>Ga0265797_10000037_pt1 | contig 297712 bp, 264 predicted proteins | sample P2T30metagenome_FD_192433 | JGI IMG/M metagenome (GOLD analysis project Ga0265797, IMG submission 192433) | Plant litter microbial communities from East Loma Ridge, Irvine, California - P2 T30 | ecosystem: Environmental > Terrestrial > Plant litter > Unclassified | place: USA: California... | reverse complement strand
CCCGCGCGTAGCAGTCGTACTTCCTTGTGATCGTGTCCTTCAATGCCAATGATACACGCAGTTCTGACTTGAGCTGTCAGAGTGCTGTCAACAGCGGTTTAGTGTCGAATTTGCTGGTGAAATCGTCAAGACTGTAACTCCGGTTCGCGGATGACAGATGGTTAGTTTGGAGAAAAATTCCGGCCAGTTTGTTATTGCTGGAGGAGGGTTGTTGTAGGTATTGATTGTGACAACTTCAAATCATCTACAATGATTGTTCACTGCCGCGGTTGATCATTCTGATGACGTGTTCTGGTGGCGATGTCGGAGACTGGATCCGGCAAGACTGGAACCTCCAAGGGCCTCAAGTAGGTTGGTATACACGCACGTCATGTGTCACCAGTGATACGCGTCTTCCATGTAGTGATCACATTAGAGAGCTTTGTAAAACAACATGGCTCGCTTCGAGTTGGGAGAGATTCGATGTCAGTAGGTATCAAAGGAATCTCGCAATACTATCGAGTAGTCGAGAAACGAACATGGCTGCGAGGGAACAGATGAAAAGTACAGACTGAGCCTTATATTGGCGAGTGATCATGCAGTCTTGAGTCAACCATGCAATTCGTTCGAAAGATTCAGTCTTCTCGATATCTTAGTAAAGCCCATTTGAAGAAGGAGCCTTGGAGCGCAAGGCGCGGGAAGGACCGCGTTTGAAAAGCACGCTTGCCCGATTCGGAAAACCGTTGGCTCTCTGTTTACTTTCAAGTCCGAGACGAAACAGCCTTGGAAGAAGAAACACAGTCGGCGCCCATATCCAAGCCGTGACATGCGACGACAGACTTACGATAACGACCACAACGACCGATCATGAGGATCACCGAACTAATCATCGACGGCTTCAAGTCGTACGCCGTGCGAACCGTCATCACAGGCTGGGACCCGACCTTCAATGCGATCACAGGCCTGAACGGATCCGGAAAATCAAACATCCTAGACGCGGTTTGTTTCTGTCTGGGAATCGGACGCTTCGAACTATTGCGCGCGAGCGGTGGCGCGAGCGATCTCATTTACAAGCGTGGCCAGGCGGGTATCACCAAGGCTTCGGTGACGCTTGTATTCGACAACAGCGACAAGCCAAAATCGCCCATTGGGTTCGAAGACTATGCGTCAATCAGCGTCACGCGCCAGATTGTCCTGGGCGGAACGAGCAAATACTTGATTAATGGACACCGGGCGCAGCAACAGACCGTGCAGAACCTCTTCCAGAGCGTGCAGCTCAACATCAACAACCCAAATTTCTTGATCATGCAGGGTCGCATTACAAAGGTGCTGAACATGAAGAGCACGGAAATTCTGGGAATGGTGGAAGAGGCGGCGGGCACACGCATGTTCGAGGACAGGAGGGAGAAGGCTTTCAAGACCATGGCGAAGAAGCAGGCGAAAGTTGAGGAGCTTGACGGCTTGCTGCGGGAAGAGATTGAGCCCAAGCTGGAAAAGCTGCGCAATGAGAAGCGCGCATTTCTAGAATTCCAAAGCACACAGAGCGATCTTGAACGCTTGACGAGGCTAGTCGTGGCTTACGACTATGTAAAGTCGAAGCAGAAGCTGCAACAGAGCGCGTCTGATTTGACCGCCAAGAAAGAGCGCGCAGACGCAATCGAAGAGAATGCCGAAAAGATGAAGCGCGAGATTGGCGTGTTGGAGGAGGATATGGAGAAGGTCCGCGCAACACGAGACAAGGAGCTTCGCAAGGGCGGCAAATTCGCAAAGTTGGAGGAAGCTGTCAAGACGCATTCACATGAGCTTGTCCGTCTGGCAACCGTCTTGGAACTGAAAAAAGCATCAATGAGCGAAGAGGAAGAGCGCATGAAGAAGGCCAAAGCTACGGTCGAGGAACTCGAGAGTCAGCTGAAGCAGAGATCCGAGTCGCACCAACGACTACAGCAACAGTTCGCAGAGGCCAATAAGGATCTCGAGGAGCAAAAGACAGAGGTGGAGAAGAAGGAGGAGCTGCTTCAGACACTTCAAACTGGTATCTCTTCAAATGCTGGATCGGATGGAGGCTATGCCGGCCAACTCTCTTCAGCTCGCGATGGCGCAAGCAAAGCCGGCACCGAAATTGAGCAATCGAAATTGAAAATCAGCCACTTGGAGTCACGTATCAAGGAAGATGAACCGCGCGCAAGAAAGGCAGAGAAGGAGAATACAGGTCTGCTATCCGACCTAGAAATCCTTCGAAATCAGGCTGGAAAGCTCGAGAAAGAGCTCGAGAAGCTCGGGTTCGAGCCCGGGCGTGAAGAGCAGCAACGAGCTGAGAGAACGATGCTGGAGAAGCGCATTCGTAGTCTCCAAGCAGACGCAGAAGCAATGCGAAGGAAAGTGGCAGGCCTGGATTTTTCTTACTCAGATCCCTCTCCCAACTTCGATCGCCGAAGAGTCAAGGGCTTGGTCGCGCAGCTTTTCAGCCTGCCTGCCGACAAAGCAGAAGCTAGCACAGCGCTTGAGATCTGTGCCGGTGGCAGACTGTACAATGTCGTCGTGGACTCCGCAGAGACAGGTACACAGCTGTTGCAAAACGGCAAGCTCAGACGACGTGTCACAATTGTGCCCCTGGACAAGATCTCTGCATCAAAAGCATCATCGGACAGAGTCACTGCTGCACAAAAGCTCGCCCCAGGCATGGTCCACCTCGCGCTCACATTGATCGGATATGATCACGAGGTGGAGAAAGCCATGGAATTTGTCTTTGGTAACACCTTGATTTGTGCAGACGCTGCGACAGCCAAAACTGTCACTTTCAACCCCTCCGTCCGCCTGAAGAGCGTGACCGTGGAAGGCGATGTATACGATCCGAGTGGAACGCTTTCTGGTGGGTCCGCCGCACAAGGCAGTGGTGTTCTTCTGACTCTGCAGAAGCTCAACGCAATCTCACAAGAGCTCGAGCAGGAGCAGGAGAAGCTTTCAACCCTGGAGCAGCTCATGGCCAAGGAAGCACAGAAAATGAAGTCCGCAAACCAAATCAAGCAAGAGCTGGATCTGAAGGCGCACGAGATTGGGCTTGCAGAAGGGCAGATTGCTTCCAACTCATCAAGCAGTATCATCGCATCTGTAAAGGAGATGAAGGAGACAGTAGCAGTTTTGAAGACCAACATCCAAGAAGCCAAGCAACGACAATCCGTAGCCGAAGCGGAAGTGAAGAGAATCGAAAAAGACATGAAGGATTTCTCCGCCAACAAAACTGGCAAACTCGACCAGCTGCAGAAGGAGGTCGAAAAGCTCAAGAAGTCTCTGGCGAAAGCGCAGGGGACCATCAAGCCTTTACAGCAAGAAGTGCGAGACGCGGGCGTCGACAGCGAACAAACAGGAAGTGATCTCGCGGCAGCACAAGAAGAGCTGCAAGACTCGCAAACCACGCTTGAAGGGCATGCGAGCGAGTTGCAAGCCCTCGAGTCCGAGCACAAGACTTCGAAAGATTCACACGACGAAGCACAGGCCTCACTAGACGACGAACGGGCAAAACTCTCCGGCTTCGACGACGAGCTGGCTGATCTCGAGCGCGCATCGAAACGCAAAGCACAGCAAATCTCCGATGAGAAGCTCGAAGCGCAGAAACTCGGACACGCCATCGACAACTTCTCCAAAGCACAGCAGGCGGCTCAAACGACTCTGTCAGTCATGGAGAAAGAGCACGACTGGATCCACGAAGCAGCCTCTTCCTTCGGCAAGCAGGGGACACCCTACGACTTCTCCGCGGCAAACATGGGCGAAGCCAAGTCGAACCTTAAGCTCGTCAACGATCGCTTCCAGGGCATGAAAAAGAAGATCAACCCGGCGGTCATGGCGACCATCGACTCGGTGGAGAAGAAAGAGGCCAGCCTCAAGCAGATGATGCGCACTGTCATCAAAGACAAGAAGAAGATCGAGGAGACGATCGAAAGCCTCGACGACTACAAGCGCGAAGCCCTGCACAAGACATGGTCGAAAGTCAACGAGGACTTCGGCCTCATCTTCAACGACCTCCTACCCGGCAACACTGCCAAGCTAGACCCGCCCGAAGGCAAAGAAATCAGCGACGGCCTGGAAGTCAAAGTCTGCCTGGGCAAAGTCTGGAAACAATCCCTGACCGAACTCTCCGGTGGTCAAAGGTAAGCACAACGCAACTCAACACAATACATGACAACCCAACCAACTAACAATTCTCCCTCAATCCAGATCCCTCATCGCCCTCTCCCTTATCCTCTCCCTGCTGCAATACTCGCCCGCCCCCATGTACATCCTCGACGAAGTCGACGCCGCCCTCGACCTGTCGCACACGCAGAACATCGGCCGCCTGATCCGCACGCGCTTCCGCGGCAGCCAATTCATCGTCGTCAGTCTGAAGGACGGCATGTTCACGAACGCGAACCGGATTTTCAGGACGCGCTTTATGGATGGTACCAGTGTGGTGCAAGCGTTGACGCCGGCGGATATGAAGTGATGAATGATTGTTTTTCGTTTTTCGTTTTTTTTTCCTTGGCTGGCGTTTAGAATTTCCCGATTCTGTGGATCGTTGTTCTCGAGAGGGGACACGGGGGGATGCGTGCGCATGCTTGTATTACTCTTTGAATACCTCTTCATTGGGAATGTGTTCTTCTTTTTTTTCGTATTTCATGCTCTGGCCTTTTCTATCTACCTTGTTGGAATTGCTGGCTGTTGTTCTGTTCATCCCATTCAGTCCAGCTCATGTCCAACTCACCACGACCCGTCATCCTCTCTCTCTCTCTCTCTCTCTCCAAGCCTCAACACCATCATTAGCTTACAAGAAGAGACCTCCCAAGCAAGATAACAAGAACCTAATGCAAAACCCTCACAACCCCATCGCAAACCCCCATCCCCTCCCAAACCCTCTCAATCTTTCTCGCCAGCGCATCCACCCACACCCCCGCCTGCTCCATCAACGCCTCATACGGTGCAGCAGCCAACAAATCCACCCTGCGCACCGTCCGCAGCAGCTCCGGATTGATCAGTGTCAGCCGCTGGAGATGCTGGTCGAACAGCTCGCCCATGAAACTCAACTGCTCCTGCAGCGCGGCGCCCGAACTGCAGTCCTTAGCCGGGATCGAGGCCTCGTGGAAGAGGCGGATGTCGAAGAGCTCGAGCGGCAGGTAAGTCGGTGCTGGCGCGGTGGAGCTGTTGTCCTGCTGCTGCATCGATGTTGAAGGCTGCATTTTGGCCAGAGTGGTGGACGGGTAGAAGGGCGGCGGGATCGAGGTGCGCAGCGTGTGCGGCTCGCGGCGGCCTAGGTTGCGTTTGAGCGGGACTTGGTTGAGGGGCGAGGCGGTGTCTTGCAGGAGCACGCCGGAAAGGAAGGCTGCTTGGGCGGCTTGGCGGCTGGCTCTGTCGATTGCGTAGTAGGGGCGGGTTGCTTTCCAGGCTTGCTGCTCGAAAGGTGGGAGTTCGGGGACGAGGTCGGCTTCGGTGGCGCGTTCTTGGATGATTGCTGAGGTGAAGCAGTTGACGTAGGCTGGGCGGGCGAGGTGGTGGGAGTGGTCGATAGATTCGAGGATTTGCATCCATATCTATGATTGATGTTAGAGTGTGGGAAGGAAGAGATGGTGGACGGAGAGAGAATGAGCATACCTCGGGTGGTAGGGCGATGGCGTGTGCTCGACGCTGGTGGTTGTCCGTGTCGCTTTTGTCGTCGTCGGAAGAGGAAGATGCGTCGATGCGCCGCGCTTTCTGGACGGGTTCGCTGCTGTCGCTTGGAGGAGCTCCGGCGCGACGCTTGAGGCGGACTGTGAATCCGAACTTGGGCGATTCCATGATGAGTATTGCGAGGTGTTGATGGTGTTGTTGGGTGAAAGACGGTTTTGATGGATGGATGCAAGGCGAAAGGAGCTTGCTTGTCGATTGCCGGATTGAAGAAAGGCTGAGTGAATGAGTGTGGAAAGAATGGAGAATGCGGCCATGTGAGTTATCATGTCGTTGTGGCGGCCAGCAGAGAAGATTGACACGGCGCGTTGGTACCTGTGCAGTTAAACTCATACTCACACTGTTCTCGCGTACCCGTCGAAGTAGAGGTAAATGTATGTAATCAAAATATCCCCTGCGATCGCCACGCTACAACAAACAACAAACAGATAGGTCAGCGGTTTAGATGATACCCTACCACATACTTCTCTCCAGGAAGATCTAGAGGTAATGCAGTTCATGTTGATTTGGATTTGGCGCCATAGCTTATGCAAGCAACACATTCACCATGACCAACCGGCGAAGGCTAGAATCCCGTCGTCGGCAACATTTGATCTTGATGTGAGGTCAGGAGGGAAGGTGATCATGAGGAGTTGAGTTGAGGGCAAGATCTTCACTCTGTAGAACCAATCCATGCCGGCAGCCGCTAGCGCCCGTACTTGCAGCCAATGACTGGCAAGGCAGTCATCAATGATTTCCAAGTCGAGGTTCGCGCATGACAGTGTATTCCCTCATTCAATACATCAATTCCACACGCTCAATCCACTCAATCAGGCCTCTGCCCCTTATCCGCCCAACTAGGCATCACACTCGTGCAAACGCCCACATACTGCTCCCACTTCCGCCTATCCTCCACAACGCCCTCGCCAGTCCAAAACATCGTCCAATTGCTATCAGGGATCGTCCACGTCCCCGACGCGCGCTCAAAGTACCACTTGTTGACGGGGTTATCGTTCCTACTGCGCCAGCACACGCCGTGCGGGAAACACGTGCGAGCCATGGCTTGGAAGACAATGTCCGCGACACCCGCGGAGCCTTGCGAGGTTTGCAGGACGGCGAATTTGTCGAGGTACGGGACGAGATGGGTTGGGTCGGTGGAGCCGGGCGCTTGTTCCCAGGTTAGGATCGCGCCGCCTTCGTAGTCGCCGGCGACGATCAGGCCGGCGGTGCGGCCGGCTATGCGGTTGAGGTAGTGGTCGACGTCGAGTTTGCGGCGGAAGGAGTTTTCGATTAGTGCGACTAGGCGCGGGAAGTTGATGCGTGGGTCTTCTCGGAGGTTGATAGTAGTTTTGCCCGAGGCTGGTGCGGTCCAGCCGACCCAGCGGTCGGCAGAGGGGATGATTGTTAGAGGCATGCCTTTTTTGACTAGAGTGGCGGCTGGTCGTTTGGCAGTGGCTGAAACGCCATTCGCGCCTGAAGATGAGGGTAGGCGTGCCAGTGGCAGGGAAGATGACACCATTGGTTTGTTTGTGAGCAGGTTATGGATGAGTGTGTTCTTCTGCTGTCTCGTGCCGGTCCTGATGGGTTCGCCTTCGGTCCTGCCGCGGGACGACACAGCTGCCTCTTCAGGCGTGATGATCAATGCTGACGACGCTGATGGCAACATTGCGAGGCATTGGCGAGTGATGACCAAATTCGCCCGATGTTGCCTGTACTGGGCGCTCAGGTTGCCTGTGTTGCAATCCGAGAGCTCCTGGTTAATCGAATCAAACTCTTGCTCTAGGTTGATAAAGATGTGTGCACCATCTCCTCTGTCTTTGCTCGGAATACCACCGGCTGGGTCGAGCATGATGATACGATCAAGAGATACGGGATCTGGATACTCGGTGTCACTCCCAATTGTCGGCGGTGTTCCATGGCCTGCGAGTTGAGAAGTCAAAGCTCTCATCGTCTCTGCTAGACTCGTTCGCGTCAAGTGGCCAGAATCTGAATAAGCCACAGTTGGCACAATAGTGACGGCTCCACGCTTCAGCGGGTGTAAGAGTAGCTTGGGCAAGCTTACGCGCACACCAGTCCCACCCAACGAGTCGGCCATGTCTGCACAAGTCAAGGCATCTGGCACGAAACGAGCACCTTCAGGGCTGTGCTCAGAGATGGCCTTGACCAGACGTTCGCCTTGTTCGGTCAACATTTGCCTTCTGGCGTGCAGGTCTTGGTGGTGCATTTCGCCAAGATCTACACAGTCGATAGCCAGCAAGATCCGCATGTCCAGTCTGACCAGCTGAGAGAGTGTGGCAGCAAGCCCATCCAGCAGCTCGTCACTGAGACTCTCGGGAGATCTCAGCGATACCAATGCAGTATGCAGATTCTTGTGCACAAGAGGCACCTTCTCGGGAAGGATCTCTCGTGTGAATTGCGGAGTATTGGCGATGGCTCTGGCGGGCGCGTAAAGTCCACCCAAATTGACGCCCATCCTGTCGACACGGCTTTGGTCGAGGCGGTGACGAGCGTTACGCTCATCTTGTGCTGATGGTTTCGGTGGAGACAAAGGCGACTTTGGCTCATTGAATCTCGACAGGTATTGTTTCGCGTCTCGCTTGGTGGCGTTGGCGGTCAGGACGTTCATGAAGAGATCCCTCGAGACTTGAGGATCTTCCTCCATGCGACCGGAGAGGTGTTTGCCATTGCCATTGTTGTTGCCGTTGTTTCGGGCGCGTGCGGCCTTTCCAAAGTGGCGGCGAGAAGGTTCGGTTGTGGTGAGAGAGGCGACGGATTTCTTAAGGGTTCCGCACGCGTTTACCTTTCCAGACATTGACATAAAGATAGTCATTTTCCATCCCTAGGGAAGCGGCAACAAATAGGCGGGATCAACGAAAGCGAGTCAGATGTGAAGTCGCAGTGGTGCACGGCGCAGTATCAGCTGGCCATTGGCCGATTTCGGAAGGCGTACGACGAGGCTGGCAATGCGTTATTTGAGGTATTTGAGGTATTGGTCGGACGCGAGCGGGCTGGCGGATGTGAAGTGAAGACGAGAACAATGGTTTTGGGTTCGTGTTTGACCGACATGCGAGACGGGATGACTGCAGCAGGAAAAGCGCTGCTATCAAGACGAATGACACATCTTTCCCTACAACATGCCCTTATCACCGGAGGTGGAAGCAGCCCGGCAGTGATGCGTTGTCAAAGCATGAGCCATCGATTTGAACTATTTTGTTAACTAAAACAATCAACCCGCCCAGTCTTCCTTCTCCGCCAAAGACATGACCTCGACGACGGTGAGCATAACCTATCGGTGCATGCCAGACCGCTGCCAGACCCAGATCGGCTCAATCAAAATTCCATGTGCAGAAAATATGCATCGGCGGCTATTGCCGGGCTAGAGCCTAAGGCGTGCGACCAGACAAAGCACGAGTCGACTCTGTGGGTTTCCCTTCAAAGATACTGTCGTACTAGGTGGTAGATCCCCTCTTCTTTTTGCCCCTCACCTCGCCGTCTACAACAACACAACAATACAGTAATACACACAGCAACAACAACAACCATGTCGCACCTTTCGTCCCGCGCGCCGCGCCAGCCGCCCGCTATCATGGACAGCATCCTCGAGAACATCGGCAACACTCCTCTGGTCCGCCTCAACTCGATCCCCAAGTCTCTCGGCGTCGACTGCAAGATCTACGCCAAATGCGAGTTCTTCAACGCCGGCGGCTCCGTCAAGGACCGCATTGCCCTCCGCATGGTTGAGGCTGCAGAGAAAGAAGGCCGCATCACTCCCGGACACAGCGTACTCATCGAGCCCACGAGTGGCAACACCGGTATTGGCCTGGCGCTGGTCGGCGCTGTCAAGGGCTACAGGACAATCATTACCCTGCCGGAGAAGATGAGCAGCGAGAAGGTTTCCGTGCTCAAGGCCCTCGGAGCCGAGATTATTCGCACGCCCACGAGCGCCGCTTGGGACGCCCCGGAGAGCCACATTGGTGTTGCAAGACGCTTGGAGAAGGAGATCCCTGGCGGTGTGATTTTGGACCAGTACGCAAACCCCAACAACCCGCTTGCGCACGAGATGGGCACTGCCGAGGAAATTTGCGACCAGGTCTCGAAAGTGGAGGGCAGGTTTGCGGCTCTTGTCGCTGGAGCTGGAACTGGCGGCACAATCACCGGTCTTTCAAGAGGTGTCAGGAAGCACCACGGTCAGGACGTCAAGATCATTGCTGCCGACCCCAAGGGCTCCATTCTGGCCGTGCCCGCCAGCTTGAACGAGGAGGGCAAGGACAAGCCGTACAAGGTCGAGGGTATTGGCTACGACTTTATTCCCGAAGTTCTCGCACAAAAGGAGGTCGACCAATGGTTCAAGACAGACGACGTGGACAGCTTCTACTGGGCCCGCAGGCTCATCCGTGAGGAGGGTCTGCTTGTCGGTGGCTCCGCCGGCTCCGCCATGAGCGCCTGCGTGCAGGCAATCAAGACTCTCAACCTGGGCAAAGACGATGCCATCGTTGTCATCCTCCCCGACAGCATCCGCTCATACCTGTCCAAGTTCGTCGACGACGACTGGCTCGCAGCCAACGACCTCCTCCCGCCTTCGCCTCCCCTCACCGCACCTGTCACCCCTGAGCTCAAGCCCACGGACGCCACTGGCCAGGAGAAGAAGCTCGTCGTCGACAGCCACGACAAGCCCAATGGCGCAGCAGAGGCCAAGACAAAGAAGAACAAGGACGACTACGCCGACGGCACCGTCAAGGACCTGCGCCTCAAGCCCATCCAGACCATCACCAGCACCTCCACAGTCGACGAAGCCGTCGAGCTCATGCGCGAAAAGGGCTTCGACCAGATCCCCGTCACATCCTCCAAGAGCCCTCGCCTGGTCGGCATGGTGACCCTCGGCAACTGCCTGTCCTACCTCTCCACCGGCCGTGTGCAAGTCTCGTCGCCTGTAAGCAAAGTCATGTTCAGCTTCAGCAAGCTCGACGAAGTCAAACCTCTCGAGAAATTCCCCAGCTTGACCGAGGGCGACGAGAGCAAGCGCGCCTACGTCGAGATCACCATGCAGACTCCCCTCCGAGTCCTCGCACGCTTCTTCGAGTGGAACGCCGCCGCCGTCATCACCGAAAAGGACACCTCCGCCGGCCCCGACGGCCTCAAGGCCGTTGCTGTCGCCACCAAGGTCGATCTGTTGACCTGGCTCGTGAGGCAGGGTCGCCTCAACCAGAATGGATCGAAATAATCTAGCAGTAGTAATCTTGCGAAGGGAACGGAACGTTTTGCATGGTATTGGAGTATGTTAGTTCTTTACAAAGCATGGCGTTGGATGGATGGATGGAAAAGTGGCCACGAGGCTCTCAACACCTCTTCTTTGCCCGGCTTACGGACTTCGGTCTGATGATGGATATAGAGGGCGTTTTTACAGGTAGAAAGTGAAAGGAAAAGAGAAAGAGGCTCGCTTGAGCATGTTCAGATGTTTGACAAGTTTCGATTTCCCTATCTTTCTCGAATCTTTGGTCGGAACCAAAGTCCGTTCTGGGTGGATGGAGCCTCTATCTCTTTGAGCACGTTGGAGGATGCTGGCATGCTTATTATACAGGTCAGTCCATAACGATCCTTGTTCTCCCCCCTTCTCGGATCCCGGCATTCGCGATGCATACATGCTTGCATGTAGGCATGTCCGAAACACGACCAAATCGCCTCACATCAACCCCTATCTCGACTTCTTCCCCTGCTCAACAGGACGCCGTCCAACAGCGCCATTCAGCCTACCGAGCATGTCCACCGCCATGAACACAGCTGTACGGGTCAAACAGATCAGCCCAAATTCCTTCGAAACGAAATGTCACTCACGGTGATTGAGTAGTAAGGGAAAGAGATCAAAGGGAAAAAAGGACATACCCAAAGCCAAATAAGGCACGTAAAGCTTCCCCAGCTCCATCTTCTGCGCCGTCGAGAAGGCGCTCCAGCTCATGTAGTCCGCAATGCAGGTCGCGGTCGTCACGGCCGTTTGCACGGCGTAGACTAGGAGGTGGACTGGGAGGCGGGGGTCATCTGTAGAAAGAACACAACAACAATCAACAGAACGCTCAAATGCTTAAGGCTGTCCAATAATTAGTATCTCACCTCTGATCAAAGCTCCGATCGCCCAGATGGACAGCGGCACGTGGTAGATCAGCTCCATGTACATGTACATGTTGAACCATGCCGGCGGGTGCGTGAAGAAGCGGTCGGCGTAGGTTGAGATGTACCATTCGCGCAGGGTCGTGATGAAGGTTGGTTTCAGGTGCGAGGGGTACAGGGGGGCGAGGTCGACGCCTGTGGGAGATTCGATCGGGTTGAGGTTAGTCTTTCAATGTTTTTATACTTGTACGTGTCTATATTGGTGCTGGTGTATGGGTTTTGTGTATGTAGTTCTGCTCTTCAATGGCGAGTACTGTACTTTTAAGGGGGGTATTTCTTACAGAATAGTACTGGGACGTGGATGAGGAAGAAGACGAGGTAGACTAGGTCGCGCTTGCGGGAGAAGATGCTTGTCGGGTTCGCCATTTTCCCTTTTCTTGTCTGGCTGCTTGATATCTGGTTGTTGCGGTTCGGTGATACCGAAAGTGTCGTTGTTCACTCGCCCACTCCGAGGAGAGTTTATCATCCGAGACTGTTGGTTAGGGTTAGGGTAAAGGTGGGTCCCTCCACCTTCAACGCCACCTCTTCTCGCTACCCGTTACATTCACACTTGACTGCAGCCAACATGCTGTTTACGACGAAAATGACTGTACTCCGTCGGACTGACATTGTATGACCGCTCTGACTACGACTACGCCGCTGAATGCTTTCGAAATCTTTACACTCGTCTCACTGTGGACTTCTGAGCCGGTGCTGTCTTCCTTGGATACATGTCATATGTCTTACAGCGTCTAACAAATCAAGAACTTATACACGCCACTACCGACATGTCTTTGACTTCAGCATTCCTGGAGCATTATGTCGAATACCTTTCTGCACCTGGTGTGCTGTTAACACTATTCTTGGTCACTTCCCCATTACTGTACAGCGTATACAGCTCCTCACATCTCACCCACCCGGGTACGCAGCAAGCGTCTCCAATACCCGGATGCCGCCGCTTCGGATTGCCTGCAGGCCAAAGTAATCTAAAAGACCAATTCGATCAACCCACGCCAAATCGCACCGCAAGAGTCAAAGCTCTTTTCACCTACCCCATCAAGTCATGCCGTGGTGTTGAGCTCCCTGCCTCTGAGTTGGACAGCACCGGTCTGAAGTACGACCGCATGTTCACTTTTGCGCAATTGCACTCGAAACAAGCATCTCAAGGAACCGTCGGTGAGCCAAGCTCAGATTGGCAGCATGAATGGCGCTTCATCACTGCCCGAGAATTACCACGTCTAGCCCTCGTCAAGACGGAGCTTTGGGTTCCGGATCTCAGGAAGCCCGCTCCGACGCAGCCCGCTGGACATGCGAGGCACATCTCTGATGAGAGCTTAGCAGGAGATCGAGTTCGCAGTAGGAGTCGCAAAGGTACTGTCGTCCTGGAGTCAGCTGGGATAGATGCAGATCGGCGTCGCAGGCAATCTGTACCCTTCATTGCGTCAGATTGGCGGTCTAACGGTGGCTGTCTGGTGATCAGCTTCCCATTCGAGCCAGACTTCAATCCCTTGGGTCTACGGACAGAGACGGTCACTATCAAAGTCCCTCTCGCGCCGACATTAGAGCGCGCCGAAGCCAAGCGTTACACGAGCGAAGATGTCACAGTCTGGAAAGACTGCCCGCAGGCCATGAACGTCACGAACGAGATCCCTGCCCGGGACCTGGAGAAACTGAGATACTTCCTTGGTGTCAGCAAGCCGCTTGGCTTGTTCAGAAAAGACGAAAGTCACCTCCGCCCCGTCACGCGTAACTTATCGGACGATCTGGCCGATGGCAGGTTTGAAATCGGATTCGCAGACAGCTATTCCGCACACGTGCTCAATCTGGCGAGTGTGCGAGCGCTGGATCGATGCCTGCCTGACGATGCGAGCATGAAGAATCGCTTAGATGCTCGACGCTTCCGCGCGAACATCTATCTCGAGGGCCCACATGCATTCGAAGAAGATCATTGGAAACGGGCAGCGTTCGGACGATGTATCGAGTCTCGACTTGACTTCGCTGGCGAACGCGGGCGTTCGTCGGCTCCTTATAACGACCAAATGAAGCCTGGCAAGGCAGAGTTTCTCTTTGGGTGTGGCACGTCTCGATGCACGCTACCCAATGTCGACCCGCACACGGGCATCAAGGACAAGAGCGAACCCTACAAGACGCTCATGCGGACGCGGAAAACAATCACGGCGGAACCGAAAGCCGCTTTTCTCGGCATGCAAATCTTGCCACTGCTTGAGCACGGGATTGTCAGTGTGGGCGATGAAGTGGAAGTCTTGGAGGGCGAGCCGAAGCCGCAAAGTCTGTAAACATCGCCGCGCATGCATACACCTTCATGTACATATTGGTCAGAGGTTTACCTCCATCATCCTCATCATGTCATGGTTCTTCTGGAACCAGTCCCCAAGCTTTGCACCCTCCGCATCAATCTCCCATGACGACTGGACCTCTTGCGGATTTTCCCTGGAGCCCATTGGCTGGCTCAAGTTTCGTCCATGTGGCATAGCATTGGAATCCGTCCCGGTTGCATCCAAGCTGGTGGGATCGAGCCCAAAGGCACCCAGCGATTGGCTATTGCCATTGTTAGCCGGTAGACCGAAGAGCTCGGCGAACGAACTGAACCCGACATCGACGTGCTCTTGTCTCGATACGACCTGGATGTACTCGCGTGCGACATCATAAAGGGTCTCGAACATCCGAGACTGCTTAGCGCAAGTCGGATAGATGCTCTGCCTGGAAGAAGACGCCCGCAGCGATTTGACCAAGCCTTCGAGGTATTTGAGATCATCGGCACTGGAAGTTCCAATTACGTGGCAGAATATGACGGTGAAGGGAACGAAGGGCAGTTCGAGAAGAGGCCTGTGTCAATGTCAGCGATAGTTGCTCGTCGGTGTCAAGATGATCGCTCGCCCGCCCCACCTACCAGCTGATGAAAGTCTCGACGATGTCAGGACTCAAGCTGTGGTCGACTAGCGAGGACACGCAGGCGTCATGGGTTTCCAGTGCTGCTCTCGCTGCCGCTATGCACTCCTGGCTGAAAACCATCTGGGAAGGGTTTTCCGCTGGCATTGCGCGATAGATGAGAGTTAGCAACGACATGTTGCCGACGGTCTCAATGCGCCGGAGGATGCCATATATCAAATCCTCGAATGCGGGAGGTTTGTCATCGTAGCGATAATTCTGGATTCTGGTCAGTGTTGCAAACTATCGGAAAAAGGTCGTTCGACTCTTACAGTATTCCTACTTCCGTCACCGGTGATTTTGACTAATTCGGAAGCAAGCGCTCTGGCTTTCGCTGTCCGAACCCCTTGCAACTCGAGTAGAGCATTCGGGCCGTATATCTCATCGTAGACTCTACCGTGTAGACTGCACGTCTCGACCCAAGCCGGTAGGGCTGGATTGGATGGCCTCGACCAATTGTCTTCCGGTGCCAGGCGCGGCACCGTGATGTCGCTGTCTCTTATCGTCGACGAACGACCCAGTCTGAGAGAGAGGTGCTTGTCCGTCATGTACACGGCCCAGAACAATTTGAGGTTCTCCTGCCTTGTGCCTGCAGGCACTTTGCTCATAGAAACGGCGCTATGGAGACCTAAAGACTGGCATGTCTGGGATGCGGAGACGGAAAAATTCCATGCAGCAGACGGCCTGCACATCTGGAGGCAATAACAAGACTTTGGAGAGCATCGTTAGTGGTGTTGGTCCAATGTAAGACGGGCGATGAAGCATACCGCAACATTCATGGCTAGAGCGCAGTCTCTGGTAAGCGGAGTGTGGAAGGACAGTCTGGCAAGGATTGTCTCGAGGTTGTCTCTAGACGTGAGCGCGTGGGCGAGATATTCGCTCTTTTGAGCTTGGCTGTGTATGACAAGCCTGCAGGCCACGAATAGCCAGTGCAAGCCAGAATGGACGATGATCAAGTCCCAGTCGCTCGCGGCTCCGGGGGCGTAGACTCTGAGGAGATATTCCATGAATTGGCCAACGTTCTGGAGCTCTAAAAGCCAGAGCATCTGGATCAAAGGACGCTCTGTATGACCGTTGTGGGAGACGGACCAAATCAGCTTTCAAAATCCCGTTGGACGTGCAAGAAATCGAGACATGTACGAACCGTCAACCATGCGCAAACACGCAAAGACAACATCCATAGGCGGTAGTTGCAAGTTGCGCGTGCTGGTGCCGTCGGGCAATATCATGGCGTTGGGAAACACTTCTTCTGGGTTCTCGGCGTCTGGTTTCCTGGAACTCATGATCTCGTGGAGATTGCGTATCGAAGAGGTCATCTGCGAAGGAAGATCGATATAAGGCCTGTTCTTGACGGTATCCTGCAGGAATCTGGCTGCGTAATCGGCATGGGCGGACATCGAGGACTCGCCCTCGAACTCGATTTTGGGGACATAATGTCCAGTGTCATGGGCTTCTGGAGTCAAGCTTGAGGGTCCGGGCAGTGAGACGCTTGGGGAGTCAATGGGTGGCGCAGGTACGGAATGCTGAGGTGACGACGTGTGTGAGTTGCTAGAGGTCAACCGCTTCATGCACTCTGTGAGCTCGTCCAATTTGTGGTCGATGAGCTCGATCTTGCGCTCGCTGGGAGGAGATCAGAACCGAGCCTAGTGAAGAGTGAACGAAAGTTTCCCGAATGCCCAACTTACTACTGTGTCGAGATGGACGTATTTTGACGTTTCCGCCTTGTTCTTTGGAGCAAGGGATAAGAGCACGAGGTTGCAGCACGCACACACCCCGAGCAAGGGCGGTTACGATCGCATCGGATCTGCGTATATGTCAGAAGCGTGAAGATGTGAGTGGAACGTGGAGCCTCTGTACTTTTCGAAGTCGACAGCGTTCGCACTGGGTCGATGAACCAATTTCGATCAGCCAGGGCACATGCAGCAGACGATACTATGATTACTATCTTCCAAGAGCAATTGTATCGATCGCGGCCGAAGGTATTCCTGACATACGGAAAGTTTTGAGATCTTGTGTGCGCCGGTCTGGTCGTCTACCGCCTCGTCAGGATCTCCCGGAGGAGATGTCTCGTCAATCTGCTCATCAATGTCGGAATCTTGGTCCATCGAGTTGGTAGCGTCTGGAGGCGTCGACTACCTGGCAAAGTGCGAGTGAGATGAACTTGTCCCAGACATCAATTGATCTCGACTTCGGCGTCCGCGGATTGCGAGCCATCCCTTGATCTCCACTGCCTGTGGGGCTTCCAAGCCACGTGCCAAGGTTCCTTCGGAGCGTGCGGACGATGCATTGTCCGCCCTCCGCACCATTGCGCCCATCTCTTTGCTACCCTTCCCTACACTACACCTACACTACAGTACGCAACAGTCGTATGTACAGTAGATAAGGCGTCGTCGGCCGGACCTGAGTCTCATCCGCGTCCGCAACTTTGGGTGCTCACATCATGGAGGTCCTGTCTTCAATAAAACCTCAGGGCCTTGCCTTGTTGCTGGATAGGTACTCACCTTTCACGCCCCTTTACATCTTTTCATTTCTCTTCTGCCAGTCAACACCATTACCAGTGCCCGAACATGGCGACCTCCATCGAGGCGCAGCAGCCATCAAAAGGCAGTCACGCTGATCTAGCGAAGCAGGACACAACGGCCCGTCCAGGCTCTGCTTTCGCGGCATTCATCGTACGTGAAAGACAGCCTGCCAGCTATCGAATTCTAGGAATCGAGCACTCACTGACAATACTACACCCTCTAGCGGATCTTCACCTACGGCTCTTCACCTCATTACGTACTTGAAGCCGTTGGTGTCATTGCTGCGATCGGGGCCGGCGTCGCTGTCGCCCTGGTCAATCTCGTTCTGGGTCAATTTGTGGACGTCCTGAGCGACTTTACCACCGGATCTTCCATGCCGAACAACTTCATGGCAAATGTCACCAAATACTCGTCAGTCCCGAATCTGCGTAGCATGATGCGTCAACATTCTGACCCATTTCAGCTTGTATTTTGTCTACATCGGCATCGCTCGCTTTGTACTTACCTACATTTACACGACACTCTTCACGAAAGTTGCCTACCATTTTACGCGCAACATCCGCCATGCGTATTTCCAATCAGCACTGAGCCAAGAGATCAGCTACTTCGATCTCGGAAGCGGAGGTTCCATTGCAATGCAAGGCAATTCCAACGGCAAACTCATCCAATCTGGAGTCGCTGAAAAACTTGGTCTGTCCGTCCAAGCGATTGCAACATTTGTCGCCGCCTTCATCATCGCCTTCATCACCCAGTGGAAACTCACTCTGATCATCATATGCATTGTTCCAGTACTCTTCATCGTTGTCGGTGGTGCTTCTACCATTGACGCGGGAATAGAAGTCAAGAATATTGAGATCTACGGCCAAGCTGGCAGCTATGCGGAAAATGTATTAGCAGGAGTCAGAACCGTGAAAGCGTTCAGCCTCCAGTCGAGGATCATCGAGAATTACAAGGGCTACTTGCAGGAAATCTCCGCTCTTGGCAAGAAGAAAAACATGCTTTACGGAGTCATGTTTGGTGGTGAGTATTTCGCCGTCTTTGCTGGCATGGGCCTTGCCTTCTGGCAAGGTATTGCTATGGTTGCAAGAGGCGAGGCCGACGGCGTTGGTACCGTTTTCACGTATGCATTCCTCCCCTTACACTCTGTCCTGGCTAACACCACAACAGCGTACTATTCTCTGTCGTCATCGCTGCCAGCTCTGTACTTTCTCTTGCTCCACACACCGTCTCGTTCAGTCGAGCTGCCACTGCTGCTGCGGAGCTTTTTGCCTTGATCGACAGGAAGTCCGAGATCAATCCTTTCGACGCATCAGGCATCAGACCTGAGGTCACCCGCGGCATGATCGACATCGATCACATCACCTTCAGCTACCCCACCCGGCCAGATGCACGGGTTCTCGATGATTTCACCCTCCAGATCCCAGCCGGAAAAGTAACAGCGCTTGTGGTATGTCTGAGCGACAATACCTCGAAATACACAGATTTGACTCATCAATAGGGCACCAGTGGTTCGGGGAAAAGTACCATAATTGGTCTGCTTGAGAGATGGTACAATCCGGACTCCGGGACCATCAAAGTCGACGGGATCAGTGTCGACAAATTGAATCTCACGTGGCTTCGCACGAACATCCGGCTGGTACAGCAGGAACCCGTTTTATTCAATGGCTCAGTCTTCGACAATATTGCCAATGGTCTTGTCGGCACTCCATGGGAGACGGCTTCTCACCAAGATCAGATGGACCGCATCCAGAAGGCTGCCAAGTTGGCATTTGCCCACGATTTCATCCTCCAACTTCCAAAGGGTTACGAGACCTCTGTTGGACAGAGAGGAGGGGTCCTTTCTGGTGGCCAGAAACAGCGTATCGCAATTGCTCGTAGCGTCGTCTCAGAGCCTAAAATTCTCCTATTGGACGAAGCTACGAGCGCACTTGATCCACACGCTGAGGGCATTGTACAGCAAGCTCTAGATTCAGTTGCTCAGAATCGGACCACAATTGTCATTGCCCACAAGCTAGCGACAATCCGGAACGCAGACAACATTGTCGTTATGTCTTCAGGAAGGATTTTGGAACAAGGCACTCACGATTCTCTAGTTGCACAACATGGTGCTTATGCCTTGTTAGTCGAGGCGCAAAGCCTCTCTACACCCCTGGTGAACGATGAAAAGAACAGCACCCCGGAAAGTGGATCGGTCAAAGAAGAGGGTGAGCCTATGAATGCCCTCTCTAGGCATGCTACTGCGGAGACGTTTCAGCTCGAACCCCAGAGAGACCCAGAGAATTACGAACTGGCGAGAAAGACTAGCATCGTCCATACCGTCATCATGTTGATGCAGTGGACTCCGGAGTTGAAGTACTGGTACATCGTAACACTTGCTACCTGCGTGTTAGGTGGTAAGCACCATCTTTTGCTAAACTCTATGAGACCCACAAGATCTCGTGCAATACAGTGCTGACACTTCCCAGCTCTTGTCTATCCTGGCCAAGCCCTTCTCCTTGGTAACGTTCTGGACGTCTTCTCCAGCCCTGACATTGTCGAGCGTGGTAACTTCATTGCACTCATGTTTTTCGTCATGTCTCTAGGAATTCTGCTTGTATACTTTGTCATGGGCTGGGCAACAAACACTATCGCGCAGGCAAGTTGAAACAAGATTTCTACAGAGCCTCTGAAGCTGACGGACATCTAGACACTCAACGTCAAAGCTAGAGAGGAGATACTCGGAAGTCTCTTGAAGCAAGATCTCCGTTTCTTCGATCGACCGGAGAACACGGTCGGGGCGTTGAACGGACGCCTTGACTCATACCCAATGGCAATCCTCGAGCTTATGGGATTCACCGTCGCGATTATTGTAATGTGTGCACTCAACATCCTCGCCAGCAGCATCATGGCCATCGCCGTATCGTGGAAACTTGGTCTCGTTGGTGTCTTTGCTGGCCTACCGCCCATGCTATTTGCTGGGTACGCTCGCATCCGACTCGAGGCACACATGGACAGCAACGCAAACAAAAGATTCTCGACAAGTAGCGCCATTGCGTCCGAGACGATTATGGGGATTCGCACTGTCTCCTCGCTTGCTATTGAGCGCCGCGTCCTGGATAGATATACTGGCGAGCTTGATACCGCCATACGTCAAAGCACTCCTTCGCTCTTCCACACTATGACCTGGTTCGCACTCACGCAGGCGATTGAGTACTTCATCCTTGCTCTAGGGTTTTGGTTAGTACATTGCCCCATTTTACATTTGGCCGGAGCGCAGAGTTGACGACAACGCAGGTGGGGCTCTAGACTCGTCTATCAGGGAGAGATCAGTTTCTACCAGTTCATCGTGTCTTTCATGGGAGTTTTCTTTTCGGGCCAAGCTGGAGCTCAGCTTCTCAGCTTTTCCAGCAGTGCGTGCTCTTACTCAGACGAACCTTTGCAATGCCTAACGATTCTCAGGCTTCACTAAGGCGAACGAAGCAGCTAATTACTACTTCTGGCTCGCGAATCTCCAGCCCACTGTACGAGAGACTAGCGAAAACAACGAAAAACAACCTCCGAACGACTGTAACTCCTACGAGTTGGGAAATGCCCACTTCTCATATCCGCTGGCCCCGAATATTCGTGTACTAAAGGGCATATCTCTCAAGGTGAGTAGATTCCCATGCTCAAGATCTATGATCTACTTTTTTTGGCCCACAACTACCTGCTAAATACATTCTTAGATTGAAAGCGGCCAGTTCGTTGCCTTTGTTGGCGCGTCCGGGTGCGGGAAGTCCACTATGATAGGCCTACTCGAGCGATTCTACGACCCGACTTCTGGAACAATCACAATCGACGGCTCGGCTCCCCTCGATTCAATAAATCCTCGTTTGTACCGCAGCCGGCTGGCCCTTGTCCAGCAGGAACCAGCTCTTTTCCCCGGGAGCATTCGCGAGAACATTTCTTTCGGCATGGACGTCGAAATCGCCGGAAAACCTGCCTCCGAGGCCGATATTGAAGCTGCCTGCCGCGCCGCGAACGCGTGGGACTTCGTCTCCTCCCTGCCTGAAGGGCTCAACACGCCCTGTGGTACAAGCGGTAGCCAGCTGTCCGGCGGCCAGAGGCAGCGGATCGCTATTGCGCGAGCTCTCGTGCGAAACCCCAAAGTGGTCCTGCTTGATGAGGCAACGAGCGCCCTCGATACGCAGTCGGAGCGTGTGGTTCAAGAGGCCCTGATGACAGCGGCTAAGGCTGACAGTCGCATCACTATTGCCGTTGCTCACAGGTTGAGTACGGTCCGTGACGCCGATCGGATCTTTGTTTTCTTCGACGGCAGAATTTTGGAGGCGGGCACGCATGGTGAGTTGGTGGAAAAGGGCGGCATGTACCAGAAGATGTGCGATATGCAACGGCTCGATAACCATTGAGGCATCGATGCCGATAGAATTGGTCGTCGAACAGAGAAGGCTTTGGGGTCCGTAGCGAGTGAAATGTCATAATAAATATAATAGAGAGGCCAGTGACTGATCTGTCCGGTTTCACAACGGCGAAAGCAGCTGTTGCAATCGATCGTTCTCGCTCCACGTGATTTGTTGGAGAAAGCAAAACGGACTAGGACACCTCCACGTCATACTGTAGATAGCTCCAGCCTCGATTACGAAAGCGCATTTGCAATCGCTGCAACTCAACTTCACACACAGAACATTAGAAACACACACCCGCCAACATGTCCCATCTCCAATACTACGCATACCCCGGTGTCGGGGTGAAGCAACGAAAGAACTTCCGCTACAGCCAGGCGGTACGCGTCGGCGATCGCATCGAATGCGCAGGTCAAGGTATGTAACAGCGAAGACCACAACCCACATCGCCAACACAGCTCCCAATAACCAACAAGCACAACAGGCGGCTGGCACCCGGAAACGGGCGATTTCTACAAGGAGATCAACCGGCAGATCGACCAGGCTTTCGCCAATGTCGAGCTGAATTTGAAAGACGCCGGGGGCAAAGGGTGGGAACAGGTGTTCCGGGTGAACTCGTACCACGTTCCCATCAACGACGAGGCTCTGGATGCTATGGTGCGCAATTTTGAGAAGTATATGCCTGGCCATCAGCCGATCTGGACGTGTGTTGGGGTCACGCGGCTTGGGGAGGACGATATGAGGGTTGAGATTGAGGTTGTTGCACACGATCCTGAGGGGGCGACGAGGGCTGCTTGAGTGGTGCGATGTGTGTTACCATCAAAAGAAATGGATGTAGAAAGATGGTTCCGATTTCCCATCGATCTGTTCGAGACTCGATCGCAGGGCGTCTCAATTTCTAAGCACCCTACAACCGTCGTAAAAAAAAAGCTCGGAATTGCCTAAAAATAAAGTAAGCCGGACTCTTTGAATGGTGGTAAGTAGGATTCCGAGCTTTTTTTACGAGCATTGTAATGATCATGAATAATTTAGAAGACTGTCGCTTTCGTTTTACAAACTTGGCAATGTGAATCCGAACTCGTTTGTTATTTATCTTGGCGAGAGCAGGCGTAGTCATCTATTAATAACAATGCTCCATGGCCGCGGACGCCGAAGACATAGGGCTTTGGGCGTTCGTGGCTGTGTAGGTAGGTTTCGTTTGATTCGAAACGCCCAAAAGAATGACTTGCATTGCCACGACTCTTGAATGTTGATGGAAAAGTTGACTAGAAGAACGGTCTTACTCCCTGATCCCTCTGGTTCTGACACACTCATCAGCAACATTTCCCTGTGCAAGATGCAAGCAGGAGATCAGTATCATGTCGCAGAAGACAAAGCGTTGGTCTTACTGTCTTCCTCCTCGAAGGCTTCTACTCAAGACAACAACAGCAGCACAAGCACAATCATAGTCGACCCGCGAGGCGACCTTTCCCTGGCAATCGGCCTCTCAGACACAGGAAGCGGTCCAGCGCAAGACTTCCAAGTCTGTTCACGGGCTCTTGCCCGCATGTCGCCAGTGCTAGAACGCATGCTCTATGGCTCCTTTGCCGAATCCAACACCCCAGGCCAATCAAACTGGACCATCGACCTGCCAGAAATGAGACCCGCCTCATTCGCCATACTAGCGAACATCTGCCACGGCCACTTTGACCAAGTCCCGAAAACGCTCTGGACGGACGAACTGTTCGATCTCATCATTCTCACACATTACTACGACTGCACCACAGTCCTGGCGCCCTGGGCCGAACGCTGGCTCGCCAACGTCCGCGAGCCGACTGCGTTCAATGAACTGGACATGTACAGATACCTCTTCATATGCCAGGAGCTGGGCGACAAGCAGAGGTTCGAAATCACGGCTCGCAGGCTCGTGTTAGAAAGCCGAGAGGTGATGCGACGGGAAGAACTGTTCGAACAGCTCGGAGGGCACATGTCCCACATCGTGGATCGCATCGACACCATCCGAGAAGGTGCCATCGAAGCCATGCTGGGCCTCTTCCGCGAGCTGTCCGATATTCTGGTGGTGGTGGACGAGAGGCCGCGGTGGTGCAAGTATGCATCTTACATGGGCCCGCACCGGTGTGAGTCTATGATCTTGGGGTCGGTGGTGTTCTGTCTCACGCGGGCGGGGCTGTGGCCTTTGCCGGATGCGAGAGAGGTCGAGGATACTGTGATGGGATTGTATAGGAAGATGACTGGGGTGGTTATCCATGATATTGGGCGGGTTGAGAAAGGTGGCAATGACCATGCGAAGTGTAATCCGAGGGACTTTCTACTTGAGCGATTGAAGCGGATCCTGGTCGATATGGGGGATCCCTTGGTTGATGAGGAGAGGAAATATGTGGTGAGGCAGAGGCAAAAGCTGAAAATTGGCATTGGTGCTGTCGATTGCTGAGATGTAGTTACTCCTAGAACCATCGGTCTTGAGGAATGTAATGCAATGAAAGACCCACGAGATCGAAGAACAAACCAGTCTAGAGAATGTGCTCATCGCACTCTAGCCATTATGAAAGCAACCGCGGCAACAGCAGCAGCGAGGCCAGCCCCGGCGAAAAGCATGTTCTTCTGACTCGAAGCATTGATAAAGTCCCCGAACTGTTCGTTGTTCTTCGCGAACGCGACCTTGTCGTTACGCCTAGGAAACGATTCATCAGGCACATCCTCGCCCAAGAATCTGCACAAAGGAGCCCAACCCTCCTTCACGTTGAAAACAAGCAGGTTTCCTTCCGGCACGAGGCGCCTGATCTCCGCGTTGTGGTCGAGGTACTTCTGCTTCGCCGTTTCTGTACCGTTTTGATAGTCATGCCACAATGCGGAGTACACGGGCGTGTCTTGCAAGATCGTCTGGGTCATGGCGACTGCCTTGGAATCAAGTGGCGAGAAGAGCGCTTTGAATTTTGCGAGCCAGGTCTGGGGAATCATCTGGCTGGAGTAAGGGATCACGGTCGACATCTGAGAGCGGAACCACTGGCTTGCGTCGTCTCGCTCCGTCAAGATGACTTTGGCGTCGGGGTACGCACGCAAGAGCTCTTTGTAGAAGATCACGCACGGCGTGTCGGTGACGGCCTGGCAATGGCCCAGCAAGGCGTCCCATTCGGCTTTGCCGTACTCTTTCCCGATGCCCTTGAACTTGGCGTTAAGTGCCTCAAGCCAGAGCTCTATGTCTCGCGGGTTCTCTTGCAGCGTGCTTGCGAAGTGATAGCAGTCCTGGTATCCGAGGCGTATCAAAGCCTGGCGGAGTGAAACTGTGCCGGTGCGTGAGAGGCCAAGGCAGAGGACTCGAAGAGGTACGGTACGAGTGCAGTTGCGCCGGTCGATGTCTGTCATATGGGCTAGAGATGACATGTCCCCGGGGTCAAAAACATGGTCATCGCGGTGCTGATTCATGTCGTCGTCTGAGAGCTCCGGACTGGCGGCTGATGTGTACTGCGGTTGTCTGAAAAATGGACAGGCAGAGCAAATGAGCAATTACACTCTAAGCGAGCAGCTGAGAGGTGCATGGCTTTTATGCTCGTCGTTCGGCGATCCTACAGCTGGTCAGCACTAATGATTCTGGTGTCAACTCTGCACCATGCATGTGAACTGTCACTGACGGGAGTTTCCCTTCGGAGTTCCGGCGTCGCTTTGTTTTGTCTTGAAGCTGAACCAAAAATTGAAAGAGGTATGGCTTGGTCGCCTCGCCTCACTGGGTTAGTAGGCACATCTAGTATGTCATGTCTTTATGAACCTACCAGACCTACAGACGTAATGTATGTTAGGTTGAGACCAAGGAATCCGACCTCGGCTTTGCGGAGTTGATATCTCGAGCTCTCGACACTTTGACTGCAACAACTGCGGTGGTATTAGAGCTTTCACGCGCCCTAGTCGTAACATTGTTTCTTCCTTGGTGATAGTTAGCAACGAAAAGAGATCGCGATGTTGCTTTGTGGAAGTTGTCCTGTGAGCTGCGAGGTTTCGACTTCGTGAAGCTTCGAAGCTTCCGACAACTCAAGCTCCACCAACAACCGACCTTTCTTTCTCCAGCACCAAAGTCCGCTGTGCAGTGCGACTGTTTGTCATCAGACATCGCCGCCATCATGGCAACTCCGCGCAATACAGGCTCGCCAGCCGGACAGTCGAGCGCCGCACTCTTACTAGCAAAGCAATTCAAACAAATCCAAACCGACAAGGACATTCCTGGCATCAGCTGCGGCCTGGTGGACGGCAATGTGTTCGAGTGGGTGGTCATGCTCATGTTGAGCGAAGATCAGGATAGCTTGTACGGAGGTGAGTGAGATGAGCGAAAGAAGAGAAGGGACGTGGGAGGAAGGCTGTGGATACTTGGGGGTTTCCAGGTGTGGTACGTCCGCCTCGTGCATCTGCATCTTGCATACCGAGCGCTTGGGCGTTGGTTGGATGTTCTGAAGGAAGAAGCAAGCATTTTGGGGTTATGCCTGGAGTACTCATGGCTAACGCGTCGATAGGCGGCTGCTTCAAAGCGAAAATGACATTCCCTCCCAACTACCCTCTATACCCGCCGAAGATGAAGTTCGAGACTCCGATCTTCCACCCCAATGGTAAGTTGACCGGTACACGCAGCACGAATCACGCCTAACAAATAGGCAGTCTACGAAAACGGCGAAGTCTGCATCTCCATCCTACACCCTCCCGAAGAAGACCAGTACGGCTACGAGAAAGCCAGCGAGCGCTGGTCACCCGTCCTCTCACCCGAAACAGTCCTTCTTTCGGTCATAAGCATGCTCGGAAGCCCAAACGACGAAAGCCCCGCCAACATCGATGCAGGCAAGCTATGGCGAGAGGACCAGAAAGAGTTCAAGAGGAAGGTGAGGAGATGCGTACGAGACAGCATGGAGAATGCTTGGGGTTAGGAGACATGAATGAAGGAACGAAGGGTGGTTGCTTGCAGGAGTTATACTGGACAAGGCTGGCGCTCGAGCGTATAAGGTGTTGGTTTCTATGATTATACTACAGTTTACCCTGGCTGCTCCAGAGACTGTGATCCGGAAGGAGACCGCGACGGCAAGGTCACGAGCACACATACTTGTATGCGACATATTACGAATACTGCCGTTGCTGTCTCGAGCATGAGGCGCGGGCAGCGCAGGAGCTACCCGCAGCGTCTCGATTTTGCAGTCGTTAACTTGCACTCGTAATCAAGTCTTCGCATTATGGCGATTTCTTGGTGAGCTTCATAGCCAATGCTTGTCCTTCCACCTGGCGAAGGAAGCAACGCAACAACGACTTGGCTCCCGAACACTTTGTCGAACACTGGGCCCGTGTAGACAGACCTAGGGTTCAGGAATGGATACTCACGAAAACGGTTGAGTAGTGCCACGACCCTTGACAGCAGTATTAGTAGCGGCATGATGTATCGGTGAGGCGGCTGTCAAGGCACGAATCATGCCAAGTATCGCTTGTCTTTGGTCAAGGCGTCTTCAAGTGGAGGAGTATCCGGGTTAACCGATCACTTTCAGACCTCAGTGGTGTTTGTGTGGGTGTTAGCCTGCGACATTTAACGCAGCTGCAAAGAATGGCTCTAGCGTGCGGTTTTACGGCAACAATGATCGATGCCGTATACAACGCTACTACCCAACGGCAACAGCGTCTAGAGGTCCTGATCAGATTCTACGAATCCATCATCGCCGTCATCGTCATCACGATCATAGTTGCGAATCGGAATCGGCGGGTCAGAGCACAGCACAGAGCGTGGCAGAAAAGTCCGAAAGCTTAATAAAACTCCGCGCTGACCAGTTCAAGATGGAAGTCGACGCGTTCCTCCACCGGGGAACCCACTTGATCTCCATTTACTACTGAACTCATGGCTCCACTTTCATCATTGATATGACGATCACCACGTCTGCTAGACGAACGCGAAGCCGATGTAAATTCCGATGAGAAAAGGTAGAAATACGGTGCAGTTCGCCCGTTTGAAGCGCAGAACGTGGTAGGTCTCATCCAGGAATCTTTGTGTCTCTCACCTTCTGGTCCCTCTCAACATGCGTTCCATTCCTTCAGCGATCCTGCTGGTCGCTGCCACAGCGCTAGCTCAGGATGGAGAAGACTTTTCCGACAGAGGCAACTTTGGGGCTCCTGTATGTGGCTGAGAACGAGCGAACGACTTTGACGAAGATGAACGCGCTGACACTCCTGGACAGTTCCCTGAAACCACATACCCGGACCATGTCAACGACAACCCCGTTGTCGTGGCTGGAAGCAACAGCTACCAGACCTCTCCACCCAAGTACCCTTCGCCCTGGACTGGTGGTGTTTCCGACCCTTCGTGGCAGGATGCCTACACGAAAGCCAAAGACTTCGTGAGCCAGCTTACACTCGAAGAAAAGGTCAACCTAACGACTGGCACCGGTTGGCAATTGGAAAGATGTGTTGGGCAGACCGGCTCTATCCCGCGTCTGGGCTTCCGTGCCATGTGCCTTCAAGACAGCCCGCTCGGCATCCGTTTCGCCGACTTCGTGTCTGCCTTCTCGTCAGGCGTGAATGTTGCTGCCACCTGGGACCGCGGCCTTGCACACGCACAGGGTGCTGCCATGGGCTACGAACACAGGAACAAAGGCGTTGATTTCCAGCTGGGTCCTGTAGCTGGCCCACTTGGACGCACTCCCGAGGGCGGCCGCAACTGGGAGGGCTACTCACCGGATCCCGTCCTCACCGGCCAGATGTTCGCTCGCACGATCGAGGGCATCCAAAGCCAGAACGTCATGACCAACATGAAACACTACATTGGTAACGAGCAGGAACATTTCCGCCAGATGCCTGAGGCGAATGGCTTTGGCTACAACATTTCCGAGCCGGCTTCTTCAAACATTGACGATGTCACAATGCATGAGCTCTATCTCTGGCCATTTGCTGAGGGTATCCGTGCTGGCGCTGCATCAGTCATGTGTTCTTACCAGCAAATCAATGGCTCCCAGGGCTGCCAGAACTCGTACACTCTCAACCACCTGCTCAAGGGCGAGCTTGCTTTCCAGGGCCCGGTCATCAGTGATTGGCTGGCGACTCACTCTGGTGTCTCGTCTGTTCTCGCCGGTCTCGACATGACAATGCCCGGTGACTCTGCATCGTACAACAACGGGTACACCTACTTCGGCTCCAACCTCACCATCGCAGTCCTCAACGGGACTGTTCCGGCTTGGAGACTTGACGACATGGCCATGCGTATCATGGCTGGTTACTACAAAGTCGATGTCGAGGCGGAGGGCCGCAAGGACACTAACTTCCACAGCTGGACCAAGGACACGTGGGACTACGAGCATTGGTACGTGGGCAAGGGGTGGACCCAGGTCAACGAACACATCGATGTGAGGGCAGACCACGGGTCGCTCATTCGCCACATTGGATCACACAGCACCGTTCTGCTCAAGAACGTCAACAATACACTACCTCTCACCGGCGACGAGCAGCTGACCGCTGTCTTCGGTGAAGATGCCGGCCCCAGCCCCAAAGGTCCCAACGCGTACGACTCTCGGGGTGGCAACGACGGCACTCTAGCAATGGGTTGGGGCAGTGGGACAGCAGAGTTCCCGTATTTGATAACACCGGATACCGCTATCCAGAACGAGGTTGTGAAGAACGGAAAGTCATATGAGAGCAGTTTCGACAACTACGATCTTGGTCGTATTGGCAAGCTTGCTAGGCGTTCGAACGCTTCCATTGTATTTGCCAACAGCAACGCCGGCGAGACATTCATCCAGATTGATGGAAACCTCGGCGACCGTAACAATCTCACTGTTTGGGGTGGTGCCGACGAAACTATTCGCACCGTCGCCGGTAACTGCAGCAACACAATCCTCGTCATCCACTCCGTTGGCCCTGTCATCCTCGAGGAATGCAAGAACAATCCCAACATCACTGCCATCCTCTGGGCTGGTCTTCCTGGTCAAGAGAGTGGCAATGCCATCGCTGATGTCCTCTACGGACGCGTTAACCCTGGTGCCAAGCTTCCTTTCACGATTGGCAAGGACAGAAAGGACTATGGAACCGACATTCTGTACAACCCCAACGGCGACGGAAAGATTCCCCAGATCGACTTCAAAGAGGGCAACATCATCGACTATCGTGCTTTTGACCTCCACAACAAGACCCCGACATACGAGTTCGGATTTGGCCTGTCATACACGACCTTCTCTTACTCTGACCTCAAGATCGAGAACCTGAACGCGTCTGCCTACGTGCCCTTCGCCGGCTACACTTCTGCAGCACCTACTTTCGGCAACTTCAGCAAGGACCCAGCTGACCACACCTTCCCGTCCAACTTCACTCGTGTGCCACTCTACCACTACCCCTGGCTCAACGCTTCGAGCCTGGAGGAGGCTTCCGGCGATGAGAACTACGGTTCCACGGACTTCATCCCTGAAGGCGCACTCAACGGTTCCGCCCAACCCATCCACAAAGCCGGTGGCGCGCCTGGTGGGAACCCAAGCCTGTATGATGTTCTCTTCCGCGTCTACGCCACGATCGAGAACACCGGCTCCATCACTGGTGACGAGGTGCCACAACTTTACCTTTCTCGCGGTGGACGTTACGACCCCGTAAAGGAGCTCCGCGGTTTCGAGAGACTTTCCATCTCGCCGAATTCGTCCACTACAGTCAGCTTCGACATCACCAGGAAGGACATTGCCAGCTGGGACACCGCGGAGCAGGACTGGGTCGTCAGGAACACAACCAAGAACGTCTGGGTTGGAAGCTCGAGCAGGAACTTGCCCTTGAGCGGTGTGCTTGCTTAGATGTTGTTTAATCAGAGGAAAGCAAGACAGATGCAAGAATGAGACATGATTAATAGACATGCATAGACATAGACTAGGTGTACGCCACACCAATGTAAATATTCACACCAAATAATTGAACGAAAGACACAAAGACACAAAACACCACCTTCTTGCCAGACCCCCATGTTAACCTTAAGCTGCCAACATCACCCAACAAACGCCTCAACCTCAATCTCAACCCTCATGCCCTCAACCCCAAGACTAGTCACCCCAAGCTCAGTCCAAACAGGCCGATGGTCCAAACCGCACCACTCCCTCAAATTCTTCACCATAGCAGCAGTCGTCTCCTCATCCACAGGAATATGATAGCTTCTGACGCTATACACCTGACTCCACCCCTTCCCGCCAGCAGTTTTCAGCGCACGCTCAACGTTGGAGAATGCTTGGGCGACTTCGGCGATGAGGTCTGACGGGATGGAGACGGTGGGTGCTTGGGGGTCCCAGCCGCCTGGGGAGAATGGTTAGTTGTTTGTGGGTTGGGGGGTTTTTGGAGAGATCGCGGTGATGGGTTTGACAGACGAACCTTGACCGGAGATCTTGATGATGTTGCCTATCTTCACGGCTTGCTGGTAGTGGAGGGTTTCTTTCGCCCACTCGCCGAGGCCCGGGTAGGCAGAGAATTGAGGCGTGGTCATCTCTGGGGAATGGTTCTTAGGAGGTGGATGCGAGAATGATATTGTTGGTACTCTGGATGGCTGTGTAGTAGAGAGTAAGGTAGTATTGCTGTCAGCGTTGTTGCGTTTCGGGAGATGCGTGTGGGTGAAGTCATGATACTTCTTATACAATTACTCAAGATGGTAGCTGAGAGACTCTTGCTTTGTCACGTTTGTAAGCAATGAAGTCTTACAAAAGCGATTTCCTGCGATTTGCAATCATGTCGTCTTAGCTTCAAGAGCTGACGACCCGTTATGCGTGGTTATGCTATTCTGCCAAGCGACTTGGGTGTGCGTAAAGGATGCATTACATCTTAGCTGCAACCTTGTGCACGAAGGATTCACTTGTACCACAGAGTTTCAGGCAGCATCATTCCCCGCGGAACCAGGCCAATGAGATCTTGGGTTGTCCTTCTAAGCAACGACAACAACACTCCAGGATCAAAACACTAATCTACGCGGGTCATCATGGCCTCAGACACCAGGGAGATGCCCGAACTTTTATCAGACATTCTACAGCTCGTGTTCTCACAGCTCGCTGGGGACCATGAAACCCTTCTGAACATCAGCCTCACCTGCCGCACTTGGAGATGGCTCGCTCTGCCTTCGTTATATCAGGTAGTCGACTTCCACCGCCATAGGAATAACGGAAGTTGTGAATTGAGCCAGCCGCTACACTACAACGACAGGAACAATCAATCGCACATACACAACCTGATCCCCCGCCAACACGCCTTCCTTCGACTCATGGCCAGCAAGCCACAGCTAGCGAACTACGTTAAGTCCCTCACATGGGTGATTGTTTGGAGGAGGAGGAGAAATCGCCCACAGAGTGACCGCCTCAAAGAGATTGACCGTCATACATGGAACGTGTTCAGCAGGATGGCCAACGTAACGCACTTGGATCTAACGTCAGCACACGACGTCGACGCAGAAGACTATGTCCGCCAGAATCCCGCCAGGCTTTTCCCTAAAGTCAGAGACCTGCGACTCCAAGGCTGGATGCACCGCGGCCTCGTGATGGCCATTTGCAAGTCACTCGATCCAGAAAAGCTTCAGAATCTGAGACTGGATTATCTCGAAGACGAAGGCGCTCTACCAAACGGCAAGCCCATGTACCGTGATGTTGCATCACGCATCCGCCGCGCCCGACCGCGAGAAGGTGTTGGCAGACTGGACTTCATTGACGATGACTTGATCGCGCGCCAGGAGGCCGGACAAGCATGTATTCTCCCCGGCCCGATGTGGTGGCCTCTGCATTTCCTCACAACACGCCCCCTAGACTCGCTCACACATCTGCAAATCAAAGTGCCACATAGCTCCGTCGATCACAGGCACTATTACACATTGTGCCTGAAAGCGGCGGCCTTCATCGTCAAGGTCAGACAAACACTGCGGTCACTCGTCGTTGTGTTCGCAGAAAACCGAGACGTGTATAGACGATCCATATATTTGAGATCTCGACGAGTCGCAGTGATTCGTTTGCGACGCTTGCAGGACGCAAAGTTCTTCCTCGATCAACTGCTCGCGGCGTTGAATGACAACACATTTCCTCGGTTGGAACGGGTGCGTTGCGAAGGCTTCTACATCTTCCTAGACGCGAGTCTGGAGGAAGTCGCGAGCGCCGGCATCGCAAGCACTTTCCAATTGATACGAGATTGTCCGTTTGCCGATGCAAGCTTCATCGAGGTCTCCGGCCTTGACGATAGAGGCAATGGATTTCGTGGGCACGATCGCGATTACCACAGAATAGGCGAGTGGCACGATGATGGCGAATTCGCTGAACTTCTAGCGAGTAGTTGAGAGCAAAGCTATGGTGAACGATTTCGTCGTTTTCAGTCAGAAAACGATTGGCCGAGTTGGGAACCCAAAGTCAGACGACTAGGCCCTCAATTCTCCTGTGTTCTTTACATCGTGTCAGATGTGCACTGCGGCTCGGGCGCTAATGCGTTCGTGCGCCTGGACCACGATATAACGAAGTTGAACGGACATTCAACACGAGTTTGAGAAGCGCGTGATGGAACCTGGATCTACCGACCATGAGCGAGTCTGAGATCCAGTCATTTTTTCAGTCATTTTTTCAGATACTCATGACACTCAGCCGTGGCACTTGTGATGTATCGGCAGCTCGAAGCTGGAGCTACGAAATGCGTTTAGCCCCAAGAAAGGGGCGTGTTGGCTTCGGGGCGGAGAGGTCATAGGCAACAAGCTCAACAGCGAACGTGTCGGATATTCAGCGGTCAATAGGCGGATGACTCCCCTAACGGCTTCTCGTCTGCTGAAGCTCGCTTTCGCACATCTCGCAGGCTGATCGGCGGATGTAGTCGGCGACCTTTTCGCTGCCTGTCAAGTTCGTGCTCTAGAGCTGCTGACAGCCGGTCGAGGATCCACTCGGCTTCGCTCTTGCTGCTCATGAGTGGCGACTGGCTGGAGAGCCAGGACCAGTTGCGCATGAGCTTATCGGCTTGCGAGGGGTGTTGGGGTGCGCGGCGTGCTTGTTGAGTGTTTTTGCGTGTGAAAGATCTTGTGGGATTGTTGAATTCGTCTTTCTCATTGGTCAGGTCTTGGCTGGAGAGTTCGTGATCGAGGTTGGTCTCAATTGTTGAGGTGTCGGTTTCTGTCTGTGTTCGTTGGGTAGGGCCACTGGGTCGTACATTGTAAGGAAACTTCATGCGAGCGGACACGAGTGGGCGAGCTTGCTCTTCTGAGTCGTCTTCTTCGTTGCCGATCAATTTCAGGAAATACTCCCAATCTTCCCAGCTGTATCTTTTGGCAGGCTTCGCACCGAGATCTCCCTGGACTCTGCGGCATTCGCGAGCCAAGACGTAGTGGTGGAAATGAATGTCTTTCTCCAAGCTGTGGATTCCATCGTCATCAGCACCCGCCGCATGCGTTGCATGAGCAGTGAGCCTCTCCGCTAGGCGATCTCGCATCAGATCCTCGTGGAATGTGGGGTGCCTTTTCATTTGCTTGTTGTTGGGGGTGCTGCCGGAGAGACCAGGCACTCTAGTGTTCGACAAACCCTTCCGCATCCACTCGGTGATGCCTCTCATCACTGAAACGAATCCAGCCCGAAAGCCCGTTGCTGCGGGAAGAACAGTGATTGCTGCGATTGACACCGTGATATCAGAGAACCATTTCACAATGGTGTCTCCCATATTGGAGATCAGTATCGTCAGCGAAGGCACAGCAAGAAGCGACCAGATGACGAAGAAAGCCTTGCCGCTGTTCGATTGCGGGTGATAATCGCCATAACCAATGGTCAGAAGTGACGTGTAAGAAAAGTACAGCGCTTGCAGATAAGTCCACTGCTGTGTGTATTCGGTTTGTTGGAATATCGCGGCGCCGGCAAGCCAAAGGACAAGCGCAAAGGCACCCGAAGTTGCAAGACCGAACCAACGCCTCTCACGTTCCCCGGCGTCTTGGACTTTGCGCATGGCGACGAACTCTTCTTTCCGTCTCTGCGCTTGCGAGAGAGCTGGATCGGTGCTGAAGTCTGCCTTTGCGAACAAAGAGATCCGGATGGTTTGACGGCGCTCGTCGACGTGGCGCGTGGCTTTCGAGCGCTTCCTCTCTACGATTCTGGCACTGAGCTTCTCTTTCCCTCGATCTAAGACGAGTGAGCGAATGCTACCCACTACCAAACCGACCATCAAGATGCCACCAATAGCAAATGGAAAAAGCAGTCCTTTGCCGAGTGCGGTTGAAGGTGAGTACTCGCCGAGTCCGACAGTAAGCAAGGTAACGTCAGCCCAGTATACGGCGTTCAAATATTCCCAGCCTTCGATGTGACTGTAGATCAGAGCACCGATCAAGAGATAGGCGACAAAGGACATAGTCTGCAGCATCAGCGTTCGTTGGGGCCCTGTCAGTTGAAACTCTTTCCGGTAATGGCCTTTGTTGGCGCCGTACACGGTGATGGATAAGAGTGCGCCTATAACAACATATATCGACGCAGCGAAGATTGCATAATAGAAGGCACCCGTCAACGAGTGACGGTCGTTGGGTATGGCTTCAGGTCTTGTGATCGCGTAGTGTGGGCTTCCACCGAGTGCTGCAAGATCCGCTATGAGCAGGAAGCCCGCAAGGAGGAACCCAGCGATAGTGATCGGCTGTGCTACGGAAAACCTGACTCGCTGGGCCATGTTGAGTAGCAGCGAGGCGTTGCCGACCAAGGCGCATACCAGAGATGCCACATTCAAGGCGATTAGGAAGGGCGGGTCCGGCAAAGTGAGCCCTGCCTGTTCACTGGTCGACTGGGTGCCCCCAGGAGGTATGTACTGGCGCCAGTGATACACAAGAGCGCATATGTTGAAGCCGCTGGCTATGGGCCCGAAAGTGCCTGCTAGCAGAGGACATGCTGTTGAGGCAAACCACCATCTGCTTGGCTGCTTCAAAGCCTTTCTTTCGCCGTGCTCTTTCCCATTGTTGTCATCTTCAACCACGTCGGCTCTGTGTTTGATGCCATCTTCGACGCCGGGATCGATGGTGCTCATGCTGCCGGTGTCCTAAGGAGCGTGTCGCGAGTACTACGGATGCTGGCGCTCGATCTGAGCGTACTCGCGAAGAGGTCCGCCATGGAGGATAGAAGCCATCTCGATCGAATGGCGTGTGATGTGTACGTGTGACAGACCCACGAGCACGTCGAGTGCATGTACCTGGACGATGTCCCGGAATCCCGTATACCGTTCAGGCGTAGACTGTATACTGGGAAGTGCAGATCACGCTATCCCGACGACATGTCGTTGTTAGATTCTAGTCGCAACGAGCAAGGTTCTTCAGCTCGAAACTGGAATACTGTGCGGTTCTAGCGACACGGCTTGTGCACGATGTCATGCCGTCAATATCATCGGGTCCGTTCGTTACTAGTTGTTCGTCCAGACATGAACAGTCGCTGCGTCAGTGGGCTCGTGAAGTTAAGTGAATCCAGCCACATCCCGGACCCTAACAACTGCAATTTGAGCTTCGCGCGAGTTGGAACGTGTTTGGGAATGATGGACGAGAATGAAACACCCAGTTAGTTACTGCAGAAATTGTTCACAGGAAGTCTTTGCCGGCGAAAGACGTCGGGTTGGCTGAGGTGTAAATGTAAATTGGAGGATGGTCAACACGTGACTGCGCGTCTGCATCGATCGCGAATTCGCGTTCCAACCAAGATTGGAAGTTACATACGCACCAGACGGATCACCCAGTTCAGCAACACGACGACATCCACGCAATCCAAACGACCGCTGTACACTATCGCTCATAGAGAACCACAGACATGATCAATTAGTAGCCATACTCCACACTCGAGCTCTCACCCAAACAAAACATGGATACTCCTCGAGAGTCTAAACGCCGGAAACTGGATACGCACAGCAAGCAGTCGCCTGCTGCAACAACGACAACTCGAAGAAAAGCCACGCCTAAGGCAAAGCCAAGCGGGACACCTGCCAGCCGCGCAAAGCAGGCAAAACAAGCTCAATTGGAAGCCCTGCCCTCCCAGTCAAAAGACCACGCCCACGACCAAGCGGCCCCGGCACCTTCACAGAGCGCGCTCGAGAAGTTGAAAGCGAAAAAGCAGGCGCAGGGAGATGGCCTCAATACAGGCACAGGGCTCAGCCCTGCGAAGGCTCCCTTGACACCTTCCAAAGCCACACCTTCGAAGGCAGGCATGGCTGGCTTCTTCAAGAAGTTCGCGGACCCTCGTCTGGTGTCTATGAGAGAGAAAGAGGCAGGCGGAGGAAACAGCGAGGAAGCCCTTGACGAAGACTCCGAAGGCTCTCTATCCTCCACAATACGAGTGAGTGGCCGCAAGAAATCACTTGCAGCCAAATTTCGGGAGCAGGCCGACGAGCGGCATTCGAAGTCGCGGTCTGCATCTCCTGTCAAAAAGAAGACTTTTGAGGATGAGATCCACGACTTGGAAGAGGCTGCTCGTAAGGAAGCTGGTGTGGACGATACAGACAATGCGACGCCTAGGACGGGTACCCGCCAGGCTGGTTCGAGGACCCAGACTCCCGTGCAAATGAACAATGGATCGGCAAATGGCCGCGCGACAAGAGATGCAAATCTGTTGGCTGGGAAGCCGACGCCTGTTGGAAGGAAGTCACCCCTGGAGAGGAAATCGCCCGCAGAGAGAGCGGCAAATGGTACGCCCGCGGAGAAAAAGCCACGAGGCAGGCCTCGCAAGAGTATCGAGCCTCCAGCCGTTGCTGCCTCTGAAGCACCTGTCCCAGAAATCCTTCTGGACGGAGACGCTATGGAAGTGGACGATTCTGAGGAAGATAGGCTCCCTGGAGCGAGAGACCCGACTTCCCCAACATCAAACCAACCACAGCCCGTGGGAACGCCTCAGAGAAGCAGTGCAAAGAATATCAGGGAAAAAGCAGGTCCAGAAGTCGATGAGCTGCCCTCGCTCACCCAAGCGCAGACCGAACTTCTTCAATACATGACTCTGGAAAAGATGCATGGAAAGCGACCTATACCCTTGACGAACTTGAGTGATGAGTATGCCAAAGTGAATACGGTCATCAGCCAGACAATCACGGCCGGTGAAAGCAACAGTATGCTTCTCATTGGCGCAAGAGGGAGTGGGAAATCGGCATTAGTCAACCACGTCCTGCGCGAACAAGCAAAAGAACACCCAGATGACTTCCACGCTGTTCGACTCAATGGCTTCATTCACACAGATGACAAGATCGCGTTGCGCGAGATCTGGAGACAGCTTGGCCGCGAGATGGATCTGGACGAAGAGGAGAACACTACGAGAAACTATGCAGACACATTAGCATCGCTGCTCGCTCTCCTATCGCATCCGCTCGAGCTCGGTCAAGAACAGACACCTGGACAGACTAACAAGAGTGTTATCTTCATTCTTGACGAATTCGAGCTTTTTGCTTCACACCCAAGACAAACACTCCTTTACAACCTCTTCGATATTGCCCAAAGCCGAAAGGCCCCGATTGCAGTGCTTGGTCTGACGACCAGGATCGATGTCGCAGAGTCTCTGGAGAAGAGGGTCAAGAGCCGCTTTAGTCACCGCTACGTTCACCTCAGCTCGCCGAAGAGCTTCACCGCTTTCGTCGACGTCTGCAAGGCTGCGCTATTCATTGAAGAAGATTCAGTTCACCAACATGAGAGAGAAGTATTTGATCTCGATGCTGATCTGAGACGTTCGACGCTGGATACATGGAACACCGCTATCGACGGAGTCTTTGCCGCCGACGCTTTTGTGGCACTGCTCCGCCGGACCTACTACACTACAAAGTCTATCAACGACCTTGTCGGGGCTCTTCTTATACCGCTGTCCACGCTCTCAGTTTCGGCCGCCACGGCCACTGCTATTCAAGAGCACATCACCACCGCACTAGGTCCTAAACTTCTATCGCCAGATTCAAAGCTGATTCTACTGTCCACGCTTTCCACGCTCCAGCTTGCCCTGCTTATCTGCGCTGCAAGACAAACCGCAATCCACTCAACGGAGACAGTCAGCTTCAATCTCGCATACGAAGAGTACAAATTGCTCGCTTCGAAAGCAAAGATCCAAGCTGCAGCCTCCGGTGCCATGGGTGCAGGTGGTAGACTTTGGACCAAAGACATTGCCAAAGACGCATGGATGGACCTCATCGACATGGGCTTGATGATGGAAGATGGGTACTCGGGGAGAACAGGCGGAGGAGCGGCTGGTCGTGCGGACGTGAGTCTAGAGGAGATCGCGCGTTCGGGAGTTGACTTGGGCAGTTGGGGCAGGTGGTGCAAGGAAATCTGATCGACCCATACAAACAACGCAACCTTTCCAAAAATTCGACTTTTGATTACGACTCTGCGGTCAGTGTTGGCCGACAGAAGTGGCAAACTCGTATGTATTGTCAAGCGCCAGGGCTAACGGACAGATATTGAGCTGTGACACCGCCCTTACCGCGAGCAACCACAACAACGTTTACTTTTCCAACGTGCACGCTATAACCGCCGTAAAGTGGTGCTGCCGGAACAAAAGGCTCGACATCTCCTACGATCGACCACCCAAACTGGTCCCTCTCCGGGTCAACCAGTTTGCCATCCACGAATACCGAAATTTTCACGTCTGCAGCATCTCCTGCAAGCCCTGTCGTGCCAGACAAGTGCAGCGTTCGCCCGTCTAGACGCGGCTCCATGATCTGAAGCTTTGGCGGCGCATATGCGTGCCCCTCCTTGATTCCTTCCGACAATTTCGCCTCAACTGCATCACTCGGCAAATCAGGCGTCACTGGTGGCTTCTGTCGGCTCACCGAGGCCTTCTCAAAGGCTCGCGCAAACCGCAACAGCTGACAATCCTGCCCGTGTCTGCCAGCGAAAGTGAGATTGCAAGGCATATCCTTCCCAGCCAACAAGCCCATCGTGGTGCTAACCGTCGGCACTCCCATATGTCTCAGAGCCCGGTTGCCGTTTGAATACTTCACCCCATTCTGCAGAGCATGCTTAGCACTCGCGTCGTCGTGTTCCAGATCCGCCTTCCCCACGTCCCCGTTCGCAGGGAATACAACCGCATCGACTCCCAATAACGCCATCCAATCTTCCAGATCCCGTTTGCGCTGCGCCTCCAATGCCGGCAGAGCTTCTGCTAGTCCTTCAATCTCCCAGATGGACTTACCTTGCCGATTGCGCGCTCGCTTGACGAGGCCAGGATAGTCCATGAAATTCTTCTGCTCCATATAGCGGTCTGGAATATAATCGCGCGGCCTCGGGAACATCTGGCTGCCATCGACAGAAGCCAGACCCGGATAATTCGGATCCCCGTTGGCTTTCAAGAAGTCGTCCCAGAGATACGCTACAAGCTCGCCGCGCTCTTTGCCGTTCCAGTCAGGCCGGAAGCCTTGGACGTTATTTGGGTGTCCGGATTGCGAATCGTCTTCGTAGCGCGATACGAGCGGGAAGTCTGTTTCGATCACTGTGGCGCCGCACGCCTCGAGGGTCTTTCTAGCTGCTTTCCATAGTAAGATCACTTCTTCCGACACGAAGGTCGGTTTGGCTTGCGGGTCGTGGCCGCCTATGAACATTTTCGGCACTGCGAGGCGTTTTCCGCCGAGGGAGCCTTCGGATTCGAGTGAAAGGTCGAGGAAAGAGTCTGGGCGCTCGATTTTCTCGATCGGGGTGTATTGCTGCGCGGCCCAGAAGTTCTCCTGCTCTCGCGGGTCTTTGACGGCTAGGACGTCGAGGACTTGGAGCATGTCGTCTACCGTGCGGGTTTGTGGCACGATCACGTCGCACGTGGGATATAAAGGCCAGACGCCGCGAGGCGAGATCACGTCCCGAGACCCGGTGTAAGCGACGAGCGCGTTGTTGGACGCTGGGGACCGGCCGGAGCTGACGGTCTCGGATCCAATGCCAAAAGCGGCGAAGCTGGCTGCCGTGGACGTCGCAGAGCCGTTCGATGAGCCCGATGAGAAAGCCGCTGTGAGGTATTGCGGGTTGTAAGGACTCTCGGCTCGTCCGTAAAAGCCTCTGTGCATGCCTGAAGCCATCATCGGAGGTGTGTTGGTAGTTCCCATGCACACGGCGCCGGCTTGGCGAAGTCGTTCTGCTACGAAAGAGTCTTCGTTCGCGACGAGATGGGCGAAAGCCGGAGAGCCGGACGAGCAGGTCATGCCCTTGTACTTCATGCTGTCCTTCAGCGTGTACGGGATGCCGTCCAGTGGCCCTTTGGTCTCACCACGGGCACGTCTCTCATCTGAGGCTGCGGCCTCTTGAAAGAGGTCTGGGTTGAGTTTGACGATGGAGTTGAGGCATGGTCCTCGAAAATCGTACGTGTGAATCCGGAGGAGGTGTTTGGCTGCGAGCTCGACGCTTGTGATTGCTCCTGATGTGAGAGCTTCTTGGAGCTCGGATATGGAGGCTTCGACGATGCTCTGGGTCGGTTTAGCTAGGGTTCGGGCGAGATGCGGACTTTGTCACTCACCGTGAGCATTGTGCACTTCTGGAAGACCTGAAGGCTCCAATTTTCGGCTGATACCAGGTGCGATCTCCCCGTATAGTGACTTTCGTACAACTTGCAGAGCTCAGTCGCTTTCACGGTGCTATCTGACGATCCACTTGAGCTTATCCGCTACAAGATCGGTCGTTTACATAAGGTGTCGTCCTAATGGAAGAGGTGTCAAGATAGACGACGCGTGAGTCAGTATGTGCGATGCTAATAACAATAGAATTGATTGAACAAGCTACCGGTGGCATCATAACCCATTTGTTTCCCTCCACCATCGATGAGGCCGAGATAGCAAGAGGTCGTTGGCCGAGCATGTTGGCCGTGAAAGCTGATTGGATTCCCAGACGACTCCACAATTGACTTGCACAATCGGCCGCGCCCTCCGATAACATCTTGGCCGGAACGACAGATAAATAACTAAGGTACTCTCTCAAATCTCCATTTTCCTGCTACCGAGTAAATCGATCTCAGAACAAGAAAGCTTCCCAACCAGGCTGGAAACTCAAGAAAATCGACCCAAACAACAACAGCAAAAGAAAAATGGCACCCTCAGCAATCGCCGAGCCCACCCCCATGGCCCCATCAAAAGATAAACCTACCACAGCCCAAGAAAAGAAAGAAGCAGAAGCAGAAACAGGCACAATCATAACCGCAACCCAAACCCTCGCCAAAGACCAACCCAAAACCGCCCTCCAATTAATCTCCCAAGGCGACACCACCCTCCCCGGCATCCCCACCTTCCCCTCCTACGCCGCCCACAGGCAATGGATGCTCTCCAAAATGGCCCTTGCCTTCCGCGTCTTCGCCCGCAAGGGCTACACCGAAGGCATGTCGGGCCACATCTCCGTGCGCGACCCGGAGAACCCGCACACCTTCTGGACGAACCCTTTGAGCAAACATTTCGGCTTGCTGAAAGCCAGCGATATGATCCTGGTGGATTACGATGGGAATGCGATCGGGGGAAATAGGAGTCTGCCGGCTAATGCGGCGGGTTTCTTGATTCATAGTGCTGTTCACAAGGCCAGGCCGGATGTGGTGGCGGCTTGTCATACGCATAGTCCGTATGGCAAGGCGTGGAGTTCTTTTGCGAGGCGGTTGGAGATGTTGAATCAGGACGTTACGTACTTTTACGGCGAGGCGCAGGCGGTTTATGAGGTATGTTTTTGCTACGCTTTGCTTTCTGAAACCCCAGAACCCGAGGGGTTTTTCTCGTTTGGTATTATCATTGGCTTACCGATTTACTAACCAAAACTCTGCAGGAATTCAACGGAGTCGTCTTCACCCCCTCCGAAGGCGCCCGCCTAGCCGCCGCGCTCGGCCCCAAAGGCAAAGGCCTGATCCTGCGCAATCACGGCCTGCTCACCGTCGGCGGTACGGTAGACGAAGCCTGTTACCTGTACACGCTGATGGAGCGGAGCTGCCAAGTGCAGTTGCTGGCCGAAGCGGCGGCTGCGACCGGGCTGCCAAAGGTGTACGTGCCGGACGAGGCGGCGCGGTATACGTTTGAGGCGGCGAGCGATCCCGAGGCGCTGTATTGGGAGGCGCAGCCGGATATGGAGTGGGAGGCGGAGATGGGTGGGGGGAGGCATGCGGAGTGATGGGTGGATCATGGGATTGTGAGGGCGTGAGGTTGTTTGTGTTTGTGGTTGTTGGTTGGGTTCTCCTTGCGGCGTGGCGATTTTTGGGGAGATTTGGGCAGGATCAATGTTTTGAGTGTGGTATGTGGGTAATGTGGTATGTGGAGAGTCGAGACATTTTTTCTTCTTCAAGTCGGAATGTTCAAGCGTAAGCACAAGCATAAGATAAATGGAAGACAACAAAAGATAGTAGTAGTCAAGTGAATTGAGCGTGAGCGAGGCAGTCAGTCAGTCAGTCAGTAGCAGGCGTTTCGGAAAACAAAGCCAAACCGTTTGTTTTGCAGTGAGAAAGATCTATCATCTTTTGATGCTCCGTCACGAAACTCAATTCCAGTCCAGGCCATACTATCAAGTACGACGCTGCCCTTGCTCGGCGAGACAGAAAAAAAGAGAAAACGTGGCAATTGGGATCGAGAGAAAAAAAATCAAAGCGCTTTGGATCTTTTCAAAAAAGAAAAAGACCAGTGGTATATCCGAATGTATTGCCCCCAGCCCACGTTCAAGTCGTCAAAAAATCCGTGTCCAACAGAAGAAGAGGAAAATTGGTGTCCCAACGCAAGCGGCAGATGTCGTAGTGTGGATAGAAGGCGAGGGCTCGCCTTGCCCAAGTCTCATGTCATGCACGCGTTGCAGAAGGGAAAAGAAGCGAAAGTTGACAGGTCGGGGCAAAACTCGTGTGAGTAAGTGGCCTGTTTTGGTTGTCTGTTGATTCTGAAAGAAGAAAATCTAGCCGGACGGAAGCTCCTCATTGCGTCTTCGGGGGTTTCAGGAGTGGCCGCGGTTGGCGTTTCCCTGGCCGACGAGGTTGACGACAGGGTTGAAGTTCTTGGTCGAACACCACGAAGTGACAGGCTTGGAGCCCTCGCCGTAGTAAGCCGTCTTGCCGTCCTGCATGATGGCGACCTTGGGCCTGTCGCCGCCTTGGCTGAGATCTTTGGGGAAAGGAACGGAGCCCATGGCCGGACCGTCCCAAGAGGCGTCAAAGTCGTAGTACGTGTTGTCGCCGAGAGACATGGAGATAGTGGAGTCCTTGGTGACGGCAGCCCAGGCGAAGACGGCGTCCTCGACCATGTCGCTGTTGCGGATGTTGGCGGACCCTTGGTTGCACTGGGCGTCCTTGGCGTGCACGCGGTACCAGAAGACGACCTGGTCCTCGGTGATGGCGGGCTTCTTGCCGTTCTTCCACCACGAGATGTAGTACTTGGTGATGATGCGCCACGGGGAGTGGTTCTGGCCAGAAACGTAGGCCTGCATGCTGCTCAGGTCGGCGTAGTCGGTGGCGGAGGTGGAGTTGCCGGGCAGGTCGCGGAGGTAGTGGGACTCGCACCAGTCGTTCCAGGTCAAGAGTTCGATGATGTCGGGCTTGACTTCCTGCTCGGCGATGGCTTGGAGACGCTTGACGAAGAGCCAGTCGGAGGGAGCGACCCAGGCGTCCATGTTGTTGCCATTGTCGAGATCCTTGAACTGCCACGGGGAGACGGCCATGATGTAGGGACCGGTCTTGCCCTCCTTCTTCATCTGAGCCTGGAATTTCTGGTCGGCGCTGACGGTGTTGTTGACGCCGTCGGTCATGGGCCACGCCTGCCAGTTGAAGTAGCCGTCAACGGTGGCGAAGTCGGTGACCATGCGGAAGGCAGCGTGAATGGGATCCTTTTGGGCCTTCTCGGCGTAGTTGGTCAAAGCCGGGGTGAAGGAGATTGCGTTTCCAGAGAGTCTCATCTTGAGCTTGAGATCGGCGAAGAAGAGGTTTCCGTACTGCTTGACACGGTCACCGCCGTAGGTGGTGACGAGGATGTTGCTGTTCCAGCGGTAGGTGGCCTTGCTGCCGGCGTGCTTCTGCAGAATGTCGGACATGTAGGTGGTGTTCCAGTAACCGCCGTTGTTACACTCGGTCCAGGACATGTCAAAGGAGTGGACGATCTTGAAGCCAACCTCCTCGGCGGCCTTGTAAGCATCGTCAATGCGAGACTCCTGCCACTGGAGACCGCCCTGGCAGTCTGGGGGCATCCAGTTCATGGCGAAGGCGTCGATGCCGATGGACTTGGCTTGCTGCATATCGGACTTCCATTGGCTGTGGTCGTAGGCCCAGGAGTTCTGAACCATGAAGTGGGCAAAGACATCGGTAGCGGCTGCGGCGCGGATGGAGATTGCTGCAAGAGCAGTGACGGCCAGCGTGAGAGAGTACATGTCGATGTGATTTTGATTTATTTGATTTTGAAGTTGTTGTTGATTTGATTTGATCGATTTCAAGGGTGTCGAGAGTGTCGAGTGTCGAGTGTCGATATCAAACCGAAAGGGATTGTGAGGTGACAAGGGGTGTCAAAGTGATGTTACCAAAAGAATGACTGGCTCGTCAAGAGCGCTGAAGGGGGGGAATGAAGGAACGACGGGGAGCAACCTCACAGAGGCGCGTGTAACGAACAAGTGAGTGGTCTGGAAAGGCAGATGGACGAAGCAAACAAAGGGCATGAGAGAAGCGGACGGCCGGGTACTGAAGTAGTAAATCGGTCGGTCGGAGTTCCCATCTCACACCATCCACCTAGCAGTGCCACAGTCGTTTGCCGCACGTGGATGTGCAAAGGGCCAAGCGCCCTTCCTACAGCAAGTAATACATTACCTTACTCACCTTACTCCCTGAGAGTCCCCTGCTATCCACAATTCCGCAGGCTTGTCCGCCAGCCATTGCACAGCATATGCGCGCCATGCACCACATTCCCTGTCGCATCAAGCGGCAATCATCCACGGCGGTTGCGTGTGTTGAGTCAGGTGTCAAGTGTTTGTCGGAGCCTTGCAGAGTGGCGGCCGAGCCGAAGTCTCGAGCGTCTCGAGGAGTCTGGCACGGCTGCGTCTGCGCACAGTGACCTTCAGATCAGCCGCCACCCATATCACATGATATCGCCTTCCACGGCCTCTCATTGGCTCGTCCGGCTTCATCCCTTCATCCCATCGTCCAGGGTTAGGGTCAGCATCCATCGGCAAGCCCAACCGGACCCACCTCACTAACAGACTGCAAACTAGATCAATCTACCAACACTCGCTACGTTTCAGATAAGGGCCCACCAGCCCGGCAAGGGCATGACGAGAGCGTGGAGGATATGCAGCATACGCAGGCACTCGAGCACTGGCACTGCAAGATACGCAGGGCCCGCAGGGATGACGCCCGTCTCTCCTTCCGCCGCCCTGGCGCTTGCACAAGAGGTGCGACATGCACACATGTGCCCGTCGACTCGTACGGCATTCATGTTTTGGCGCCGCCGTTTGCGCCGCAGTCGCGGACACGACGGACACGGGGGGAATAAATCCTCCCTCACTCAGCCTCCCTCCTGGTGCCACTTTCGAACAGTCTGGCAGTGTCAGCACCCAGCACCAGCAATCCTGCAAGCGGCCTTGCTCCACCAGGCGCAAATTTGCCATATGCGACTTTCCGTGCAATCCGGCATCTCCTGCATTCAACTTTTTGAAACGGACCTCGGACTCCAGTGTGCAACTCAAATCATATCCCGGTAAACCCTTGGACAGCACACTCGTTCAGTTCCCACTTGATGATACCCGGGTTTTATCGCCCAATGATCGTCGTCTGTCTTGTATATGTGTAACCCCTAGAACCTGTTGTCCGCCGAGAAGAGCAGCAGCGCCAGACTGTGCCTTACCCATAACCCTGCCAGCCCGCAAATTGTCTGCAACACCAACACCTCAACCGCGAGCCGGTCTTCCCTCAGTGGCCCGCGCCAAACCAGCCAGAGATTGAGAATCGTAAAGTTGCTAGTCTCCGTCACTCGTCCCTTGCCGTCCGTCTCCACCTTTACCAGACGCAATTTGGCGAGCACCTTCAGTGCTTCCCCAACCAGAGGCCTCAGCGGCTTCTCCTCTGCGAACGTCGCCACCGACGGCTCGAGCAGGCCGGTGCGAGCGTTGAAGCGTGGCATGCGATGCCGCGGACAGGGAACAATCTTGAACAGCTGCGGGGCCGAGTAGCAGAAATTGAAGATCTGGGGGATGAACAACAGCAGCAGGGTTTTGCTAAAGTGCCCGAGGATGCCCACCACGGCAAACACCATCCCGGCGAAATAGCAGTACGTGTCGCCGACGAACACTTTCGCCGGGAACCAATTGTGTTTCAGCAGGGCCAGCGACACGCCAATGAACGGCAGCAGCAGGTAGACGCTGAACAGGTGGCTCTCGGCCGCCGGGTGCGGCTGCTGCAGTTTCGGCGAGAGGTAGAGCATGTCGTTGAGCACCAGCAGGAACGCAATCACCAACGACTGGCCCACCTCGATTCCGTTGACCCCGGCGAGGATGTTGATGCAATTTGGGCAGAAGATGGACACGGCCGCCATGTAGAGATAGTAGAATCCTCCCAGGTCCACCAGCTCTCCTAGGTAATTTCGCAGCGGCAGAGGCACGACGACGTGCGTGACGCCGAAGTCGACAAAGTACAGTCCCAGCATTGGCAGCGCGGCGAACGCAGGGATGAAGAACTTGTGCCGCCACCGCATGTCGAAGGAGTCGTCGAGGATCCCGAGAATGGTCACCGTGGCCAGGGTGCCGTATGCGAAGCCGTAAGATGCGAGCTGGGCCAGAGTTAGCAGTCAAGGACGTTTCGTTCACGCGTGAAACCGCAATGGACCCTCACCTTCTCCAGGGGAAACCGATGTAGAAAGCGCCCATTTTCGAGTTCGCCCGCTTCGACGATGCGGTTCCTATCGCGCGCTCCGAAGGTGGCGGCGGCGATGTCCTGCTTGAAAGCGAAAGGCAAGAAATTCACAATCGCGAGTAGATACACAAGGGCCGAAAGCAAGCCCATGGCTTCGGGTCTACCATACATTGTCAGTCAGTATGTAAGTGAAAATCAATCACATCAAAACATTCCACAGTTTGTTCACACTCACAATTCAACCGGGTTCTTCTTCGACAAATCCTTGCCCTTGTAGCCTCGCCGTACAAACACATCGCCAGTCCAAGGAATCAGCGCATACGTAAAAGCAAAAGCCACGCCTGCAATGGCGAGCGAGGCAAACAGCGGCTCTCCATCGCTGCGCCAGGCATTGACAAGCACCGAGATGCAGGCGATGGAGAGGACGCTGAGCGAGGACGTCTCCGTGTTGCTCAGAGGCTGCATTCCGTCCGACTGTTGTCCCTCGACAGATTATTGCATGTGCATGTGCAGGTGTTGATTATGATTGATCGAATGCAACAACCGATCTTCGTTTCTTGGAACAACGTGGCTCGTCGGCGGCGGCGCGGGGATCGTCAGGGCGGGCCTTGGCAAGAGCGAACTTCTGCCTTTCGAAGGTTCTTGGAAGTTGCCGGACTCGATTGTCATTTGATGGATGATACCACCATCTTGGTATAGATGTACAGGGTCTGTTTCAGGAAGATACCTACTGTACTCAGCTGTCAGCGACAACGGTCCCTTGGTCAAGCTCGTCACGGCTCACCCGAGTGTTTCCCGTGTCCAACTGCGTGTTGCCAACATCATACCGGAATATACGCGTGATCTACACGCATTCGCAATCCCAGGTTTCAAAACGAGTAGTAAGCCCGACCAAGGGACGAGTATCACTACTTGGTACTGCTGGTGGGACTTCCAACCATCACGAGATGGGTTCCAATGGTGCCGCCCACCGCTTCTCCCACGGCCACAGAGACCTGCTCCTAGCGGTGAGCTACAACATCTACGGCACACGCGCCGCCACCTCGTCCTCAGACCACAAGCTCAAAGTCTGGGACTGTAATGAAAAGACCGGCACTTGGATTGTGACCGACGCGTGGACGGCGCACGACGCGCAGGTCACGGATGTGAGATGGAACGGCCCTTATGTCGGCGAGCACATCGCCTCCATCGGCGAAGACGGCACGCTCAAGATCTGGCAGGAAGACGTCGACGAGCCCGTCAACTCTGGCCGGCGGTGGAAGCGCGTGTTCCAGCTGGTTACTGCGACGGGCGTGCCGTTCATGGGCTTGGATCTGAAGAACATTGGCGCGGAAAGCTATCTCGCAGTGGCGACTCGCGACGGCTACATCACCGTCTGCGAGCCAGAGGACCACGACGATCTGTCCTCATGGCGAGTCCTGTGGCAAGACTACCTCTGCAAAATCCCATCCAGGATGGACGAGACCAGCTTCAGAGTAAGCTGGCACAAAGAAGCCCTCCCAACCTGGCCCGCCATCCTCGCAGGCTTGGACCGCAAGAGTCTGAGCCTTGCCGTCGCAGTCGGGACCACCGTCCGCATTCTCCGGACCGACAAAGACCGCAAGTTCTACAATGCAGCCAACCTTGAAGGCGCCAGAGGTCTCGTCAGAGACGTGGCGTGGTCCAATGGCAGCATGCGCGGCTACGACACGCTCGCCACCGCGAGCAAAGACGGTTTCGTCAGGATCTACGAACTACACACTCCTGGTATCGCCACCCTGTCAACACTGAGCAACGGGAACGGGACCGAAGACGCCGAGTCCCTCGCACCACCGCCCTCGCAATTCCCCAATGCCAGACCCACTCGCTCCGGTATTGGTGCCGGGCTCGCCAGCAGCGCAAAGGGCCGGCGTGAAGGCCAACCGGACGCTCCTGGGGCGGTCAAGCAGGAAGCTAAGCTTGTTGCGGAGCTTGAGATCAGAGAAGGCATGCCTTGGAGGGTTTCTTGGAACCCGAGCGGCGATATGCTGGTCTCTACTGCTGATGAGGGCTCGGTGCGCATTTGGAAGAAGTCGGTTGAGGGCAAGTGGCTTGAGGCTGCTGAGGTGGACTCGACGAGGGAATGAATGATGCCGTTTCCGGTCCTTTGTTGAACTTGTACCTGGCGCCCGCACACGCAGAATCGAGGGGGTGCTTCGATAGCCACCCACCCGACCCGCGACCGATCACACAGCGATCAAGACACGCGACGCGACGCGATTTAACGGTCGCAGTTGGATGAGGGCGGTGGTGCGAGAAGTGAAGCACGTGCTAAGAGATGGTGGCTCGAGACCTGCGGAGAAGGTCTCGACGAAGGAACAAAGGCGTCCTACTTCTCACTCCTGTTTTGAACCTCCACAGGCGTCTCTACACGCAGGCTGCTCGATCTATCAGGCCGTCCAGTACACCCAAAACGATGGTACCATGATGGCGAGTGGAAGAAGCAGTATAAGAGAAGGCCCACCATTGAAGGTTCAGGAACTCTCACCTCTTCATCATCCTAGAAGATTTCAATACATCCTGAAGGATGATATTACGATACAGCCAGACTCCAAAGAGCTTGGTGATCTGGAGAGCTTGTACGTGCTTGTTTCTCGACAACGCCGATCTTATGCCAATTTAGCCTAAGTCGTCTTTTTAAGTCGGTTCGGTAAAACCAAAAGCCTTCTTTTGGCACCCACCCCGCAAACTGTTTCGGCTGAACCTGGAGAAGCGCCATTATTGCGGCAATTCGTGGAACTCGATGCCTTTGTATTTCCAATGGCCTCCTCGAAAGTCCGTGAGATGACGGCATCATAATCTTCTAAACAAGATCATCGCGTTGTCCGGTGCCGTGTTCCTGGCAGGCCATGTGGAGGATGATCGGCTATAAAACCATGCTTTGTCCCATGCTGGTGCGATGCGACATTCGATCCTCAGTTCCATTTATACGCATTCGCCATGACGAAAACATACATTTTCACAGCCGCAGCTACTTTGGCAACACTGGCCATGGCCGCGCCCCCTCGTGGTGGCCACCACGACAAGCCAGGCCATCCTACTAAACCAGAGACTTGGGGTCTCAAGAAGTTCACAAGCCTAGTATCATTCGGAGACAGTTACACCGACGATTCACGACTCGGTTACTTTGCTTCGAACAACGGCTCGGCTCCTCCTGTAGGATGGGTCAACCCAGCGGTACGTTCGCGAACATGCGGATCGACTACTTTCCATACTAATCGTGCAACAGAATTACAATTCTGCTTCAGGCGGACGCCCATGGCCTCAATACGTCGCACAATATTCGGGTGCAAACGTGTACAACTACGCTGTGTCGGGAGCCGTCTGCAGTAATAACATCACTCCACGCACGTTCTCAGCCATCAACGCACCCTTCCCAGCCGTCGAGCAGTACGAAATCCCCGCCTACATCGCCGATTCGAAATACGTCGATGAAAACGGCACGAAGTTTATGGATAACCCGCCCGACGAAACGGTATACAGCATCTTCATCGGAACGAACGATCTCGGCAACTACGCCTTCATTTCCGACGCCCAAGTCCCCGGCACCAGCATCGTCAACTACACCGACTGCGTCTTCGGCGCGATCCAAAGCATCTACGACAATGGCGGCCGTTACTTCGTCTTGCAGAATGTGGCGCCCTTGAATTTGTCGCCACAGTACGGTTTACCCGGCAGAGGCGGCCTGGCTTCCACGCAATACTGGGAAGACAAGCCCAGCAACATCACTGAGATCAGCTACAAGATGTTCGAATACGTCTCGCTGGTGAATGCCGTTTTCAAATACGAGACGCCCTACTTGACTAAAGTAGCCAACCGCTTCCCCGGTGCGCACTTCGCTGTTATGGACATCAACGGTCTGGTAAGCGAATCCCCGTATTTCTCCCAAGTTCGTTCTGTTCAATCGATAACAAGATCGCTTCCTTCTTCTTTCCCTTAGCTCACCGACATCTACAACAACCCTTCGCAGTACCTCAACGGCACCGCGCCCCTCGACGTCACCGGCTACGCCAACAACGTAAACGGCTCCAACAACACGAGCCCGGACAGTTTCTTGTGGTACGACGAGCTTCACCCCAGCGAGCAGACTGATCGTGTCATCGCTCGTGAGTTTGTCGGTGTGGTCGAAGGCGGCAGCAAGTGGGCTACTTACTGGTCTTGTTGATCTGGCTGGCCAGACGATACGCCTTCCTTTGGATGTATGTATGTACATAGCAAAAATGTCAGCCACTACTGTCAGCTTCCCATGCGTGAACAGACGAACGCACATGTGACGAGAGCGGCATGCAAGCACTGCACGGTACGGCAGGCTAGATGTACGGATCTTCCGGCGTCGGTCGTCTCCGATGCGCTGGTTTCGAGCGATAGCGATAAGCCGCTTGCTGTGCAGGTACTTCAGTATACCTTTGTACCGACACTCACGCTTACTGCCGGCTTGCGCGACAAGTTTCGTGTGTTGTGTATATCGATACTTACTTGGGCTGGATTGACGATGAGCAATAATGGCGGGAGAACGTCCGTAACGTATGTATGTGGTGAACTCGACTGCAGAAGGGAATTCGGATTACATGGAATCGTCCGCTCAGGCGGTGGTGTCTTTAGCGACGACGTTCTGCAATTGAATATAGTAGGGAGGTACTGTATCGAGATGACGCTGAGCTATCTACCTTAGTCTCCGTTGAAAGTCTCCAAGAAACCAAGGTATGTACATGTATTCTTCGGCAAACACGGCGCAGGAACACTCACGTGTGCTTACAATTTGGCCCCGTATCACATTCGAAGAATCCAAGGCAGCCTATGAGGAGAGATTCTTCCAAAGGCATCGTTTATTAACTTCATCGTTAGTTGCATTGACGTCCGGGCCGGCGTGCGCTTTGCCCTCCCGCTCACAGGGAATCGGGATTTTGCCGCGCAACTTCATGTACTACCATGTACTCACCTACCACAGCGTACTGTCTTATTGATCGCTTGCTGCGCGCACCCCAGTCCGATGAACCCTAAGGCTGTCATTGCGCTTGGCTGGTCTTGTCGACGGCCCATTCTAAAGGCAGCTGACTACATGTGCTGTGTAAGAGAGAGGCCTCCTACGTTTGGGCATTAGCAGCTGGAGAGACGTCAAGTTTGGTCTCGCCACATCGCTGAACATGTATTGTTCTTGTCTTCTCTTCTGGCACTCTCTTCTTTCCTTTCACGTTTCTCGACCCTGACCTTCGCCAGTTGATTGTGCATTCCGAGGTTGTTCGTGCCATACTGGATACGACTTTCTTCTGAAGTGCTGCCGCCGCCGCAAGTCTTGGAAGAAACATGACACAGCAGTATACTCGCCGGTGCGATGGCTTCGCGAGCGGAACCATGGCTCCTCCGGTATTATCGCTACAGTCGCATGCTCCGCAAGCCTCGGACGACGAACCGTTCTTCCAGATGGACTCTCTCGATTTCATGTGGGAAGGCGAAGACTTTGGTCCCTTTCCCGTCTGGTCAGACGAGATAGACCAGGGACAGGTATGTTTTAAGAGTCGTTCTGGTGTGCAGTAGCTAATGTCGTCACAGATGTACAATCGACCAAGCGCGCATCTTGCGCGGATCGAGGCAGGCAGCGCCTATAGATCGCTGGTCGGACAGCTTCCAGTCGGTGCTATCGGGGCATCAGAAAACCGATTTGTGGCAACACGGATGGAACACCTGCAAATGGACTATCCGGTGGTCGGTCAGTTTTCTCGAAGCGTGCCCGTACCTGTACCTGCCTCGACATCAATGCCTCGACCCATAGCAAAACGCCAGACTGGAGCTCCGTTCACGGCGCCTTCAAACCAGCTGCAGTGGGCGTCTTTGCCTGAGCGAGACCAAGAAATTTTGACTCATGAGGCTGGCAATACCCTCCCAACAACGCATAACAGCATGCTGCTCGGCATACCATCGACGTCGCCATTCTCCACGCACTCGACGCAGTCACCTTGGAGCAATCAGCAGAACTTTGCGCAACACAGTGGACCAACGTACGCACCGTCGACACCCATCACACCCCAGTCATCGTTCAACCTCGCGCCAACAACGGCTTTCTCATCCCACACGCCGTCGTCGACACCACCAACAAGCGGCTCAGTTATGTCCCACATAAGTTTCCGAGTAGAAAATGCTCAGGACGGCGATCCGCAACAACGAAAACAACAACACGCCTCACCTTCCGCGCATCAAACCCAAGGATCCGAGCAGCAAGACTCCACCGCGAATCTGTCCACTTGGGCCCAAGGCACTTACCACATACTGGATCGCACAAGCTTCGGCAGCCTCGCGCCGCCAACAACACCCACCACACCAAGAAGACGTAGAGCTTCACGCTCGCGCACCAGGTCGGTGGCGGGCACTTTAGCCTGCGAGAACTGCAACAAGACTTTTGCCTCGCGCTCGGAACGAGAGTAAGTACTTATCTTTGCCCACCCACAAAGCAGCCCGAGAGACTACCTAGGTCTAAGGTGGGGGGAAACAAACAGCTCGCTGACGTTGCCAACCTCTCTTTTAACAGCCACCACGCCCGCTGGCACGGCCCAAAAGACCGCGTCTGCGCCGACTGCGGTAGAGCTTTTGTCGCGGGCAAGGATTTAAGACGTCACGAGAAAACCCACAAGCCGCCCGAGGAAGCGTACGAGTTCTTCTGCAGCGTGCAGGGGTGTCTGTATGAGAGGCGCGGGTTCGCGCGCAAGGATCATCTTGCGAGGCATTGGAAGACGCATGTTGGTGTTGGTGGTGGTGGCGATGACTCTTCGGCGAGGGCGATGTCGGTTTCTTTTCCTTTTTGATGATGGGAGGACCGAGGGGATGGTGCGGGTGTGAGCTGATGGCGTTCTAGGAATTGTTTGCAAGCGCGTTTGGAAATGTTGTACGATAGGAGGCTGTCAAGCCTCTTTTTTTTTCCTGAGGCCAGTGATCTCCTCGCCCGGGATGTGTTGCATGGTATAGATGGTGTTTTTGTGGTGGATCGGTTGCTTCTTGTTTGTTTATTCTGAAGGACGCGATTTTGGTCGCGCGAAAGTGTCAATTTTTATGTCGTGACTTAGAGTTGGGGTTGGGTTCGAAACCTAATACTCGACAATCACTCAAACATGTCCATAGGCAATGCATCCTTCGTACTTCATGTGGTTTCAGCTGAATGTATCATGATGGCTCCAAAGGACGTATCACAAGACAAAGTTTTTTTTCGCATGATACCGATGCAAAAAGTATTCACGTTGACACTGACAACAAAACTTTGCAAGTGTACCCGAAGCGAAACACATGGGTGGTAACTAACGAGTGATACAGTCTATACGAGAAAACAACCTGACTAACGACCGCGACCTTCGTCCCCTCCGTTATCAACAACACGCAGTCTACACGATACCAACTTAGTTCAGAGGAGCCGCGAACGAAGGTGCGTTGATAGTGAAAGCCATGATGAGACCCGAGATGACAGCGGTAGCCGGCAGCGTGACGAACCAAGCGCAGTACGACCACGCGACCATGCGCCAGTTGATAGCCTTGTAGTCGCCTGCACATAGACCAACGCCAACGGTAGCGCCGATGATGCACTGCGTGGTGGAAACAGGCAGCGCCAGACGAGTGGCCATGACGACCGTCATCGCGGCGCCGAGCTCCATGCAGAAGCCGCGCGAAGGCGAGTGTAGCGTGATGCGGTTGCCCAGGTTGCGCATGAGGTTGTATCCGTACGTCCACAGACCGATGGAGATGGCGGCACCTCCGAAGACCAGCACCCAGATCGGGACTTCGGACTTGGAGCCCGTGGCATTGGTGCGCCAAATCTGGTAGATGGCGGACAGCGGGCCCATGGCGTTGGAGACATCGTTGGCGCCGTGCGTGAAGGCGGCGGTCGCGGCGGTCATGACTTGTAGGAACGAGTAGAGGTGCTCGACTTTGAGGTCGTAATGCTCGACGATAGCGTGCTTTTTCTCGAGGTTCTTGCCGACAAGCAGGCGCTGCAGGAACTTGGGCTCGTTGGTGCTACCGTGGGTCTGTTCTGCGACGATGTCGATCATCACGCCACGGAAGAAGGTCCACTTGAACGTGTGCCAGAGTTGAACGGGCTCGTACCACTTGCGCTTGATGGGGTTCACGGGCTCGGTCGCGAGCACGGCAGGTACGGCGGCCACGATACTTGCTTGTCTGCCATAGACGACGCCGTTCTTCTCGTCTGTCACCTCGGAGTCGCTGGGTACGCCATCACGGGAGCTTTCCAGGTCGTCGCGAAGAGTCTCGCCTGATTGGGCGCTCGATGCCAGCTCCTCCTTCGTGGCGTGGCCGTGGTAGTAGTCGATGACGAGCTCGTGGCCTGCAGGAATAGGGCCAGCATTCGGACGCCTGAGGAGGAAAGGACCCTTAATGATGTCGAGTTGGGTCAACTTCCAGTCCTCACGAACGAGCTTGACGTGGAGGTAAGGCAGGATAAAGATGCATGCAAGCAGCGCAACACCACCAGCAACGCCGAAGATCGTTCCGACTGTGGGTGCGGTTCCCCAGTCATCCAAGTCGAGAGAGGCGGCACCTTTCCAGACGATGAGCATGGTAAGGATACCGGAGGTCAGAGCGTAGAAGATCGGTACCATGATCATGCCCATCTTCAGCGGGTTCTTGGACTTCATCACACCGTACTTGGTGAAGAGGAAGAGGATTGCGCCGAAGGCTGCGCTGATGCAGGGTGCAATGGCCCAGGCAGCGAAAACTTGTGAGACACCCTCCCATGACCAGTCAACACCGTTGGCTCCGACTGTTGCGAATCCAACTCCGATGATACCACCAATGATGCAGTGGGTGGTCGAAACGGGAAGACCGATCCTTGTTGCGATGGTCAGGAAAGTGGAGGAGCCGATCAGAGCGCAGAGCATGCCCATCATGAGGACGCTGGGGGCATCTTCGAAGGCCTCGACTGCAATGATATTGTTCTTGATAGTACCAGAAGTACGAGATCTGTAGAGTTGGGTAAGCTGGTCTGTCGGTTTGGCCGTGAGTGCTAAAGTATTGGGCTTACCCTGCGAGCACGGCACCGGCAAACTCCATGATTGCACCGATGGTCATCGCCTGAATCAAGGTCAAAGACCTCGAAGACACCGAGGTCGCGAATGCGTTGGCGACATCGTTGGCTCCGATGTTCCAGGCATCGAGGAAGGCGAAGATCAATCCGAGCACGAAGATGTACGTGAATTGCGGGAGGGCGACCATTGTGTCGAGGCTCGCGGGAGAGATCTGACCTGTGCGGCTGTATTGGATAAGCAGAACCTCTCGAAAGAGCCAGAGACGATGGTGAAGAAAACCGAAAAGCAAACGCGACGCTGCAGCTGTATCTTATAGCCAATATGCGGTCCAGTACCAGCTGCATACCGTTCAACAAGATCGCTCTGTTGGACCACGTTCCGCAATCCAATCGCCTGGACCACTTCGTTTGCACCAAGCAATTGCCATGGCTCTGGAAGGGAAGAGTTGCCACACTAGAGCACGCAGGGAAGATAGGACGCTGGTCTGTCGCTTGCTCCGGTTGCTTCGACGCAGAGGTATTCGAAAGCGATTCGACGGTTCGCTCCTTGGCCTCTTGGAACTATAGGCATGGCGACGAGGCTGAGCGAGGTCTAGCTGGTCCGTGATCAAGGCAGTAAGTCGAGTGAACAAATGCAGCTGTTCGAACGTTGAGATGGGTTCTGTAAAGTTCCAGTAGTCAGAGGCGATGAAGCGTCGAGGTTGAGAGTCTGAATTTCGAGACCGATATCATATCTTGAGATGTCAGCAACATTTTGCGCAACAGTTTGATGTATTGAGAGACGTTGTTGAAGGTTGTCGTCCAGGTTTCCGAGCTCTGCATGTGAGGTTATGGTGAGAAGCTCTCAGCCAACCAAATTGAGCACGTTTTGCGACTCCATAAAGCCATTGGATAGCCCGACACTTTATATTGGATTCGCTGCAGGATCATGCCAAGTTCCATGCCGGAACAAAATAGCATCTCGTTTGTCTTGGAATGGTTGTCGTCCGCCACATTTCTTGAGTTGTCGTCTCGCAAAAAGCAAATCCCTTTGTTGGGGAGGGCCCACGAGCCTACATGTACGCCCTAGATACTCTTCTGGCCTTGATCCGAGATTGGATCAACCAGCAGTGAACTAACGCGGATTTTGGCTTACAATACGCGAAGAAGAAATGGAACACGTGTGTGTGATGATCGAGTCTCGTTGGACGCCTCAATCGTGAGCGGCACCACTCCGACGGCGTTGAGGTTTGGAGCGGTAACTTGTACTTGGACGCAGGACAAGAACCGTGGCCGCGGCTCTGGCTATCGCCGCATCAAGAATACTGCACATTATTGTGGATGCGGCAACCCCTGCCACAAGGCTGGCGTTAGAAAATTCCAAGTCTCGCTGCGTGACTGCGTCCGAAGCCACTGGAGATCATCGGTGCAGCCAGGCTGACGCACAAGGCGAGGCCGTGTCGCTTTTGGCGTATCCCATCAGTAAGAAAAGTCGAGCCGTCGTAAGAGGGAGGTCGGCACGAATTGATGAAGCTGGCATGCTCATCAGCCAGGTATGCTGCCATCGTGAATAGCGCCTGCTTGAGCTCGTCCAAAGGAGCATGGCGTGATTGCTCTTGAGGATAGAAAATGAGAAGTCTCATCGCATGCGGAGAAGACCCATTTATGAAAGTGTTGTATACCTTGCCATCCCCGAATCTCCGATTTGTTTTGGATGAAAACAGCAGCTGGTCGCACACGTGTCTACACGTGGCTTGCATGTGTTCACAAAGGCCCGTGCGGTCGCCAATCGAAAGCTTATCTGGCCATCCTCCTCTTCTCCTCCCTCATCACTCGACCCTCTACACGTTCGCAGTCTACCATCCACCATCGAATCCCTGGGGAGTCGTCGCGCCACAAACCAACGACAATGGCCACCATCGCCTAAAGAAGCGCTGCGCTGAAATCGAGTGCAACGATGGCGCTTGGATTTGTGCCTCCTTACTGGCGGCGGAAAGGCCAATTTTTGACCCCTGACAGACGTAGTTGAGGTTGGTATACCCTCATGAATCCTCATCGTAGCGCCAACTATACCGATCGTACTCGTTGCAAGGACATGACGGAGTAGTAGCATTTCCTCAACACCGGCAGGTACACACCGTCCTACCACAAGGCTTACCCAACCACTGCGAATCTGTGTGCCGCTGGTCCTTGTAAGTCGTAACAAAGAGGCGTCCTCACCTTACGATGCAGATCAAGACATGCATATGACAAGAGTCTCCCTGCTCTTGCGCTGTACGGGTGGGTTCTTCACGTCTATGCACGGCATGCTCGTTCCGATTTCTTTACGAACGTGCCAATGCAGGCGAATTTATCTCATCAACACCGTGGCAAGCTTCGTATTCGTTGGTATCCTCCTCCACCTCCGATTCCAAACTCGAATTGTTCCGTCGACGCTGGATTCGGGCATAGAACACCCCGTGTTCGAGATCGAAGGATTGCCCTTAGGAACTATATTCCATCGGAATTCGCATCTGGCGGCAGATGCTCATCCTCTAGAGTGGCTCATCGAACCACTGAAAGCACGTTTCCAACTCATCATCCAGACGGGCGACCAAAGCACACCTGGCTATCCAAACTGCACGCTGAACCTGGAACGATACACGCAAATAGCACTTAAGTCTCCGCATGCCAAAGTCGACCAACAGCCACATACGCGGCTCTCCGTGATCAGCTTCGCTATCAATCTACGAAACTTTCAAGGTATCATCCCAGCGCAGGCGGCTGCCTTACTGGAAGCCATCGCGTACCTTCTACTAGAGAACAAGGTCTACGTCAGCATATACGAGAACGATTCCGATGACAAGACACGCCTCTTGCTATCCGATTTCGGGGCTGCCTTGCAAGCTATTGGTGTAGATGGTCTCTGGATACGCTCTTCGAACATGCGCTCTGCCTTCGATACGCAGGATAGGATTACAATGCTGTCAGAAATTCGGAATTTTGCCACGAGGGACGCGGAGGGGGCATGGCTCAACCCTTGGGGTGACGATAACCACAGGACATGGCTCGATCCGCTGTGGCCGCCGGCAAAAGATGCCCCAGCAGATGCTGCGAGCCAGGGTACAGACAGCGGTTGAGTCGCGTGGCTGAAGAAAAATTACTACGGAGCATGACTGGAATTCAAGAGGTTTACGAAGCGGCGAGATGTACGGCAACGTTGGTTCGTGCTGTATAGTAGCACTTTACCAACAAGCGTTGAACCACAGCCCTTTCGAAACCATCGACCACGACCTGAAGAAGCGATGAGATGTTATATGTTGGCCGAGGTCATTCTGCACTACTAGCATACTTCGTGGACTTCACATGAGCATCAAAAGGTATCCATAATGACGAAATAATGCGAACGAGTGTGATAACTAAGCAAAATAACCACAATGAATGACCTGCATTCATCCGCTATATATTTTTTATACTCAGATCAGCAAGCGACCAACAGCGTTGCGCTGCTCGTCCCCAATCCCTCCACTTCGCATAGTAAGACTCCCCAACGCAACGCGATTAAGCGAGGTTAAGAGTGTTACCAGCAACGCCAACAACAGCGTCCTTAACATTCTCGCTGCCGAGCAGCTCATACTCGTACGGAACGCTAGTAAGAGTGCCAGCAGGCGCGCTGTTCTCGCTGGAGCCGAAGTCGTTGTCCTCTGCGACGGCGTAGCCGTCCTCCTTGGAGAAGCGCGAGGTCAGGGCGTCCTTGATGCCGACGAAGACGTTGCTCTCGACGAGCGCCTGGGCGCCCATGCGGGTGTTGACGGCCGAGTCGCCGTGGGCGTCGCCGTCGAAGTACGAGTTGATGATGTGGGCGGTGCCGAAGCGGAGCAGGGGCTGGCGCGAGTTGATGTTCTTCCAGTGGTTGTTGGCGTAGGTGATGTGCAGCTTGCCCTCGTCCTTGTCGCCGTTGCTGTCGCTATGGCCGACCAGGGAGGCCTTGAAGTGGTCGTGGAAGTAGGTGTTGCTGGGGAGATATTAGTCTCCTTTATGTCTTTGGTGAGTACAAATTTTTCGCTGTAAACTTACCTGACGGTGATGTAGTCAGCGCCGTGGGAGAAGTCGGCAAGACCGTCGTAGTAGTCCTTGCCGCTCTCCATGTCGGAGGAGAGGTCGCAGTGGTCGATCCAGATGTTCTCGGAGTTCTGGACGCCGATGGCATCGCCCTCGCCCTCGGAGACCTTGCTGATAGCCACGTTCTGGACGATGACGTTCTTGGCCTCCTTGATGAACAGGCCGGCGCCGATGATGTGGGACTCGGAGTTTTTACCCAGGATAGACTTGTTGCTACCCACGCGCACCTTGTCAATGTAGCCCTCAAGAGTGCCTTCGACCCAGATGATCGAGGGCTCGTCGCCCTCAACGGCGTCCATGAGCTCCTGGACGGTCGTGACCGTCACCTCGGAGCCACCGGCACCTCCGGTGGTACCGCCGTCTGATGAAGTGTCAGTGAAATGATCTCAAGATGTTGACAAATGTCAAAGTTTTCCGTACTCATGCTGGCGAATCCGACCGGGCCAGTGGACTGTCTAGCAATAATGGGAGCTGCGAAAGAGGCAACAGGAGCCAGGGCCGCCAGGGCCGCGCCGAAAAGAGTAAGCTTCATGATCGAGAGAATAAACGAGTGACGGTAGTTAGAGGGGCAATGGAAAAGAAGTTGGATATGGCAAGAAGGAGAGTATGGAAAGGCAGCAAGTCTACAAGGACTATATACCTGCCTGCATGTCTTTTGAAACCCCTACCTACCTATTAGCCCTGGCTGCTCATCCGGCAAACTCCTTGGCGTATAGGCTTATGGAGTTGTTGTAGGTATTCAGTGGGGCCTCTATTGAGAGATCCAAGATTAGGCGATATTACGAACGTGGCGAGTAATGCCAAACTCCCATCTTGTGCGACGCGATGTCGACAGGAAGGCGGCTAGTTCATGCGACAAGCCTGTGCAGGGCTGCCGGTGTCAGAGTGCTTTATACCTAGAAGAGGGAAGCCAGCACTATATCTCGAACCGCTTGGCAGCATCAAATGTCTGAACATGCTTGGCATGTTCACAGACCAGGCCGTAACAAGTCTGCGGCCTTCTTCCGCGTGGTGCTCGGGTGCAACTCCGGTTGGATCACCAACAACTTTGCATTCATTTGTTCAAGAAAGAGCTGCTGCCTTCCGTTAAATGCGAAAAGAGTCTGTCAGATGGGCATGGGACGATCCAGACTTTCAGATCGATCTGTTCAATGCTTTCCCAAGAGTATGAAGCGGTGTGAGGATGCAGAGGCAGCCCTCGCCTGAAGAAACTCGGAACGTGATGAAACCAGATGCGATAGGGCATAGGTCTTGTCGCTGTGCATGTGACGATTTTTACTTCTTAACATTTAGGGCAGCTGAACCAGTCCCGGTTTTCTCGAACAGGTTCCACCGTACACAATATTTCACCCGATATGTCGCGATTCGTTCACGCTCAGCAGCTCGTGCGAGAGTGGCCGCTTCTTCGCGAAGACATCAGAGGAGTAGTAAGACAGCTTTGCTAATTGGCTATTCTCGTTGGTAGAGCGCAGGACATGAACTGCGCTTATGTGTCAAACGAAGTCCGAGAAGAATTTTGTACGAGGTAGTTGACTAACACATGACACCGGGCGAACAAGTGGAATGGAGTGAATGTGGCTCTGGCAAAGGACAGTTTGGCTCACATCATCGTAAGGTATCGTTTGGCAGCGTTTAGGATATTGAGGTCGACCGTCGTTATCGAAGCGTACATATACGTTATCGGTGGGTTGGCGGCCTGTTTCACCTAATCGCACACGCGATCTTTCCTTTGAGGGCGTGAATGACGATGTTATAGGAATCACCCATCCATAATAGTGAGGTTATGTAGCAATTGTCGGACCAGGGTCCAGAAGCTCGTGAGAGTCAGCCTCCGGTGGATGTCACCTTGATCTCAGCCTTAGCTCGAGCCACCCGATAGTGAAAGTGTGAAGCGCCGTGGAACAAGAGGCACATTGGAGCGCATATCACGGCAGATTGAATTGTGTGAGCGACCAAAGGATTCCTGGCATGTCGATATTTGGCTGGAGGCTGGGAGAGGTATAAGAGACCTTGTGAGTGGGAAATTAGATCCCCGGACCAAGTAGCGACCAGAAGAGGCTCTTGACGGTCGGCGGCGAAGAGAGCAGAATGAACATCGGACTGGCGCCGAACCTGTTCCGTCCCACAACCGTATGACAAAAGCTTCCACAATAACGAATGGCCATGCGATTGCATGTGAGTAGTGAAAGTGTTATTTGTGAGACTGATACTGTATTGTCAGATGCATCTTTGGCTCTCAAATGGTGGAAGGCGGGCCACGTGCTCGTCTTGCAGAGATAGAAATTATGAGCGATAATAGATCTTCCAATGCGGCGGATGCGGCGGCTTCGAAGGTAGCAAGGCCTGGTTGACCGGTCTAACGGCGCGGAAGACGTTGATTTGATCGTTGCAGTGGAATGCTGATCGTCCAGGTCGCCAATTGGCGATGGTTGAGTGTCGTTGGCCATGTTCGATGCCTGGTAAAACAGGAAGCTGCAAAGAGCTTCCCTAAGGTGTCGTGGACTACATCCCTAGATTCGAATCAGGCTCAGGATGCATGGCGTGCGCGACTGTTGCTCTCCTTTGAGCCGGCGTTGCTAGCGATTTGCCGAGAGGCATGGAGTCGCAAAAGCGCGTAGCTGTTTCTGGGTGTTTACGACATGCCCACCTTGAAGCCTTGGATCGTACACGACTAGCAATATATCACACTTGTGGTGGCCAATTCAAAAAGCAGGTTCAAGGGCGTTGTAACTTGCCTGCTTTCAGTATAACAGCCGAAAAACCTTCTGCGTTCGGTTGTAAGCTTTTGATCGTCCTTCCATGAGTCCGGTTACACGTGGGGATCTTCAAGTTCAACAACCACAGCCGTAACCGCGGAGATGCTTGAGCGGCATATTTCGTTTGGACACATGGTGTTGTGACTGAGTCGTTGGCAAAAGCAGCATCTTGACAATGGACATAGCAAATACTCGATAGCAGTGTTGCTAGTCGTGGGTCCGAGGTTGCTTGTGGTGGTGTTCTCCTACTTCAGCGTCGAAAGCCGTGTATTTGCCGAAATCCGAATTGGCGATCGATTAATAGCTACCAACACCAACAGGTACAGTCTTACAGAGGAAGGAAAGGAGCAGCGCCAAGTAGCCAGTAGCCGTGGGCCCATCCCCCGCTTCATCCGGTGCGCGATGTTGTGGTGGGCAGTAGTATCAGTCGGTAAGTTCCAGCACTCTTCAGGTGGACGCCCACTGAAGATCCCACTTCTGCGCATAAACCATCACGTTGTCAGTGAATAATGACAAAGGTGAAGAACGATTTTGACTGACGTGACCGGTCGCCTGTTCCACCTTGGACCGGTTGCTTCCGATTATCAATCGCCGTAAAGGACGAGCTTTGGTCGACTCCGTAAGATGGGGATAGCAGGCTGCAAAAGTCCAAAGCTCGAGACTCCAGTGATCGCTGCTTGGATCTCAGTTGTACGTGCGCACAGCGTGTTGAACCGGGTTCTGGAGTCCAAATGGTCATAACTCGCAACGGGCAGCGAAAGACGAGCAACAAGCGAGCGCCCGTTGGGGCGTCTATTTTCGCCCATGTCGACGTCGTTTAGTAGGATGTTTGTGCTCAAGCTGCCGTCGCCGGGGGGAAGAGGCTTAGACTGGACGTTGACATACGCGACGTGTCTGTCTTCACGGCAAGTAGTCGTAGTATACCCGCGATGGCCCGCAGCGAGATGAAGATGTGCAACGTCTCTGACCCTTGTCGTTGCAACTCCACCGGCAGTTGACGGACTGCTATTAGCACATCTTCCGTCTCCGGTCTTCAGAGTCGCTACGGCGCATGGTCGCTAAAGTAAACAGTGCTGGCTGGAGAACGAGTTCCAGACCTTCAAGACCATAATGACGATCGAGCACGAGTTGGCAGCCCCGAAGCTTTTCCTCTGGGACGTCAAAAGTGGACAGCTCGTGATAAGTCAGCCTTTGGCGGGGTGTCTTTGGATGCCTCAGGCCACCATGTACAATCATCAGCTCCAAGCTCTTGAAACTCGTCAGGTACAGAGCGAGCGGGCATACCACCGACCATCATGAGCAACGGAGGGATGCTTCCAACAATGGCGCCCGGCCCTCACGCCGGCGTGCAATCCTTCACCAGCAAGAATGGACAGTGGAGAGTCACTACGCGCAAACAACCCATCCTCAAAGCCGACCCGATCGAAGAGCTCTCCAAGAAGATAGGAATTCCAATCCCAGAGATGATCTTCGGCGACAACTTCGTGAGCGTGCAACACGTGCCCAGCGGCTGGACGCTGGACTTCAACGCGACAGATGCGCTCGATCGAGTCAGCAAGACCGAGGAAGGGATGCTGCAAGTCGCGGTCGCGGATGCGTGGAAGAAGGACCGCGATACAGAGGGCGTACAGCAGGTTGTCAAGCCTTTCGACTGGAGCTACAGTACGGATTACAAGGGTACGACGCACCATGGGGATAGCAAAGGAAAGTGGCAGGCGACGGACCAGAGCTCGCATCCCATCCGGACAGATCTGTTGAGTCGGCCGGATCCCATTCTGTTTTTCGACTCGGTGGATTTGTACGAGGACGAGCTGGCGGATAACGGTATAGGTCTGCTCAGTATCAAGGTGCGAGTCATGCCAGAGCGCCTCTTACTGCTCAGCCGCTTCTTCCTGCGCCTGGACGGTGTGGTGGTGCGCATGAGGGACACGAGGGTATACGTCGAGCACGACAGCAAGCGCGTTATCCGCCAGTACACGGCCAAGGAAGGGAAGTACGACGAGCTGCAGGAGAAGCTGCGAGGTATGCGCGAGAATGTCGCAGAGGTCTTCCGCGACGCCAACGCGCTCGCGCCGTTGCTGCCCACCATCGAAGACCGCACCGAGGTCTACGAGATTCCTTGAGAGAAAGCATAAAGCACGCTGCAATTCGTCGGGTCAGACACGTCGGCCCTGACTGCGAGACACCAAACGAAACATAAGTACCTACTCGTCACTATAATGCGCAGCCCAGCCTCGCCACATACACGTGCTGTGCAATGTCCCAAAACAGGCACTCTACAAGCATGCGACGCCTGCAAGAAGGAAGATAGACAGGCACGCTGCGCACGCATGCGACTACAACGTGTTGTCCAGGGACTCGGGATTACCGTCTGGCCAACAGGCTTGCTCCCACCAGATCGGGTGCGAGTTCCATCCTTTGGATATAATATAGGTGTATAGCAGAGGGCACAGTACTACTACGTGCGGATCAGATCCCTAGCTACCCATCGGGCGTCCCGTGTGCGTGGTGGTGGGCACCTGGCAAGGCTGAGTAGTAGATGACATATAGGTGGCGGCGGAGCCGTTATATCACATGAAGCGACCTCTATATCACACCTGCAGCTTGCTTGCATTAATGCCTCGCGCATGCCGTAGGATCTCGCATGTGCAGGAAACGCTAGGCCCGGGGAAGGCGTGAAATAGATAGACCATCGTGTCGGCTTGCAGACCTCACATATATTATTATCATCTGAACTCCACTCCATGCAGCCGGTAGAGAACAGTGCCGTTCCGTTGGGATCTGGTGATGTTTCTTCGTTGGACGTCACGTCTTCTGGGCGTCGTGTTTTGGACGTCACGGTTACTAGGGCGCAATACTAGCGTCACCATCGCTATCGATCGAATGTCACCAACAGGAATGGAGGTGGGGACTTGGGATGGTCTAGAATGCATTTGACTTGCATTGATTTGACTTGCGATCATTATCGCGAGTGTGAATCGCGACAATCGACGAGTTATCAGACTTACAAGGCTTCATGTTTGTGTGCAGTGTACGCAGGTAAATGAGTGCTGCGGGTATGGTCTCCATTGTATGCGTGGAATCTCTCACCAGCTCAGTTGTACAATAAAGACTTAGAAGTTGTTCATGATGGCTTTGGTTCGCCCTGTATTTCTTAAGCTGCCGTTCCATGTCCTCGGCCTGCTTTGCTATCTACTATATCTGTGTAGGTAGGATGGGACTTGCGTCCGTTTGTCTCTCGCTCTTTTGTGGGTTGCTTGCGCAGTCATACATCTTTTTCGATGCTTGTAGAAGAAACCGTAATACCACCCCGTCATCATACACCCGTCGTGGGAAAAAGAAAAAGAAAATTCTGGCCGCTTCACGCCGGAAGTTGGAGCCGTAGGTCTTGCAGAAGTTAGGAGAAGAAGAAGAAGAAGGGAAAGAATCAAAGAAAAGAGAGGCAACAGTCCAGCCAGATGTCATCACAGTGTCGTCCGTCGCCACCGTCCCAAGGCGCCGCGCTAAATTCATGACCAGAGAGCAAAAAGGGTCAAACAAAAAGAAAGGAATGAAGGGAGTAAGATCGTCGGTCCTGCTGAGCAGATCAAGCATATGTAGCTCATGGAGCGCCAAAGAAACCAGCTTGCTATGAGGATTGTTAGCTATTGCTTTTGTAGAAGTGATGTACAACGGTAAAAGCTTACCAAACAAGCCTCGCAGGCGTCATTGGACGAACCGCCCATGGTCCAACCCTTACAGTTACGGGCGGCAAAGTAGTAGCAGCGGTGGCAGGTGAGTTCCTGCGTTTGCTTTGCCTGTTGAGCTTCTTGGGTGGGGAGGGCAGGCAGCGGCTTGTTGGGTGCGTGGGTTGGGTTGGAGTGACGCTTGCCATGGAAGAATGTGGCGACGTTGGGCGAAATCTTGCTTGAGGAAGAGTCACCACTCGTGGGTCGCGAAGAGTTGCTGCGCTGCAGTGTGGGATCTGAGCGACGGTGCAGGCTGAAGTTACGCAGGCGGAGGCGAGGTTTAAGGGAGCGGGCAAGGGAGAGTGAGAGGACTGATTTCGAGTCGTCACCGGACGAGTTGCCTTCTTCGAGTTCTTCCTCGCATGCTGGGGTAAGAGGGCGAGTGTGGTTGAGGTTCTGCTGGGTTTCGAGGTTTGACATGGCGTTGATGCTTTCGGTGCTCGAGTAGGAACTCCTGGTCAGGCTGGGTGTCCTGGGACGATAATCGATGGACTGTTTAGGGCTGAAGAGTCCATCAAGATAGGCCGGACGAGAGCGAGAAGATGGGGCGACGGCGGCCATGTTGATGTGGTGTTGTTTGTAGTGCGGGAAGAGACCTATGTAGCAGGGATGACGGAAACCGTGGAAATGCAGACGTCCGTTGGAAAGATGTTGGAATGGTAGTGTTGGTCTGAGAAGTTCGAGTTGGTTGAGTGGCTATAGAGACGTTGTTGTTGACGAAGAGATGTGGAAGAGAAAAACAGATGGAATCCAAGCTCGAGGTCAAGGCGGCCTGTATTCGTTCTTGTACCTAGCGATGGCGGGCATCAATTGATCGCAGGGAACATCGATCAAAGTTCAACGCTAGTGCCGTAGCGTCTGCATAGAGTTCGCAGCACGCGGGCGCTAGCTGCACGCGTGGATTCGCGTAGCCATCCCTGTCAGCGCTCACATCACGTGACTATACCTACTATCTTGATGCTGCAGCTATCTCACTCGTCTTCCATCGCATCTCTTGATTGTGAAAGGCATTTCACTTCCATGGCAGCTACTACCACAACACAACAACTTCACGCCGGTTTAAGGCGTGTCATCGTTCCTTTCCACGCTGCAATCTCAGGAGACGAAGGCATCTCTACAGAACGACCACGTCGCATACACTCTGCTACTGCTGCAGCTGCCCGACAGGAAACCCGACGATCCAACGAGGTGGTGGAGAGACTCAATGTGATGCCGAACACTGCCGACTTCTTGGCCAGGCAGGGCCGCAGGGGTGAATAATGCACCCACAGCTCACTGCAGGGCGACCGTTTTGATTCGCCCTTCCGCCACCTGCGCCAGATCCGGTCCGGCAGCGCCGCCTGGTCATGTCGCAGCCGTAGACACAGTTGGCCGGTACAGTTAAGAAGACGCGACCTATATGCTATTGCATGGTCCCTCAGCTTTTTCTTTATCGCGTTGTGTTATAGCTGGGCGATGATGCATACCATACCAGGGTTCTACCGGCTTGATCGCCCCGGTGCGGGTACCAGGACCGACAGCCACTGCCGCGACGGCGCCTGGCGCTTGTGCGCCCCGACATGACGGTCCAAAGGCTACTCGCAAGGCATCACGGCATCTTCGATGGGTTCGCAAGCCCACAAGCTAACGAGGCATCCCAAATGATTCAGAGGTCTAGCATATAAGGCACGCCACATGCTCGACAATACATAGGCTAGCAGGAGGTGGCCTGGCCGTCTCGATCGTCGCGTCGACTGCCACATGGCTAGTAAGTGGCAGGCTGCAAACAGGTCCATCCATTCACCCATCCGCGGCATCGTCATCGCACATTGTGATCACACATGCAATCATCCTCAGAAAAAGCTGCAGGATGAACGCTGCATCTGAGGCGTTGGGCGTGTGCAAGTGGCTGCATGAGATGAAGCATACAAAGCCCGACGAGCATATCCTTACGGTTCACCTCACTTCACTCCCGCGCCTTCCCCGCACGAGATTTACCCAAAGCGACTCGCAAGGGGCCGCCATGTCGTAACCTTGGACATGCGGGCTTAGCTCCGTGAAGAAAGCAAGAAAAGCTCACCCTCAGGACGGATTCAGGGAACCCGTTGACATGACAAACGGTCACGTTCTAGGCAGCCCCCTGCTTGCCTGCCTCCGACTCAGTCTCGCGCACGCGGGCCTTGCATATCGGCTATGTTGACCGTGACATGACTTGACTCTGCTGTAGTTGTATCTGTTTCCACTTAGCAGTTCTACCTATATAATTTAGGTGAATATGTCAGTTTGCCGAAAGTCTCTCCAGACGTCTGGAGCGCCTCCAGCCCGAAATGGTTTGTTTCTGAAACAAACGGCGATGGTTCATCCGAACCCCCAATCGCACTAATAGGTAATTGGTGCTATGTACTGACAACGCTACCACCCGTCCTGTCCCTCAACCATCGCAACACACGAAAAGAGAATCACTATTCTCGTCACCACACTACTTTTTTCGTCCAGAACCTCTGGAGCTCTGGCTTATCTCCTTTCACCCTATGCTATCTCTCCTCGACTAGAACTGCGGTGTTCGGGGTCAGAGATATTTGCGCTGACATGCCGTTCCGATCGTGTGGGGCTTGCCGAATGCTACACTCCTTTTATTCTTCAGAGAGTCCTCATCGTTCTTCAACACGACGCTGAAGCTGTGTACCACAGCCACATCTGAGTCAAATTCTCGGTGCCCTATCACACACCTGCAGATTTCCTCGTTTCCTTGGGCATCTCTGCAGCAATCGCAAAAATTGTGTTCTCGAGGAGTGGAGATCTACTTCCGTCCAACGTGAACATCGATCGCTGATACAGCCGCAGCAAGTCGAATGCGGCATACGTCAAGAAGTAGGTTGCTTTCGATATCACATAGCGACCATTGTCGCAGCCAGGCATTATTGAAGCCCAACATCGAGGCATCATGAAAAAGTAGCCAGGAGAGTTTCGAGTTTCAAGGTTTCATTCCGCAGAGCTTGATACCACTAGACTACCGTGGATATCTCATGCGACAGAAAGCAACACATCATTGCCAAACTACTCCGGCGGTGTGGTACACCACTGTGGCCCCACCAAATCCTGACAGTTGGTCCTGCTGCACCCCAAGTTCGCACACCACGTTTGACACTCGACAAAATCCAAGACATGTCTCAGGGCCCCGGCCGTTCACGAACGCAGGGACATGAGGGCACACAGAAGGGGTCAGTTGGATGGGGAAAGGGTCGAGCATACATATATGCCCGCAGTCCTTTTCCATAGGATCACCATTGAAATCGACGATTGCCGATCTTTTGTTGCGCTCTGGACATGCCATTCTCACAAAATTCCATGCGCAGCAGGCTGTTCTGTGCATGCTCCCCTTCAGGCAAGCATCTCAATGGTGAATATATGGAGTTGAGCTCTCTGCAGGTGGCCGTCGGCCCTGGTCTCATACTGCTCTTCCCTGGATTGAACCGGATTGGATTGAACCGGATTGGATTGGACCACTTGAAGACAAAAAAACCCTTCCAACTGCAGCCCTCGCCAAACAGACTATTCGAACGAAAACCACCACAGCATGCACTTCTCGCGACTCCCCTATCGGATTTCAAACAACGGCATCGCACTATCTGAGCCACCCACTGATCTAAGACATGCATGGATCTGAGACAACAAATCCTCCGAAACCCCATCGGTCCCCGCCGCTAGAAAACGGAAAACAAAAAACGCATGGAAGCTCTCCCTGGCCTCCGTACCAACCTCCACCGCCACGATACCTTGCTAGCAAGCAAATGCCGAAAGTTGGTAGGCATCTACCATGGCATTTTGACATTCCCATTGACCAACACTCCGGGAAAGCCCTCCGAGACATCAAAACTCCACCCCCTTACCCGCCTTCAACACACCGACGCGTCGCCCACGTGGGGAGGCTTGTTTTTGTCCAAACCCAAGAAGGCTTTTGCACAGCTAGTCAGTCCACGCCTCTCTCGCGAGATTCACACTGCTACGGTGCCACTTGCTTCACCCCAAAGCCAGGAGGCGTCTGGACTGGATCGGCGACGTTTCAAACTCCCCTTCTTTCACTCCCCGAAGCCCCGACAGGCTGGCCAACGGCCTGTCCCAGTAGCATTGGGAATCTGGGACGAACAAACCTCTATCCCACCGGCGCAACCTAGCCTCTCAAAGCTACCACATGGACTTTATATTGGCCAGAGTTCTCGAACGAACGTTGAGTAAGTCGTTGCGTTTTGTGTTGTGCTCTGTCACACACCGCTGCTTTCTACTCTACTTCTTGAGCTATATTCCAGCATCCGGCCACGCTCGGGCCGAATCAAGAACTCCATCCCGACCATACTGTCTCCGAGACTGCGGTGTTTTGGTCACGGGGAGGAGAGACAACCATGTTGCATCCCTGCATCCCTTTCATTCTCCTTCTCTGGTGGAGTGCTGCAACGCTCGAATCAAGGGAGAAGACGCGTCGGACAGCGGCTAAGTCCTGGGATTGCATGGTGTAGCCTTCCATGTTGTTCATCCTGTAACAGTATCTGGTCTACAAGCCCGTTGGCCAAGTCAAAGAGCTTCACTTCCGTGCTGAGCGGCCTGTTCTCGCCTCTTCGCCATGGAACAAAACAACTCTTGGCCGTCGGTCGTCGTCTCCTCCTTGACCCCGATAGCCTGACCATGCACATATTGGGCATGGACTGCCGCTACGTCTTGCTGATTTGACAGATCGAGCATCTCTTCGACGTGGACGGCTGTGAAGGCAAGCGACCAGGAAACGAAAACTTTGTCCTACACTTGTAAGTCTCGGGTTCGACTGCATTCTCTGAATCCACTGTCCCTGTAGGTGAGTCCTATGTTGTCTTGAACTCTTGTGTTATCTTGGATGACATGGCTTGTGTAGGCCCGGCCAAAATCAGCATGCATATGCGCTCACTGGCGGACACTCGACTTGTAGTTGCAATCCAGCAATTGTCCTAGGTCAAATGCCCTTGTCCCGCAGCTCAAAGCCACTTGGAAGGGCATTGAGAGATGTCCAAGAGTTGGTTGGAACAGGATCTGCATCCGATTCGTCGACAACACCAGATGGCGTCGGATTGTGTATCGTTCGAGTGAAGGGCGACTGATGTGACATGTCTGCTGTTTCCCAGATCGTGTTGACTCGGCTCTCCCAGTCGCGAGCCACTCTCGGCGTCGATTGGGTAGGTGAGCAAGAGTAGCGGCGGGAAAGATGGAACGTAAAAGGTTCGAGCTTCCGAAGTATAGACGATTTAATTTCACTGTCTTTTCGTGCCGCCGTTCGTGCCTCCATTTGCTCTTAACCCAAAGAAACAAGTCGAGATTCGCTCAGTATCCACGCTCCTACATCCCTCCCCCTCTCCTCAATACACCCGTTAACGGTCCGCCGTTCTCCAGTCCTGCAGAGATGGCGATTTGATTGAGCAAAGCACTTGCTCGAGTTCCCCAAACTTCACGACGGTGATATCACACATTACATGAGAACGAGCTCAACAAAGCCTACTGGACCTCGCAACGCCGTCGAACTATCGCATGTTGACTCTGATCTTCCTTGCGGCAAGTGCACGAGGTAACCTAACAGGCCGCAAGGAAGTACAAATGACACCACAAAGGTGCTAACTGACATGGATTTCCGGAAATGGCTACAAAGGGCCGAAGCTACTAAAGTAGATTCCGAGTTTGAGGAGGTGGGCGGGAGAGAGGCGATTCAGCGCGTGAATGAGATCGCACATATGGAGAGCGCTCGTTGTCTGGAGGAGGAATTAGACGGCCCGGGCGCATACAAAAAACAATGAACTCAGGAGCAGTGCAAAGCGAAATAGAAGCTCAACTTTGTCGCAGCAGACGCATTTCAAGATGCGCAATCAATTGGTCGCCTAGAGTATTCAGCAGCCTTGAGGGAGGTGATCCAAGCGACACTGAGAAAGTGGACAGACAGACAGGCAGGCAGGCAGACAAGATAAATAGAGTTGCAATCGAAACTGTTGTGTCCAGTCCATCCCTTTTTTTTCTTTGCCCTTGATTCATTCGCTCGTATACAGCTATGTAAAGTAAGTAAAATTTCGTAGAGTAACACAATGTACATATAGAACGTGAGACGTATGCTGGGTGTTGAGAAATGGGAACAAGCCGAATGCGCAAAGGGTATCAAGACATGCCGCCCAAAAGAAGAAGAAGAAGAAAAGCGGGTGGATATAACCAAATTGCTCATGCTGGTGTTCTTCAGATCGAGAATTCGTTTTCCGTCGCAAAAGGCAGCTTTGTTTTCCGTGTGTATGCAGCGGCGTAAATTTTTCCTCGTGTTCGTCCTCGTTCTCCTTCTCGTCATCATTCGCACTCGTGATGCTTGCTGCACTGCCTGGTTCAGAGCTGCGGTAACGGGCTCATGGAAAATGAGCATGCGGATAGAAATCAACATTCGGAGCCCTCCTCGACGAATATCGGCTCGTGGAGGAATGCCATCATTCATTGGCATTAATTCGTCGCCACCACTCACTTTACCAAGCCTCCAACATCACCGCCAACCTTCTGACCGGGGACGAGTAACTTGATGCAGTTGTCCAAGATATCGCCCGCGTCACGCAGAAGTTCCCACCTGGGCTCGCGGAAGCACGCTCTCAGAAGGAGCAGCAGGCCCAAGCACGAGTTGCGGTCTCGCATATCCACGAGATCGCCCGGCGTTTTAGCAGCGCCGAAACGATCGAGATACTTGCGCATGTCGAAGATCTGGAGCTCGCGTGTCGTGAGAGTCTGATTAGGCGGTCGAATGGGTCCATCGAGCGCGTACCCCCACGCCCATACAATGAGCCCTGCAAAGTAGAGCACCCATGGCCGGTTGAGGAGGTAGTCGTCGCGGGCGCTGTAGGTGAAAGTTGGCTGTTGGTGTGAGCTGGGATGCATGTAGCTAGATGTTGGGGTTTGGTGCTTTTGTTCCTCGGGGATCAGGACTTCGCAAAGGAAGCTGAGTGCATGGAACGCGGCATCGCGAGCGCGCGCGGATGGAGCCCAGGTTTCGCGCATGCGCTTTTGGACGGCGGTACGGTCTGCATCGGTGACGACGCGACCGAGAGCTCGCTCGGACCCGGCAAATACGGTGCAGTCGATCATGTCAACATGCATGGCCATGTGCGCTAGCGAGTGGAGGGTCGTGCGAGATTCAAAGATAGGGTCACGCGTTTCCGGCGAAGAGCCAGCGGGTGCACTGGCGTCAAACTCACCACGCCAGTAAGTGAAAGCGTGCTGAAGAGATGTTCGCCATTTGCTAGGATTGTTGCCAAGTGCGCTGTTGGCAGTTGCGCCGAGAGAGTTAAGTTGAAGATCGCGCTGATTCATATGCCAACTGACATTGAGTAGCCCAGCCATCAATATCACGCGACCAAAGCTGTTTGTTCGGACTCGGGTCCCATTGAGGATCCGACGAAGTCCTTCAAGGAAAAGCGTGGGTTTGAAGCCGTTCGCCTTAAGGCTCGCCTCTGTACGCTGGACTTCACTTCCGCTGGTTGCAGACCAAAGCGCTTCATCGCATGGCAGCGGGAGCTTCATGTCGTGAGGAGCCATCACAGCAGAATGACCGAATAACGTCGCATGGGTGGAGTCGATGACAAAAGCGGCGAAAGCTGCTCGCCTGGTAGCCTCTGCTGTGATCCACCTGTTCCACTCCGCGTCGGGCGTGTTGACACCACTGGTATTGATACTCCCATCTGGGCCCGGAGGGGTGCGAGTCGGATCGTTAGAGTGGCCCGGTGACTCATTGGCATTTCTTCCGATCAAAGACGAGCCTCGTCTCATGACGGTCAATGTAGTCGCATGGTGGATATGTGCCCGCTCGTGCAGCGTTTTGGTGCTGTACATTTTTTCAAACATCTCTAAAAGCAACATTGTTTGGAAAGTCCATAATTTTGCTGGTGGACGAAACTCGGCTTCCTTGAACACTTCCCAGCGAACGTGGTACGCCAGGAACGATGACAGCTCTGCGCATCTCGTCGTCAATTCGCGGGAGTATCCAGGCTCCAAGCAGCTCGCTCCCAGACACATCATTGCGATAAGGAGTAGATCCGGACACGTCTCTGGGTTGAAGGTAGGTCGATGCAAGATAGGCATCTGCTGATGAACATGAGCCCAGTAGCTAGCGAGAAAGGTGCGTTGCTTGTCCAGACTCAAGACGTGATTTGGGTCATCCTCGCAGCCGTTCATGATAGCATCTCTTGGTTGCTCCGAGTCGTGGAAGCGATTGTTGATCAAGTCTATCAAGCGAAGACGCTTCTTCTCGCTCGTCGCACTTTCCTTCATATGGACATTCAAGCCATTACCAGAAGGCGATCTTGTACGCTCCTCTTTAATAGGTGTCGGACTCATTTTGATGTCTGGCTCAGTCTTCGGCGGCATGGCGTAATACGGTTGATTGTATGTTATCTCCGGGCCTGGTGGTGAAGGGATGATCGAGTCCGGCCCCAAGCCGCCACTTCCGAAGAGAGAATAAAGGTAATCATCAGTCATAGCAATCGGCGGCGATCGATTCAGACCGTAATCGTCACCGAAAACAGGGAGCATATATGGAGCTGTAGATATGTCCATCACGTTGCTGTAATTGGTGAAACTATCGCTTCGGCTGTTCGCATATGAATTTGGATCTGCCGTAGTTATCATCGGAGGCGAGAGTATGTTCCCACGATCACCATCCTGGACGTTATATCCAGTGGCGAAGGCAAAGGGAGGTAACGGTGGCAACTGATTATAAGTCGCCGTCGACTGAAAGTTGGCCGTGGAGGACGACGACGCATAGCTCTGTGGATAGGTCGGACCGAGAGACTGAGAGGAGGCGGTTGCTGGCAAGGGCTGCATCGTCTGCATTGGTGTGAGCTGTTCGAATTGATGCGGATAAGTTTCGCTCGACATGGGTCGGGAAGAATTTGAACTGTCGTAGCTGAAGCGGCGCTCTGGGATGGTAGATGGTGGCAACATTGGGGTCTGATAATTCCCGTTGATTGAGGGGAAGGTGCCATGACCGTTGGTCATGTGAGAATCCGAAGAAGAACGCATGTCCAGTTTAGTGGATTGCCCATGGGCCGCAGGGCGTCCTGCAAAATCACTGGAAGACGGCTGGGTAGCTTGCCGAGGGGCTACAGGAGCAGCGTAGTACTCAGGTTGAGAGGTGTGGTAGTAAGCACCCTTGGCAGGCTCAACTGGCGACGAAGTGATTATATGCCCACCTGTTGGTGAAGGCGGAGTGGATACGCTAGTTTCAGAAATTGGTTCTGTCTTGAAGGCATCCTTGCGTTGCAAATGGGAGCCTTTTGCAGTATGACGATCCTTGTGGCGGGTACAAAGGTCGGCACGGACGAATTTCCGATCGCATCCAGGATGGTCACAATGATACCAGGATTTGGGCGTGTCTGTAAGATAACTACATGATCAGTCTGAAATGGCCAAGTGTATCTCGGCAAGAAAGAGACGACGGGCAGGTGGTTGATGAATAAAGTATTTTGACTCGTTGAAAGTTTGTCCACGTACGGTTGAGCTGATGCCGGTACAGATGTTCGGCACGAGAGTATTTCTTCACGCAGCCATCCCATGTGCAGCAGTATTTCCTGTCGTTGGACTGTATGACACGTCTCTTTTTCCTGCGCCCTGTATCGTCGGCGCCATCTTCATGCTCGGCGTCAGGCTCATCGTCTTCATGTCTCGGTCGCAAATCTTCGTCATCAGGACGCTGATCGGCCAGTGGGGCTCCGTCGTGGACGCTGGTCATGGTACGAAGACGACGGAATGTCGGTTTGAGGGGACAACGAGATCAGGTTGCGGCGTGTTGACAGTGCTTCTCGGTCCAGACCGGATTCATAGCATGCCCGTCTCTTGTGCTGCCCGGTTGACGTGTGGCGTAGGTAGTAGGAGGAGGAGTGAAAGTGTCGTCGCGGCCTCGTACAGACTGCGTGTCCGAGGTGAAGGTACGCCGCACGTGGACAGTACGCAGTACCTAAGGTTTGTCGTAGTAGCAGTAGTGCGAGATTCACGGCGTGCAATCAACAGCCTCAGTCGAGTCGGAGCTTGAGCCAGAGCTACGTTTCGACGGCGATGATGATGGACATACGCACACTTTAGCTGAGCAGTTGTGTGTGGGCGTGGGCAGTAGTGGGTGTGGTAAGGTTAAGGGTCCGTCCACTCCCTCATCACTCACATAGATAGGCACATGTACCTTTAGCATGTACACATGATCCACCTTCTCCGCACTCGACTAACTAAATCTAATTCTAACCGAGACGGCGTAGACGGACGGACGACGAGACCCCTTCGAGGGCTTGCATATCGCCACGTCCATCCATCCACGGTACCCACGGTACGGGCCATCAACCTTGCATCCTCTATGATAGACTCCACGGCCTTGTCGTCGAGACCTCGATACTTGTCGCGTTGATACCATCGCTGCTGTCGTTGGCGACCTTTGAGGACGTGATCGCGGCCCTGTTCGTCGCCAATGCACTAGCAACGAAGCTGCCAATAGCCGCATGTGGCGCCATACCCGAAGACCGTTCGTTAGTTACGAGGCCGGTCAGGTCGTTGACGACAGCAACACGCCATACATTATTCTTTAACCCGCCTGCGATGTATCATATGCCTCAGATGCGTCCAGGCAGTGCGGCCATCTGATTAGGTATGTGGGTCTTGCGGCGGCTCCTGGTACATGCATCAATCAAAACCTGGGAAAGCCGTATAGCATCTCATCCCCATCGCTTTGACCACCTGTGAGTTGACCGACCAACAAGACGGGACTCCCAAGCGATTGGACTTCCAAGCGATATAGCGAAGCAAGCACGCTTGAAAGCCAAGCAAAGGTCTTTGCAGGTGGCAGGACACGACAGCCATCAACATCAGCATACCTTAGGTATGCGCGGGGAAAAAGGACACGAATGCAAGCCACCCTCATGCACCATGCTGCATGCAGCATGCTCCTGCGGTACGCATCCCCCAGCGCTGCGTGTTCCATGTCACTCATCAGCCCTCGATCAGCCCTCGCAAAACAAATGAGCCTCATTCGACAAACATGACCAGTCTAATGTAAGTAAGCCTCCGCATAGCACACACCAGCCTGATGCTGCCGGCAAACCTCATGCCATGCCTCCTGCCAGGCCAGGCCATGTCTCATTGCACCCGGCGCGGTCATTTCGTTGGACTCGCTTAACAGACACCATCCAGCTGTCTACATGTAAGCCAATGCTATGGTCGCGTGTTCGTTTCGCTGCGGCAGGCGGCTAATCATCACTTGCCCTATGCGGGCTTCCTGCCGAACACACACACGCATTCGCCCATCACTCCTCCGGCCCGCGTAACAGTCTAGTGGTCTAGGCATGCACAATGGGAGTGATGATCCTCTCTCTGCAGTTCATGCAGCGCGACATATACTGACCTTCTCTTCTTGTGCAGCGAGTCATGCTCATCCTGCATTTGGGGTTCGATCGTGTTTTCGGAGGCGAGGCGAGATCTCATGTCCCAGCAAAGATTGCGTTCGACTACTGGTGGCGTGCCGAAGTCATCACATCCCATCGATATGCTCACGCGGACGCTCGTCTCACCCACCGCAGCAAAGAACACGAAACACTTCCCGCAATACAATCAGGTAATAACCGACAAAATCCGGAAGGTACAAAGCTACATCTTGTTTCTCCGGCATACCCGACAAGGCATACCATCCATCGACCATCCATCCCCAACCAACCGATCACCAATGACAGAACGCATACCCTCGACTCCGCTACTGTACACCACACCTTAGCACGTACATGTACATATACACTAGGATCGCTTTCCCGATACGAAACCCCATGTTCCCTGCAAGTGCCGATTTCACAAAAGCGCATAACCTGCAACTCGAGATCGTCGTCGACAGCTCCGATAGCTTGCCCTGCCACTTTTTGCCACTCCACCTGCTTGCTCGAAGTGGCAAATAATGTAGGAATCAGTATAGAAAATGATTGTGCTCGATGGCAACTTGTCAGTATTGGCGATGGCAGAAAAGTATCAGCAGAACTTCTCGCCCTCGGGGAGTCATTATACATAACTGCCCGGTCTGCCTACCCAATTTCAATTACTGTCAAGAAACCCTTCTTCTTCCCTTCCTTTCCGGGTGGTTGGCGCAGACCGGGCTAGGGGGGCTATGCGACTGCTCTTTCTCTCGCCCGCGGAGTAGTGCAGGTCTTGGGTATACGTTTCCATGGTGTTGGAACCAAAACCGGGAACGTTTGTTGCTGTCATCGGGCTACACGTATACGCGTCCATTGCGTGTTCTATTCACGAATCCAGGCTCCTCTGAAGAGTAAGTAGTCAGTCTATACTAGGTGGACAGGTGAGTACCTTACACGAACGAAGGGAAGGGGAGGGAGGGGAACTTGTGTGTCTATATACAAGTCTTGTCAGAAAGTAAAAATTGCCTGCGGGATACATTTGCCAGTAAAACCGGGTCCCTAGGTATCTGGGTAAGATCACCAATACACAATACGGTAGGTGACACTAACATGTAGGTCGTTTTCCGATACATGCACAGCGTCGAGGCTGGTACGAGGCACATGCTCGGCGCATCCCCCGAATTAATGCCTACATGCTAGTGTACTTGTAGGTAGGTACTAACGTTTCATACTCGTCTTTTCTGCATCTTTTTCCCTTTATTTCCGAAGCAATAGTAGGTGAAGTCGGGTTCATACAACCATAGCAATCTTTGGTGTAATTTTTTTATTTTCGTTCTCTCGTTCTCGTTAACCTGTATCTGATGCGTGCTTCTATCGGTTCGTGTCGTGGGTTGGCAGGCGGGAATACATGGGGTGCACTTGTGTGCTGTACATGTATGTTGGCGTATCTGGCAGGCAGTCGCGGATGGCATCGGTCGACTGCCTTACTGGTGCCGGTCCGTGTGCAGTTATTCTTACTGCAAGGCCGCTTGACTTCCAAGTCTGGAACAATGTCTTACGTCCAAGGACAGGCCGGGCCAACTAGGGTAGACTCCTCGTCTTTCTTTCAATGACCATGTTCTTCGCGCAAACGAGATCGCTCATTTCGCTTCGCCATTGACCTCCGCCTTGGCCCCGTAGTACTGGTCCTGGCTCTCCTTCTTCTCGACCTCCACATCGTCCGCGTAACTAGGCTTCATGCCCTTCGCCTCCCAGAAAGCTTTCCTCTCCTTCAACACATCCTCTGCCCAAGCCTTAACCTCCGGCAACTGGATCCTCGCCGCGACACGTGAGAATTCGCCCAAGTCCAGCCTGCCCTCTGCACTCCTCTCGTACTCGACCATCTGCAACAGCAACTCCATCTTGTCAACGTCGTGCACAAAGTGCGCTTCCAGCGTCTCGTCGTTCTCGTACTCCCACCAGACCTTCTTGATCTCCTCCGCCTGCAAGCCGTTGCCCACTTTGCCCAACAGGCCGTCGCAAATGTAGTCCATGGTCTCGGCTTCGCGCCTGCTTTTCTCAGACTTGACCACGTTGTCCATGGGAGTGATGTCGCCGACCAGCGCCTCGGCCATGTCGTGCACAAGCGCCATGCGCGTGCAGCGGCCCAGGTCCAGTTTGGGCGACAGCGAGGGCGGGCAAAGGAGGGTGATGATCGCCATGCGGTACATGTGGTCGCCGATCGATTCGCCGTGGCTGATGCCGAAGCGGCGCCAGCCTTCGCGCTTGGTCGTCTTGAGGCGCTCGATCATGTGGAAGAAGGGGATTGGGGAGGTTGTGGAGGCTTCGGGTCGGTGGGGGATATCTTTGAGGACTGGGAGTGGGATTGTTAGTATGGTGAGCGCCTGAAGTGAAGGCTCACACCTCATAGCATACCGGTTTCGGGAGTCCAGTGGGCATTCTCTGCGGTACGCGGCGTCAGGACACCGGAGTTGGGCGCGACAGGCGCATTTGTTTCTTTTGCTTCTTCGATAGTCATGTTGTTCGTTCGGTGAGTTGATGTGTGAGGGTGTCTAGATGTTGACGACTACAGTGCTAGGTGCCGAATGTGTTCTTGTGAGGGATGATGTATGGGCGTATGCAGGAGTAGATATGTATAATGTATGGGTTTGTGTTGAGGACAATAATTGCGTCTTGAATCTGTTTGCTGATAGCTGACTAACTATGAGAACAAGAAAGCGGGACCAACCAAATGCCGCGAGACAGCATCCCTGCACTTTATTTACACGCTCGTGCCCCTCTGTCAACACCCATGCTGCACCGCAATCTGCCCTCGGAGATGAATTGCACTGGCAGACTGGCAGACTGGATCATCAACAAATATCACATGACTTCCATGACATGACATGGCATGGTATCTTGGCTTTAGTCGACACTGTTGACATCTGTGATTGTTGACACATGCTGTCTGTCTAAGTGACTTGACCTTCCAAGTGTTGACAACTATCATGGACGTCTCTAATGACACAAACTCCCCAGGAGTACCTACCACAGCTACCCATAAAAGAATGAAGTCCGCTCCTCGTCTGCCTTCAGGACCAGTCCCATCTACGCTCTTCCTAACAAACCTACGCCTCCTCAACCTCGACACCCTTGCCGACTGGCCCTCTATTACACCTTCTACCTTCTCCAATGTCGACGCACGAGCCCGGATCAAGGCCGCGGAATGGAGTCTATACCAGCTTTTCCGTCTCTTCGACCCGGCTGTGACTTCTGAGAAGCTGCAGCCATTCTTCCCGCCGTTGGAACCTCTGCAGAGCATCAACCTCCGCGCCGCCCTTTATCGGTGTCTAGACGCGCTGAAGAAGAATGGTATACTAGGCAGAGATGTGGTGTTGCGGAAGACGATGCTAGATGAATGCTCTGGCGACAAGTTCTGGGAGGTATGCGTCGCCTTCTCGGCAATCGTAGTGCGGAAGAAAGTGGTTGGAAAGCGAGGCAAGAGCGGGCTGGGCAGACCAGTTGCACAAGCCTTGGGTACTGCTCAGGGTCTTGGGAAAACAGAGAGAGAGTCCATGATGCCTTTGATGGTAGCACACAGAGTTTCTTTGTCGAGAAATTTGTCGGACAAGCAGATGCTCGCCGAGCACTTTGCGCAGTTGGGAGAGCTTCTAAGGGAGAAAGAAGACGAGTTGGTTACGCGGAAGGCCGGAATCTCTCGCGACGGAAAGAGTGAGCAGACTCAGAAGCAATTGGAACATTTCAGCCCGCTAGAGGATGTCTTGCGTAGAGGTTGGGTCGGAGACGAAGGATTCGAGGAGGCCTTATTGTCTGGAGGGAGCATTGCAAGCAGTGACCGTATGCTGAGCGAACCGACGGAAGCCCTTTTCGATCGTACCCAGGGCTCGAAAACATCCAACCCAGCGCAAGACAGGGATCTCGTTAGTGACATCGCAAGCAAGGCACGAGGACAAAACCTGAGATTGAAACGGTGGGAGGCCCTCTACGACAGATTACAGGCTGCTAAGCCAAAGCCATCACGAGCCGAAGAAGCCAAGAGCAGAGGCGACGCATCTCAGGTCCGGTTCGACAGACATGCGGATCTTACTGTGGCAGACACAAAACCACAGCGTGGCTTTGGATCTCCGACCAAGCCCTCTCATTCACGCGGCGCACCAGCTTGTGTTGCAGGCTACGACAACATACTTTCTGCGTTGCGTGAAGATCTCAGACTTGCGCAGAACGCACGTCGAAACGACCATAATACAGATTCTCGCCACGGCCGCTCGACTTCAGATGCTGTCACTGGGGCAAGTCGCCCTTCGTCTGCTTTCCAGCCCTTGCACCCTCGTCAGCATTCACGCTCGCCTTCGTTGCAACATTCGCCATCACAGTCTCCTATGCCATTCCGACCCGGTATGGGCAGACGGGTTTCCTCGCGATCACGTTCGTACCAGCAACCAAAGGTCATATCTCAACGCGGACCTATACCTCTGAAGACCGAGCTCTTCTCACCTTTGAAGTCGTCAAGACCTGGAAGCCACAGTCCTAGATCTGCTTCAACTTCTAGACCGACGTCTGTACTGCCATCCCCGCATGAGGAATTGGAAGAAAGCATGGCTAGCATTGAGAACACGCTGGACCACCAAGAACGCTCCGATGCAATCCCATACAGTAATATGCATCGGTCCAACAATATACTTCCATCTCCGCAAGAGGAAGAGGACGAGTCTGTCGCAACCATCAACGGTGCACTGGCCGGTCTAGGTCTCAGCCATCGAGAGGCGAGTGGCGACTTCGAAAGCAGCGCTTCGAACTTCGCAATGCCCACAGTATCTGCATCACCAATCGATCTGGGCCCGTCGAAACAGAAACCCTGGGAAGGCGAGTCTGGATTCAAGAGATCAAATCCTCCATCAGCCAGCCGCACTCCACGCCCGTCTCTCGCCGAGCGAGCCCGCCTCTCAATGGCCTTCAACAGCACCGCATCGGGCTCTCAAACACCAGAAGAGCCCTCATCGCCGTCAATCAACACCGACAACTTCCCTCTTCCACCCCCCAGCAAAAACAACACCCCAACGCCTCCTCGACCCACCCGAAACCTCCTTGAGCGCACCCGCCAATCCATCTCCTCCCACCAACCCACAACACCAATCCCACGCCAGAAAGCGCCACAACACTCCCGCTCTCGCACATCCGTCCACCAGCGCCCGGAGAACACCACGACCACCCCGCGTCGCTCAAGCGTCGGCAACCTGACTCCAAGCCAGGAGATCGACGGCGACGAAGACGAAGGGTTCCAACCTAGGAGCCAGCGCATCATCACGCCCCGCGACCAGCTCTTCGAAGCCAGCGCCGAGTATGATTCTGTCTTCAAAAGTCGTCCGCGAGTCGCTCATACTCCACCTTTGAGCCCGAGTGTGTTGGAACATGACGAGGATGCCGATTTCAGTATGGTGGGCGCTTTGAAGGAACTCGATAACGAGGCTGCTTTGGGTAGCTCTCCGTTGAGGAGGTGAGATTTGATGCACGGGTATGATGGTTGTTGTTTTACAGTATGGAGATGTTAGGAGTATGGCCAGGGAATGATAACTAGTTTTAATTCTTCGAATGCGGGAATCTCATACTGGCTGTCTGTCGTAATGTCTTTTACCGTTCTCACGAAATTTGCAGCGAAAAATTGCACCCAGCTTTTTCTAACCTCATTGACATGTTTCCAACCTTGCAGAAAGGGCCTGGAGAGACTTGTGCAAAACAAAACGGCACAGTTCACTGGAGTGGTCGTACGGCAGGTATATTTGAGCGTGAACATAGCATCACAACCAAGTTAAAGCAGCGGAGTGGACAGAGTAAAACTTGGTCTGGTGACTCGACGTGCGATAGAAGATGGAATAGAGTTTCATTATCTCACTGTGGTTGTCTCACTGGTACAAGAACATCGATATGATACTAGGTATACTATGAACCATCTTGGAAGGTAACACTGTCTCTCGATGAGCTTTTCGAGCTGCGCATCAAGCTCCGGCTTATTCGAGCTGCACTCCTAGAGAATACTGTTGCAGGACCTGCTGCCTGATGCCTTGATGATGTTATCCAGGTTAGTGACAGTGCGGCCAAACCTTATCTTGAGCAAAGCTTCTTGGAGCTCTTCGGGGCTTTCGCGTTTGGATTTGTTGACCACATCGGCAGCCGTCCACAGCAAGCAGTCCACGAAATCCCAGGGCGCGATTTCGACGTAACTCCTCGTCCTCGGATGATGCAAGATGCCAAGTTTGCGGATTTCGAACGCGCATAGGTCTACAAACCTGATGTAATCGAAGTTCAAGGTTGCTTCGTTTGCTGTGAGGTGTTTTTCGTAGGTCTCGAGCAACTCGACGAGCGTGAATCGTATTGTCTTCCGTCCTTTTTTCTTGCCTTTGTTTTGGGCGTCACTCAATCTGCTGAGGACAATGTTGATGAATTCCCTGTCGGTACTGTGGAGGTGATCGACTCCGCGATAGGTCTCCTCCATAGCGCGTATGAGATCGGATTGATGAGTGATGCAACGCCATTCCGTGCGTGGGTAGTCAGGTAGCCTTGGTCGAATGGCTTTGTTTAGATCGACCGTGGGAACTCCAAGGGCCGCTCGGAAGATCGTCGCCATTCCGAATGCGTCAGCCAGTTTGCCGGGCTTCGAAACGATAGGCTGGTTACCGGGTCGCCCGTATTTGTGAGCAGCGTGATTCGCGAGGATGAAGTCCATATCTTTCCAAGCAGACTTGATGAGGCCGTATTGCTGACCAGCCTTGTAGAGATGAGCCATTGGGAGCACTATCATGCCGTGGCTGAGGTACTGCATACTGTAGTATTGCATGATAAAGCGAATGCGGTAACTGAGACAGCAGGGGTAGATTGGAAGGAAATGTGCGATGACTGCTGTGGATCTAGGGAACGGGAAATTCCAATCCTGTGAATCCGCAATCTGGGCGAGCTCTTTTGTGACGTCGAAATGCTTGGAGTAAGCTTCGTCGTGGATTTGTTCAAAGAACACGTATTGCCCGTCGTCTGGGATTGAGTCTGAGATCGTTTTACCGCGCTTCGCAAGCGGCCGGATTCGATCGAGGTATGATCGAAAGGCCTCTCTTCCGCACGACATCTCGCCGTGCAGAATGGCATGGATTTCCATGTACGATTGGCCAGCTGCTACGAGCCAAATGGGAGCTTGTGAAGATTCTTTGTTGCGCGCAAAATCCATGAGCGCAGATAGAAACTCATCGGCTGAAAGTCTGTGTTTGTGTTCCTTTCTTTTCGCACATGTTGCGGGAACTTCGCGGGCCATCTGCTGTATGGATGGGGCCAGCTTCAACAACGTATCGCCAAATAGACCTAGCGGCGACTCGTTACCCAGGGTGTGTGACGCTGACGGCGGTAGCGGGGCTTTGAATACCCCGTCCGTCGCACCACCGTGGAAGGTCTTGGTCAAAGTGCTGAAGAGCCGACCGGCTCCATGGCAAAGCAATGTTTCTTGATCCTGGATTTTGAAGAGTCCACGCCGACCCGTCGTCTTTCTTGTGTTTTCATCCTTCGTGGTTTTCCCGCTCATGGATTCGTCTTTCGTATGCGCACGATTCATCTTCTCGTCTATCATGGGAACCAGCATTTTGTCTTCGATAAATCCAATCATGTCTTGATAATGTGCAACATCGCCATTTGCTGTAGCAAAGTCCGCGTTTGCATGACGCATTAGTCCGAACGCCGTGTCTGTGATCGCTGCTGCAGCTAGCAAGCTTTTCTTTCCCGCCTTGTAATCTTTCCAGACACTGCTGATGTACTCTCGCACGCTGCGGAAATCTCCAAGCAAGCACCAGATGGCGAATGCCTTGTCGCCTTTCTGCTTCTCAAGCTGGAAAGTCAGCTTGTCAGCCACGGTGAAGCCTCCGACAGTTCGAGTGGTCGTGCCGAGCGGGTTTTCGACCGGTTCCTCGACCATGAGGTGTTGAAACGAGTTGATGGAGGTACTAGGTATGCTTTCGGAAGAAACTTTCTGGGATGGTCGAGGGCAGTCTTGTTTTCGTGATGCACGTGCTGAGTCTAGTATGTTGTAGATTTCATGCAGAATCCCGATGAAGTAAGCATGTGTTTTGTCAGTCGCGGTAAGCTCACCGTCCGTGTTCTGGTCCTTGTACCAGTTGGCATAAACCTCACGTTCGGAGGCAACATCCTGCGCAATCTTCAGAATGTCTTCTGGTATTTCCACGGCAACGTTGGCGACGACCAGCTTCGTGAGCGAAACAAGGTCGCTCGTGGTCAGCATGGTTGCGCCGGACTCAGTCCTCGCCAGCTTGCGCAAAACTTCTGCCGCATTGTCGGGTCGTGATGCTGTGCGCGTGATCCAGCGAACGAGTCTCTCTGTGCCTTCTTTGTACGACTTGTAGCGGTTATTGATGGGAAGATCTGCCATGTTTACAAGTTCTTAGAGGAGGATGTAGTCAAAACTTGTTGAGCGCAGTAGCGTTGTATTTTAGATGCCGACTCTCTGAGTAAGTTGAGTCAGCAGACACGTGCTCAAGTGACTGGTAGCCGGTAGCGGCTCGAGCTCCTGCATGCGCCCTCATTTCCACTTTACTGTGATGACGCACCAGTCAAGTCACATGCTAGAAGACTTCTCCAAGTGGTGCAGTGCTGTCATGTGACAGCATGAATGTCAAGGGGTGAAGCGCAGAACATGAATATGAGCTGCGTGTCTCGGTGGCAGCACAGCTATGTGTGCATGTTAGAGTCGCTGATACTACTGTGGAAAGTTGGTGTTCTCAGTGAGAAGACGACGCTAGTTTTCGGTTGTCTCGTTGGCAACCCATGTATTATGTTTTTACCAATGTGACCGATGCACCGTGGTCGATTCGCCATTTCAGTGAGGAGCGGAGGCTTGAATGTAAGCAACCCAATGGTGAAGCAACAAGGTGTATTTACCATCCAAAGTCGCTGGTACCAACGTATGTATTTGGCTATTCAGATTTGACAGTGAACCAGAAATGCATATCTAGCATTTTCAACGATAATGCCGCGGGTACTTAATTATTCCAGTGTGAGGAGAAATTTAAACGAAGTACGGAGTCTCACGGACAAGTGAAGTGAAGTGAAGTCTGGAAAATGCGCCAAGCTGGAAGCTGGTCCCTGATCTTGAACCTTAACAGCCTGATAACTCTCAGAGCATATGTAGCAACACGTGCTTCCAACTCCTTGCATACACCCTCTTGGACCTTTTTGACGCATTTTCGTTTGCATGATGGCGGGCCGTTTCTCCTTCTTTGTGCGCGTCTTGCTAGCCTTTTACACCTCGCTCGCCGCTGCAAAAGCTGCCCAGGAGCCACTTGTACAGCAGGGGTACCGTGTCGGCGAGAAGATCCCCGTCAGCTGTTTGAACCGGACCATGTATGCTGCACTCCTTGTTGTGAATTGATCGAAACATCTCATTGACAATATATCAGTGACACTGGCGAACACATCACCGACGCTGCAGGCCAGCTTTCCTACATTCCATTCCCAACCTGCAACGAAACAGGCCGCCCTCTCGAGCTCCTCTTTGGCGTAGAAAAGGACATCAACTGCACAATCGACTTCATCGACGACCCTTTCTTCCACCTGTTGGAGTTTTACGTCCACAATGACGCTCCCTTGACCTGCCGCATACCCACCAAGCCTCTTCCGCCCAGCGCATTAAAAGATGAATTCGAGAAAGGAACGACGGAGGACACCGATGGCCAGGGCAGTCTGAGTGACATCTACACGCCAATGGTAGTCGCGCTGGCCGGTACGCTGCAGCTCAGCCACTTGCACGTCGCCACGAGCATGAACGTGTTGGTGCACGCGGCGCCGAAGTCGGTTTCGCCTGGAACCATCGCGGCCGCAACTGCATACAGCATCTCTCGTGAGCCGCCCACGCGGATCGTTATTGGCGACCCGTTGCCGTTGCAGTTCAGCGTGAGGTGGTACCCCAACACTCAACTTCCAAGCGGCTGGACAGGTGTGGGAGGTCATTTGACTTTCAGTACTTTGGTGTACTGCATGATCAGTGCCTTGGCGAGCGCTGCTATCTGTGTGGCATACTTCAGAGGTGTGGAACTGCCGCGCAGACTGAAGAGTCACGGCAAAGATCGCTTGGGTGGTATGGAAAGAGGAGGACTTGGTGGATATGGACTCGCAGCTGGAGTTGGAAATGGATACGGTTACGGTGTTGGCAAGAGGGATTGAGTCAGGTTATGACGATGATATGCTTACATGTATTCGGACGAAAGCAAACTTGTGAGCTCCAGGTCGAGACCTGCGTACATTCTTGTGATCTACCATCTGTCATCGGAGTCCATTCATAGCTTCTCGCCGCCCAAAGGCACCTCCACCACCTGATCACTGCCCTTGTAAGCAGGAACGTCAAACCCGTACTTCTCAGCAACATCCCCACCAATAAATCTTCCACCAACAAAGTGCCTTCCCTTGAACCACTTGACCAATGGCTTCGGCGCTGTCAACGAAATCAACGCCCCGGGATGGTACCCTTCACCAGGCCCATCACTCGGCGGCCCTTCCTCGATATTCCAACTCGAAGGAGCATCGACAGCCAAAACCGGCACTTTGCTCTCAGCTAAAGCCCTAATAACAGCCGGAAAAGGCTCCCTAACCTCACCAGTGAACGAGAACCCAAAGATCGCATCAACAACATAATCCGTCTCCCCCATCGCAGCAGCAAAGTCCCCAGTAACAAACGGGACTCGCAATTGTTCGAGCTGCTTCCTTAGACGAGCGTACAGCTCGTTCTTGGACTGTTTGGGGAAGTAGACGCTGGGTTTGTAGCCGAAGTGGTGCAGGTGGCGGGCTGCGACTAGGCCGTCGCCGCCATTGTTGCCGGGTCCGCAGGCGACGAGGATTCGGGGCGTTTTGCTGGGTGGTGAGAGGTTGTACAGGGCTTGGCTGACTGAGAGGCCCGCGAGCTCCATTAGTTGGTCGATGGAGAAGGCGCCGCTGGACATGAGCTCCTCGTCGAGCGCGGCGGCTGCTTTTGAGCCAAGGGTGCGGAGAGCCATTTTGTTGGAGATTGTGCTGGTTTGGACTAGTTGGAGTTGCCAGTTGTGTTTGTTGGAATCTGTGCTGGTCGTTACATTGAATGTTCGTGCTGTCTGGAGTTCAATTCGGCTGATGAAGCGATGACGTTACCTGGTCCCATAACTTTCTTACATTGATTCACATGGATCCTCAAAGAAGAAATGCAAAAGTACTGACAGTGATCAAGGATACATCATATGGCTTCTGTATTACTCGCTCGGTGATATACATATGAACAGGCTGGTTGGGAAGACTACCTATGCTCCCCAGTCTAAGAACGTCTTGACTTGTTCATCTCCTCCCTCATCTCGCTCTTGATACGCGTGATAGTACCGACGCCGCCGTACATCATTGCGGTGTAGACCTGGCAAACGCTTGCACCAGCGTTGAGGATCTGCAAACATTGCTCACCATTGGTAATACCACCAGTGGCGAAAATGACCTTTGGCGCGTCATTGACGGGCGCCTTCTTTGCGACTTGCGAAGAGGTCGCATCCGATGTGGCTTCGGAGGCTTTTCCGTGTGCAGCAGAAGAGTCGAGCGGGTTTTCCGGCAGCTTGATGAGAGGTTGCTTGCTTTCGGCTTCAGCTTCTGGTGTCTGGGGCTTCAGGTGCTTGATGTCGCGCTGGACGCTGGCATCGGCAGGACTCGTTTGAGCCTTTGCGGGCGCAGTGTCTGTCTTTTGGCTCTCGTCGCTTGCGTTGTCTTCGGGAGGGCCGTGGTCAAGACCTGCTCTATAGCGCTTCACAAGGGCGAGGGTTCTATCAAACATCTGCGGTCCAGAGTATCCTCCAACCTCTGTGAGAATCTTCTCCTCCTTCGACGGCATGATGTAACCTTTGGGGATTGGGTCAGGGCGCTTCTTCGTGGTGTTACCCACGATCACACCGTCGACGCCGGATGCCCAGACAGCGGAGCATATGCCCTCGATCTGTGCGTCCGATTCCTCGTCTGGGCTGACCTTGACCATGACGGCAGGCGGTGTCTTACGATCGGCGCTCTTGGCAGCACCGACAACAGCAGAGAGAATGGCTGTCAGAGGTGCGGTTGCTTGAAGATCACGAAGACCAGGTGTGTTGGGAGAGGAGACATTGACGACCATGATGTCGGCGTATTTCGCAAGACGGTCCACACAATAAACGTAGTCGTCCGCGACAGCCTGAATATCGGCATCTGGTGTGGTTTTGTTCTTCGCAATCTGCACGGCAAGCAGCTTTCCAGGGATCAAGCTTCCAGGAGGAACGTTCGCTTCGCCATCCAGCACCGAGGTCTCACCATCCGGGCCAAGTCCTAGTCCGTAGTTGTATGCAAACTCCCTCACGCGCTGACGAAGGTGCATGGCAACGTGATCTGCACCCTCGCTGTTGAGTCCATACCGGTTGATGAGCGCGTTCTGAGACGGCAGTCTGAACACTCTCGGCTTCGGGTTGCCTTCTTGCGACAGAGGCGTCACACCTCCAACCTCCACAATTGCAGGGCCAAGAGCGAACAGAGGTCCTGGCACCTCAGCATCCTTATCGATTCCAGCACTTGTTCCGACCGGGTTGTCAAGAGTGTGACCGAAGACCTCGACGCGCAAATCACCAAGCTCTTGATCATCCGTGCTCCGTTCCCTTATGTGAAGACCGAGCTTGTACAGTACTTTCATGTAGTTTACGCCGGCATGGTGAGCATCCTCGGCATCCCAGTGGATGGCGCGCATCGCTGGCACGACGAACCATTGGTGTATGCTTGCGCGCGTATCAGTGATGTAAAGATAGCCGAAGCTGAGCGCTACCAGAAGTCCAGTGCCGTAGATGAGGTTTTTCGTGCGCGTTCCACCAGACTTGATGTCCTTCGCAGTGCTAGAGGCATGTCGCTTCTGGGTGTTAAGTGCATTCCTTAGAGGTGCCTTGCCGTTAATCGTGCGAGATTGGAGAGATAGTTGTCGCTGAGACTGCCTCTGCAGCTGGCGCCATTGGGGTTGGGCGAGACCATGGCCGGGCCTTGCCAGCCGTACGGACGAGCTGAGCAGCCTTTGGAAGAGTGTCATGATTGCCTGGTCTGTCAGATGACCTGGTTCGTCTTTCTATTTGCTCTTGATGATGTGATTGTCGCGACTGGGCCGGAGCTTACCCGAAGATTCGCTCAGCCAGGGTAAGGGTTGGGGTTGCGAATGAGCAAGGCTCAGATGTGATTTCTTTCCACATGATCCGAGTCTTGTTACCGATAACGGAATGCAATGACTTTGACATTGAACCAGAACCTAACAAGTGTACATCATCGCTTGGTGAACCGATTGATCGATGGCGAAGCATCTAGTATCATCAATCCTCCGCTCCAGTCTCTTGAAAGTTAAACCCATACCTTCACACCAATGCTGACATCGTCAGCTTTCACCAGAGAGATCACCAGAACTACAAAGACTGCCGACCCGGCTTCAATGCAATGCAACGGTTGCAGACCATATCTCATCCGCCCGAGTTCAGTCCAATCGATACAAATGCAATCATCGATCCGAGCGATGCATCACACGCAAGTGTTGCGACCAATGGACCAAACAACACCCGACTAACACACATGTATATGCATGTTCATGCCCGTAAGCATACACAGACTACTGTTCAACGAAACGAAACGAGTCCCAATACTCTTGAACGGCAGCAAACAGCTCAACAGTGTGACGCGCATCGTCGTCAGATTGGGCCGCGAGCAGTCTTCACATGCGAAAGAGCAGAGCGTTCTGATGTTTGTTTCGCTCATCTCCACGAATGCTACAGATCGGACCTGTCCGTAATCTCACATGCTGGAAGTAAGCCTTGCCAGGATGGCAGGACGATGGAACAACTCATCTGATAACGGATCGGCGTTTGCCGTGACAACGTCCTGGGACTACAGCCAGTGTTGCAACCGCTGCTTTCTGGCCTGGTGGTCTAGTTCAATGTCATACGCGAGTTGACGTCGTGCCGGGATTCATTCGACGTGGCATTGCCGAATTTGCATCGCTACAGTCTAACCAAGAGGCTCAGCATGGAGTGTAAAATCGGATGATCTGGGAGCACCATCGCAAGCGAATGTCGACATTTCGGGCTGATCCCTTTAGCCGAATGTACGATAGGGCAGACCAAAAGATCGAGAGATGCGGATAACAACTGGAAACCGTGGCCGGAGGGCAGTTCCCAAGGCGCGGCAATCCTTCGAGATAATCAATGGTCCAATCCAAGATTGTCCAAGATGGCAAAGCGCAATCATGCAATCGCCGCGTGATCTGACCGGCAGCTGTCGCTCATGGAACCATGGGAATCCCAACAAAGTCCAGACCGACTGTTGTGGCCAAAGAATTTACTTGCTCAAAACATTTTTTTTTTGATTCAACAAGAACAGAAACAACCGCAAAGAAAAACCAGCCCCATTGAATCATGCGGAGTCATTGCGGATCCAACATGGAGTGCGCCGCGGAGCCTAAAGCCGGCTGTGGCTCGGCTTTCGTATGTCGAGAGCCCTTTCACGCAGATTTTGCACGTGCCTGGCGAAACGTTATCCGGTGGGAGTCGGCCGCTCCGCAGCGACTCCAACATGTGAAAGCTTGTGTCTCCGTTCAGATGAAATCTCACCGGCCGACGGGCTGTGGAGGTGTGGGTGGACTTTCTTCCTGGTGTGCTGATTTGATCCACACGCGGGATTGTAACCCTGCAGACACGTGAAACACTCAGGTACGCGAGAATAAGGCAGTTCATCGTCACGATCGTATTCTTGTGGTCCGTCTGGCTGTGGGAGTAGTAAGTGGTGCCAGATCATTGTTCGCTATGTTTTCGCTTCCCGTCCGAGTATGCCAGAAAAAGTATGTGCAAGCCACCCAGAAGGCCCTTTTTCCTGCAAAAAAGGTGGCGGCGGCGGCGGGACAACCCACCCATCAAGGTATTTTCTTCTTTTGCGCCGATGTTTTTGTTGATGAGCGTCTCCGTCTCCGCTGGGGACGTGAGGGAATCCGCAACGACGTGGAGACAGACCCCCAACGACCCACTGCCGGGAACAAACGGACTGGAGTTGAGATCGGAGGTCTCACCTCGCCAAGCCCGTCGGACGGCGACTGACTGGAGTACGACGCCGTCGGACACGTGATACGTGCGTGATACGTGATGCGCCGAGAAGAGAGCGAAATGGATCTCTGCACACGAGCCACAAGACTGTCTTGCGCGCACGGCAAGCCATCGCGGCTTGGACAAGTGGAAAGATGCGGTGTGCCGTGAGCCGTGAGAACAGCGGTCGCTCCTGATCGCAAAGCTGTTGTTTGAGCATGTGTGAGTGAGGTTGTTGTGTGTATCGCAGAACTTGCAATTTCTACCATCGCAAGTACACTGCCATCATCATCTCTTGGTTCCCCAGCCTGCTCTCCAGGAACGAGGAGAGTGAAATCTTAGCCTGGGGTATCTGCGGCTCGGGTCCTCTCCACAGATCATCGTCTGGAAAAGAGCGGCAGGCGGGAGAAGGGTGAAGGAAGACGAGGATGCCGGCCCCCGAAGTGGGCTTGTCGGAGTCGTCGCTGATACGGATGCTGCTTTGGGAATTTCCACCACTCACGATTCCGAAGTCCTCGCACAACAGGACAAGACGAGACAGGTGGTATCACGCGTTGGCACTCGCTTGGGTTTATAGCAGCCGCCGAGTGTCTCGAATCGTCTCAGGAAAAATAGAAAAAGGCTCAAGCGACCACTTGGCTACGCGATCGTGACACACATTCAGCCTATGGATTACAGTATGGTCTAATCCAGGTACCCAACAAATCGTGGCTTTCTGGTGGCTTGCTGCCGAGCTGGCTCCTCCACGAGCGTGGGGGTTCCAGAAGGTCTTCCTCCACCGAGTAGGCCGACCCAAGCACTGCCACGGCAGCACAACACGCAACATCTACCCCGGCGCAGACGGTGCGAGCGGTGCGAGACCCCATGTGGAGGAGGCGGTGCGGTCTAGGCATGGCAGGCAGTACAATGGTAGATGAGGCGTCAGAAGGTGATGATGGTATCTCCATTCGTACGCTTGCGTGGACGAAGCCGTAGATAGCCCTGACTACAAGTGTTCAATTGGGATTGGCAGTGGATCTCAACCTGTCGAGCGACTCGTACGTCGGAACTTCATATTTCTCCAACGCTTGCTCCAGGCCCAGCCGGCTCCGCCGGAGCACTGCCTTGGTGGTGGAGTAGGCGAATGGATTGACACTGAAGCGTGTGCGATTAAGGAGAGGGTTTGTGGATGCTTAGAATGGTGTCATGTGCAGGAGACATGATGCCTCTAGCCCAGCCTACAGCAGCATGTCTCCTGTGACTCTGATGAGACGGAAATTACGTGCTTGGAATGTCCTTTTCACCGCGGGTAGATGGTGGATGGATGGATGATCGATCTTTGTTGCACGCTTCACAGGAGGTAACCGCGTGATGACGATAGTGCCAACACCCGACATCTGGACACCCCACGGGCAGATGTGATGGGGAGATCGAGGCTCATGCCACACGATGTCTAACGTCTGCATGTGCGTGTCTTGATTCGTGAATGGTTGGAAATGAGAGCATGCCGGGTAAGGATAAAGGCAGACGTCACGAAGGCCATACACGTGCTTGAGCCCTTATCTTTGACAGCGCCGTGAGCGCCCCCTCGGCCTCACGAGCCAATAGCCCAAGCCAAATTGTGGTTCTGTGGAGGGAGGATGGAGACGGCATGCTGTTGTGGTGCCATCGAGAGATGTAGTTCGCCATGTGTATCTCTCTCTGGAGGTGTAGACTTCTCATACGTCTGCCGGTTCGTTCCTATGCGACCGCTGAGACATGTAGTTCGCTGTATACACATGTACAGCTCTAGATCTGTGTCTTCTTGATGATGCCGCTTTACGCGTTCCTATTGGCACAATTCTGTAATTACCATCGAGAAGATATTTACATCGAACATATCCAGAGCACCTCGAGCATGCCATCTGCAGTCCTGCCGCTTTAGGAGTTGTGGTTTTACTTCGGCGTCCCGTTTCGCTTCCGAGAAACCCCAGAGCACCACAAGTGGATCCCAGAGAAATCAGAGAAGAGTCGACTATCGGTGCCTTCCCGGCATTACAACCATACAGCTTTTCGAGCCTTGCACGTATCGCCATCGCCCTTACGCTCACGTCGTCGTCGTCGTCTGCCAAGCGTCGAGTTCTCGCCCAGTCCAGCGCTGCATCCGACATTGATGACATAGTGGTAGTGAAGCAGTAGCACAGCAGTACAGCGGTACTCATCTTGACAGCCTCCTCCACGATCTGCACCGCGATCAGCCTGACTCTGGGGAACGCTTGCGGCCTCCGGACGGTTGCCTTAGTCCAGGACGTCTAGTCGGATCAGGTCAGATCAGGTCCTGCAGTTGGTTGGCGGTTGGCAGCGCATCGCATATGGCCATCCCATCCCTTTATCCAGCAGCCGCCACGAGCAGCACACAGACTGCAAAGAGCAACAGCCTCTCAGCACGCGCTCCCGGGCCGGCACAAGGGCAGCACGCGCGACGCAGGAACACCAGCCATAGCCATCTCTCGTGCAGTCTCGTCTCGGCCGGCCGTCTCTCAAGCTGCTAAGTGCTGTTTCTTATCGGCCCTGGTGGATGGCTCGTCATCCCTAGCCGCGCCCCACTCGTCCAAATCTGAGTTTACGGAAAGCCATTTTTCGCACTGCTCCCTGGAGACTCTCGCTCGCTCGCTCGCTCGTTGTTTCCCGGCTGCTTCCTCTCTTACTCCACGCTTCGCCGCTTTCGCCTGTCCTTCCTTCCTGCCTGTGCCTGCCTTGCCTGCCTCGCTTCTCTGCAACCTTCCCCACGATTATCACCTCTACTGCACACTCCTCTACACTACAGACTGTACAGTACACCAAACCACCGCCAACCGTGCATCACTGCATTGCTCGACTCTCACCGCCGCCCGGCACTGCCTCCGCCGCCTCACATGCTCTCTAATCTTCTCAATCCCGAGCGCAGCCCTCTGGTGCAGTCCAACTCTCTCCACAACCCCGCCGACCAGCCGACCTCCACACCCGCGTCGCAGACTTCGTCGCAACTTCCCAGCCAGTCCAACAGCCAGACCAGTAGCCAACCCGGCACGCCTATGGCCGCCGCAGCAATGACCATGCCGACGATGGGAGTCAACATGCAAAACTCTGACGAGAACCGCCCGGATCTGCCGCGCCCCTACAAGTGCCCACTTTGCGACAAGGCTTTCCACCGCCTCGAGCATCAGACGCGCCACATCAGGACGCACACCGGCGAGAAGCCGCACGCCTGCCAGTTCCCTGGCTGCACCAAGCGCTTCAGCAGATCCGATGAGTTGACGCGCCACTCGAGGATACACAACAACCCCAACTCGCGTCGCGGCAACAAGCAACATGTGGCAGCAGCCGCTGCGGCCGCCGCCGTCCAGGCCGGCATGTATGACAACCCTGCGCTCCAGCAACTCAACCAGATCAACCAGATGAACCAAATGAACCAGATGAACCAGATGGGCCAGATGAACCCCATGCAGCAGTTCAACGGCATGAACGGCATGGGTGGCATGAATGGTATGAACGGTATGAATGGCATGAACGGCATGAACGGAATGAATGGCATGCACGGTATGAACGGCATGAGCCCGATGCAGATGCAGCAACTCCAACAGCTCCAGCAGTTCCAGCAGATGCAACAGATGAGCCAGCAGCAGAGCCCTGTCAACAGCATGCCTCCGCCTCAAAAAGCGCCGCAGTCTGCGCCCGGCTCCCAGATCAGCTCTCCCAATGTGTCGCCACCTCATTCGTACGCTGCGACGTACACTAGCAACCCAGGATCTTACATGACCCGCAACAACAGCGGCGACCTCAGCCCAGCTGCCAACACAGGCTACTCGAGTCCTGGTGCAATCAACCTCCTTGCCACCGCTGCGTCGCAAGTTGAGCGCGAGAACAACAGCCAGATCCCCAACCAACACCTGAACCTTCCGGCCTCAAGGACTCCCTACCATGTCAACCCTTACAGCCAGAACCGCATGCCCTCTCTCTCTTCTTACCACTACTCATCAAATCCGACCTCGCAACCCATGTCGCGCTCGCACTCGCACGACGATGATGACCAGTACGCCCATCGGATGACGAAGAAGTCAAGACCTGCGTCTCCTCAGTCGACCGCCCCGCCGTCGCCATCATTCTCTCAGGAATCAATCTCGCCAACGCCCGACCACACCCCTCTTGCCACTCCTTCTCACTCACCCAGACTGCGCCCGCAATTCTTCCACAACGGTGTGCAACTCCCAACCTTGCACCACCTCTCTCTTGCCCACCAGCCGCCACCTGCTCTTGCACCCGTCGAGCCTTCAGCTGATGGTCAACAGCCGTACGTCCCCGCCCAACATAGCGGTCTGCGCATCAGTGAAATTATGGAGGCAGGCGATGGCTCACAAAGGAAACTGCCGGTCCCGATGGTGTCGACGCCCAAATATGAAGGCACCACCAAGATCAACGAGCTGGTCAATCCTAGTAGTGGTCAGAACAGCGGACAAAACAGCGGTCAGAACAGTGGACAGAACAGCGCCCGCGCTAGCGAAGCTGGCAACGACCTTCACGAGAGGACGTAGAAAACCTCGGCTGCTGGATGGCAAGTTACTACGCGGCAAATGTGGACATCAGACATTGCTCTGATCAACTGCAAGAATCATGATTGATCACGGCCGCTCTCGATGATTATTCGATTTTCTCATTTTTCTGGTTTTTGCGAATGCGAGGAGTTCTAGCGACTATAGACCGGTTACGGCGCTTTACGGCGAAAGACGGAAAATCTGTGGTGCACGAAGTGCGTGACACGGCACCGTCGTCTGAATGGTGGTATGGGGTTACACGGATCCGAAGGGGATAGACGGAATTGCTGGCCACACGCTGTGGGAGCTACACTTTTGCGTGCTCGTTCGAGCAGGCTGTTTTCAGAATACTGGAGGACGGAATTTGGCCTACGATTAGCACCATGATTCTGTGCTCTTCGACTCGGCCCTGCGGAGAAAAATTGTTACAATTCACTTTCGACATCATTACCAAGCCCGCTGCTTGCTTTTTCACTTTGTTTTTGGTTCTGCTCGCGCTCTTGCGGTATAATATTCCCAGGAAAGAGCGTGTAATCTTTATTCAGTAAACCTCTGTCACTTGATCAATACCCACCTCCATACATACATACTACCTCATGTTTCGTGTACTCAATCATATCTTCTATCTCTCAAGCGGCTTGCCCCGTTTGGAGCATCCGATACTTACCAGCACAATCCAAGGATCGCTACATTGTTATCATCACCATCGACTTTGACACCTCAAGTATTATCTCATTGACTTGCAGCCTCCATCGATAATCTCATGCGTCATCAATCATCGCTATACTACTCAGATACCTAGGCACTCACTCAACGGCGATACCTCGAGACGTCGCCCATGACAATTTTCGACACCCTGACTGACGCCATCAGCATCATCACCTCAATTTTCGATTTTCGCTTTTCGCCCTTGTATCATTCTCAAACTCTCTTCCCCTGCCTCTCCACTTCCTTCCGCGCGACCGATTTCACCCGAAACCATCCCTCCTTCTGCCCTGAATGCCCAGTTGCTAAGTTATCTGACTTAACTTGCGCGATCTCTCGCCCGCTATTCTAGGCGCCTGGCATACAGCAAGTCGGGTGGCAGTGCTTCAAATTCGTGCCTATTATTGTGTGGACTGTGGAGTAAGTGTTCCGCCTCTCCCTCCCAGAGTCCCACTCCACTGAGCCTAATCTTCGTGCTTCTGCCCACTGTGGTTGCGTGTCGCGCCAAGCCAACCAAGCAAAAAGAGCCGGGCCGATGCACGATGCACGTCGTCGTCGTCGTCGTCCCGCCGCCGTCCCACTTGTTTCCTCTCTCTGAATTTGTGGGCTTGTGGAGAGAGAGTGTGTGGGGTTCGGGATTGTCGTCGTGTGGGTTCGTCTGGGGTATGGTACCTCGAGTACTCTGTAGATTTGCACGTTTTCCTTTCGCTTGAGACGGCACTGACGGGAGGTTTGTTTTCGCTGACTACTACAGTACTACTGGGAGGGCGTGCTGAAATTCTTCATTCTTCTTGGCTGGGTTGGCTGTTGGTCTGGACGCACTTGGCTACGGGCTGTTGACTTCCACGGATGGGATTCATCCTTTCTTGCATGGTTTAGAGTGAGTTCTCGATGTTACATTCTATCAGTCAAAACGGTATATGTTCGAATCATGCACGCACGCACGTACGTACGCCCGCGCAGATACGGTGTGATTCTGCTGCCTGCCTGCCAGCCAGCTTGTGCATGCGTTTGTTCTGCTTAAACATCGGGGCGCTACAGCGCAACCCACTTCGTACTGCGGTGGTGATATCTCTAACGCCGTTTCGTGTCCTCGTGTCGAAGAGTAGTCAGAAGGGCACGTAACGTTAGTGGAGCAAACAAAGAACGAGATGCGATCGTCGTTTCTTATCTCCTGCATCCTGCATGTGCCTGCCTGTAGCAGCAATGGATGTGCAGTGCAGATGGTCGATCCGAGGCTCGCCTCTTCCGGCGCACCCCAGAGCGGCCCCAGGAAAGGAAAAGGTTGGTGTGGTGGGTTGGTGGTGGAGTAGTGTGTGGGTTCGTGAGTTCTGTGGCTCTGCTCTCACGCAACCGTGTGTTTTGGTTGATCCGGAAGCATACGTTGCTTGGCTTTTCTTATCTGTTCTCTTGTGGTTTGCACTTGACGCTCGCTCGATGATCACACTCGTTCGTCCGTCCGTTGATGTGGCACAGAGCGGACTGGTTTCAGCATGTGTTGTCATGTGGACAGCAAATCAGTTCGCTCACTCCCCACCTGCTCCCCACGAGCAGTTACAAACGCAACCGCAAGCGCTCCCTATGCCCACGGTAGACCTCAACACATCTTACATACAACCTTACGCGGCGGTGTGCAGTGAATAAAACTCAGGCGCTTCCGATCCCGTCTCACCAACGACTACCATCGAACCGTGTCAGGCGTCCAATCTATTGGTTTCCTCAACATTCTGCAACACGAGTGATAGTCCGTCTCAACCAATTCACAGCAGAACGAGGTGCTTTAGCCAGCATAATCATGCGGAGATTTCGTGTAACTATTACCTGATTGCTACCTCACAGCCTGTTCCATACAGCCCTGTCCTCACGAAGCAAGCACATCACGTCATTCTGCAAACCCATGTAGTGATCGATCTATCGAAGCTTTCGTCAGCCCATCTTGGAACTTTGTTCTTCAAGGACAGGTTTAACCCGACTAAGCCGAAGACAGCATAACAGGTCTCCAACCTGCGTGTAAGTACTCGCTACTACTGTCAAATGTATCGCTCCATCGATCGAGAGACTTCAATGATCGCACCAGCACGTACATTCGATCACGGGCACGCCTGGAGGCTGACCACGAAGCATGTCATCAAGGAGCGATGGCTTCTTTCGAATAGAAAGAACGTCAACGCAACGCAATCAGATCGGTTCCATTGCACAACAACGACCTTGGAACGTACAGCAGTCAGCACAATCGGATCATCGGCATCGGCAACCGCGGCATCCACGGCATCCTGACTCCATCCCCAATCAGGGAACCCGATGTTCACAACCAACAGATCGCGAGTCCGCCTAACGAGACCGCGGAAGGAACAAATCACGATATTATTATTGTGAGCATCGACGTCGTGACACAAGTCATCGGAAAACGTGGGGGCACGCCCTCTTCTGGGCCGGCCATTTTTCTCTGCCCTATCTTGTCTCGCTTCCCCGGATCCATGTTCCCGGACACTTCTTGGTGTGGAGTCGGCATGTGGAGGAAGGATGGAGGAAACATGGCCGTAGATAACAACATGCTCGTCTAATTTTTTCTTATGGAGTGGCTGGCTGTTGCCGTAGGGCCAGCAAGGGTACGCTTCCGGAATTGCGGATTCTTCCAGCTCTGCGAGAGACGTGTTCGCATTATTCCGGTGTGGGAAGATGAGGTCACCGCTCTCTTGGACATGGCAGGTCGGAGAATTTAATGGGAAAAGACCGGGTAGCGCATTGGGAGGGAGGGAAGAGGGAAGGGATCTTGCTATCGGCCCGCCGGTCCCTGATCGTTGTTAATCCTCATTAAGGATTACATATCACGGTCAGTACGATCGATTCACTTGCGTCAAGATACAGGAACAGATCAGAACGCCATGTGCGTCGTGGCTGTCCGGAGCGCGGTGTTGCCATAGCCTGCGAAGGCGAAACATACAATTGCTGCGAAGATCCAGCCGACCGAATGTAGATGGTCAGGACCACATCTGACAACAATGACCGTTCCCGCGCTTGATTTCAACATCTTGAATACATGTAGTATTGACAGCAAAAGGTTGCTGCGAATCCACCAGGCTCGCATACATACAGCAAGCAGCCACATCTCCCAGCCAGAGCTGACATTCACGCAAAGGGGTATAATAATGCACAGCGTGTCTTCCGTCAAGCTCATTTCTTCTTCCCTGGGGTACCCTGGAGCACCGCAGCACCGTTTGATTTCATGCCGCCCATAGCGACATTCATTACAGACCGTTTTTTACTGACATGCGTCTCCCGCTGCTCGATCTCGTCTTCGAAAGCGCGTGCTGCCTTGCGCTTCTCCCTCCTCACGTTTTTCAGTGCTTTGATCGTATCACCGAAGCGATCCAGGAACCAGTCACCAGCTTCCTCCCACTCATCGATGTTGAGACTCGCGAAGAATTCGCTCTGCGTTCCAGGTTCAGCACCGGCAACGGATGCCACTTTGTCCGCCAATGGGGCTGTATCCGGCATGCCAGGGATGACGAACGGTTGAGCGTTCGGATCCTGATCGAAGAGCTCGGCTTTCAAGGACTGATAGTTCTTGTTGAAGAGCTCCGGCGGATCGTAGTCAAGCAGATGTTCCTGGTGATTTTGCGGTTCGAGCTGCTCGCTTGGTTCCTCCCCCATGAACGCATCCGATGGCGGGTCTTGTGCGGTCATCTGGTGTTGCGCCTCGTGCATGTCGCGGCTGTGAAGATAATTGGAATGCTTGAGTGCTGACGGAGCTTGCTCAGGCTGCTGGAAAGTGTGCCTGTCGGGGATGACCGCACGGCCGTTAGTGTCAGAAGTTGGGACCTGACCCTCTCGCTTCTCAGATTCGATCCGATGCGAACGATGAGCAGGTGCTTTCACCTCGGGCGCGCTTGGCCGCTGTTTCGGCGCTTGATTGTGGAGGCGTGAAGTATTGGCGGTGATCTCGTTTCTGCTGATAGGCACTTGACCAAATGTGAACCCAGCTGCTGCGTCAAAGTCCAAACCTGGCTCCGGGTCGATGGACTTCATATCCTGCGGGTGATGGAACGATGCGGCCGGTTGCTCTTGTATGTGTCGCTGAGACGCAGTGGCTAAGTGGTGTCGTGAATTGGTAGGCTGTGGCTGGTGTCTGTGGGTATGACGACCAAAGTTGGTGCGTTCAGCAGCACGGGTAGGTAGATTGTGGATACCGCCCGGTGCCCTGACATCACGGTCATGCTGGTCAGTGACAGAGGGAACGCCGGCAGACGTGGGAGGGTAAGAGTCGCCCTTGAGATGAATCTGGTCTATGGTAGGGCTTCCTGCTGCGCCTCTACCTTTAGCTTGAGCAAGCATGAGCAGGAATTTGTTTTCAGCAACAGGATCATGCGGAGCCTCCAGGTCAATCTCGGTTTCTTCGTCGTAGTCCGTACCGCCAAACACAAAGGCTTGGTCATCACCGTTCGGAGCATCTCTATCGTACACCTGTGAGCGAGTTTGTAGGCGATATTCTTCACCATTCCTAGGACGCGAGGTGCTGGCCGTCGTGGAGAGAGCATCAGCACTAGTGGATCTTAAAGACGCGTTATCGTGGTGGGGATCCGGGCGACCATTTTGGTCTCTCTCGCGCAGATTGTTCGTGCTTCGCTTCGACTTCGACTTTTTATCTGCTTTTGCAGGCTTCTGGATCTTCAGGTCGTTGAGGTCAGGATTGGCGGTGCGTGCATCCGCGTTCCTCTCCGCCACGAAGCCTTGCATGCCAGCCTTGGACGCCATCGTGCAGCGGCTGTGGTGATCAATGTCGGGTTGAATTGACACCTTATCGCCGCCCAGACATGCTGGTGTCGACGTGCTGACAGAGTTGTAGAAGAAAGACCGGTGAGACGTCGAAATGTGAAGTCAAGACGCGATTTAGCCGAGGCTTGTTAGGCTAGCGCGCTATCACGTGATGCAATCTCGTGAACATCACCTTGCCCTTGGTCGATCATAGGTCGGACGAACCATCTGATACTGAACATAGTATCATAACTTCTCACACACGGCCGCTGTATTGACTTGATAATGGCGGATATCAAAGGTAGCCTCAACGGCATTTTTGCACTTCCAAACGAGGCAAGTCATCCAATGCTGCAAAACCTCAGCGCACGGACTGACAGGCGGTAGATACTCCTCAACATCTTCGACCTGTCGCCCACTCGTGAACTCCTACCTCTGACTCCAACGTGCCGGCAATTCCACTCGCTGATTCTACGCCTAATACATCATCGTTTGCAAATCGCCGCTAGATTGGACGGTCACATCTTATTCCTCGAGTGTCACCATCCATCGGCACGCTTGACAGCACCGCCGTTGTATTGCACGCCAGTTGGAACAGAAGGGTTGGACAACCTGCTGTCAGAAATCAACGATGATAAGCTTTACCTTGGTCAACTGCAAAAGCTAGGAAGCCTGTTCACTAGATTTCGACCGGAGTGTAATGAACCTGAGCTCAAAGTGAAGCAACGACATCCCGCTGGGGATGTACCCGGCTCCAGAACATACCAGGATACCACTGTGCGGTCTGCGACTGTTATCGAGGACAATGTTGTGAGGGATACAGTCTCTGTCGATGCCCAAGAGCTGTTCTCGCAGCTTATCACGGTTGCATACCTTGGCAAGCGGGAGCCCATCCGGGGCTTGCTTTGTTCGTTGCAAGAGGTTGCTGAAGGTACCATCCGTGTGTGGAGAGATTGGCTGTCAAGGCATTGCGAATCGCGATCGTTCACAGATGACAGCACCATAGTTGTTCATCACGACAACGAAAGCAGCAACATGGGAAAGGAACGATCAGACAGTGCCACTGATACTTTCGATCCTACAAAGGACCCACGGGTGCTCTGGATTAACACGCGAGGCGAGGATGTAGGAATCAGGTTCAAGGTAAAGAGGCGCAAACAACAAGCGTCCAGCGTCCCTCTGCTGTACTCCAGTGATGTCGAGCTACCCGTAACCTATGTTGTCGAGTTTGAAGGTAAGGAATGGAGGTCTCAAAAGCAGGCGCTCAAGCGTTGACATGGCACAGATGTCTACATCCGCACCACACATCTACTTCTTAAGCTTGAAGAGGCCGAGAAACAAATCAGCAACGACACTGGCAAGGCTATTGTATTTGGCACATTCAGAAGTGCGGCATGATCGTGTGAGCTTGGAAGGACTGGTGATCCGCGTCACGTATGAATGTACATGTATATTGTGCATTGCGAGCGAAATCGTAAATTCAAGAAATAAGAGGAAGGCAAAGACGAAAGGCTAGCAGTAACTCTTCCCTTGTCTATTGAAAATGCTTACCCACGACGTCGCATCATGACATTCCTCAGCAAACGATCAAGCACATTGCTATAGATCATACGTAAAACGCAAATCATTGTCTACTTTCTCATTGACGCCTTCGTTGGAGGTTATTCTGCTATCGACATATTGATTTTCTATACTGAGAACGTCGTTCTCCCGGGCCTTGGCGCCTTGATTTGTTGTACGTGAGTCTGAAGCGAAATCTATGATCAGTGCTTTTCTCTACTTTCCTGGAGATGCTAAAGTGGTCATTCCGACCTCATCACCTCGAACATTCAAGAGCAATAGGGTTAGGGTTGTGCGGCTCCCATCTCGCCGCCGGGACTCCCGAGAACTACTTTGGATCTCCTGGTAGGTGAGAGAGGCTCGCGATCGCGACGATACCACGCGACCATCACCACACACGATGCATTGCTCCAGTCGAAGCATATTTGGAGGCTTGGTATCGGCGACTACCCAGCGCTCTACGACATTACCGCCCGGATTCTTGATTCCAGCATTCTCCAGCGCCTCACAGACTGCCAGCTTTTCATCCTCGACCGCTCGCGCCGCGCGCAAAGATGGCAACCCAGCCAGAGGCATTTCTGCAATTCGCCGCACTGGTATGAACAAGAAGATCAAACTGTCCGTCGACGTGAAGGACCTCCCGAAACCGGTTCTGGATCCCTCGCGCCGCTCGAAGGTTGAGGTGGACGACGACCATGGACTCTGGGGCTTCTTCAACGAGGCCCGCGATCCCCTGCAGACTCCCGAAGATCTGCACGCACATGGTAGAGCATGGACAGTTCAGGAGCTTCGATCAAAGAGCTGGGATGACCTGCACCGCCTTTGGTGGCTCTGCGTCAAGGATACCAACAGGGTCAAGACCAATGAAGCAGAGAGAATTCGCACGGAAGCTGGATATGGAGAGTACGAGGCCCAAATGAGGCTGAAAGAGGTATGTGTTGGAGAATGTGGAAGAGATAAGATCGGACATTGACAAAGTTACAGCTCTACCTGACCAAGAAGAACATCAAGATTTGTTTGACTGAGCGTTGGTACTCGTGGGAGGAGGCCCGCGTGGCTGCGATGGAGGACGATGAGGTGGACTTATATGCCGACCCAGACAAGGGCCAGCCTGCTTACTTACCCAAGGAGCTCACCGAGGTAAGACTGCAACATTGGACCGAAGCAAGAGCATGAACTAACATTTGGCAGGAGGAGACTTTCGAGGCTTCCGAACCGGCCGCCTCTTTGAATGCACCAGATGTGCAGATCCGCGAGAACATTGCTGCCGAGACTGCCCGTCAAGAAGTGCGCGCGTAAAAGTGTTAAACCCAATGATGTACAACATGTAGAAACAGAATCCAGCCGCGAGTTTCAGCATTAGGTATCCAGTGCATACCCCGGATCTCGTCACGTCTTTGTTAGGCTGGTTGCGCTATGGTTACTCGCCTACATATGCATACTTTGTTTGACCTCCATTTCGAGTCCTCTACGGTCGATCAATAAGATATCTCTCGAATCTTTCACACCAACTTCGGACACTGCAGTGACTTGGATAGCGTGCGAATGATCCAAGTACGCTGACTTCCAATGAAGCAAAAGGGAATAAAATAAGCTACACTAAATTTCGCTTACTTGGTCTTTAATGCATGGGTTCCAAGTTCCAACAGAACAGTACAAAATCATAGAACCTCGGTGGAAGTTGATTCTTAGCCACAGTCTTTACCAGCTCAACAAACTTTCCAGATAAGCTCAAAGTAGACGGCATCTCACAGTATTTTAGAATAACGAAGTATGACATTTCAATCCAAACACAAGGTACATGGATTGAGAAACGCAACTTATTACATGTCTGCGTTTCAACAATGATGATATGCCGTCTTCAGGGTTTGCCGGCGACGCTTTGTTAGTGGGGGTGGGGCCTTCGGTGAGAGCAAGCGGTGAGGTTAGCACTGACAAGGTAAACACCTTGACACTCTCCTTTGTCTCCTCAAGATTCATCTGGACTCCTCCAACAGTGAACCTGCACATCCGACCACAAACATGGACGAGATCGCACCTGAGTACGATGTTGTCGTCTTGGGCACTGGCCTGACCGAGTGTGTGCTCTCTGGTGTCCTCTCCGTCAAGGGCAAGAAGGTGTATGTCTCTCTCTCTCTCTCTCTCTCTCTACCAACTGTCGAACCCATCACTGACATCTCATCTCAGATTGCATATTGACAGAAATGACCATTACGGCGGAGAGTCCGCATCCATCAACCTCGAGGCCCTTTTCAAGAGATATGGCAACTACGAGCAGGGCACCGAGCCGTGGAAGAAGTACGGTCGGGTCAACGACTGGAACATCGACCTCGTCCCTAAGCTCCTGATGAGCAACGGCGAGCTCACCAACATCCTCGTCTCCACCGACGTCACACGATACCTCGAGTTCAAGCAGATTGCTGGCAGCTATGTGCAACAAGGGAACGGAAGCAAGGCGACGGTCGCCAAGGTGCCCTCCGATGCAAGCGAGGCTTTGAAGAGCCCGCTTATGGGCCTCTTCGAGAAGAGGCGGGCGAAGAACTTCCTGCAGTGGGTAGGAAGCTTCGATGAGGCCAACCCCTCGACACACAATGGTATGTGATAGAGAGATGGGACAAAGTCATAAAGGAGCTCAAGGCTGATCAAGGTATGCAGGAATGAACCTCTCACAGACGACCATGAAGCAGGTCTACGACAAGTACGGCCTCGAGCAGACCACTCGTGATTTCATCGGCCACAGCATGGCCCTGTACGCCACCGACGACTACATCGAGACAAAAGGCATGGCCAGAGACTGCGTGGAGCGCATCCGCCTCTACGTCAACTCCATGGCCCGCTACGGCAAATCGCCTTACATCTACCCCTTGTACGGCCTGGGTGAACTGCCGCAGGGCTTCGCTCGCCTGTCAGCAATTTACGGCGGAACATACATGCTCAACACCAACGTTGAGGAAGTCAAGTACGAGAACGGCAAAGTGTCTGGCATCCGTGCGACCATGAAGGAGCGAGGCGAGGAGGGCGACGGCATGAAGTTCGAAACAAAGTGCAGCAAGATCCTGGCGGACCCGTCCTACTTCCCCGACAAGGCCAAGGTCGTCGGCCACCTCATCAAGGCCATCTGCATCCTCAACCACCCGATCGACAAGACCGACAACAGCGACTCTGTCCAGCTGATCATCCCGCAATCGCAGGTCGGCCGCAAGCACGACATTTACATTGCCATGGTCTCTGGCGCACACAACGTCTGCCCCAAGGGCTACTACATCGCCATCGTCAGCACGATCGCGGAGACCGACGCGAACCACCACCTCGAGATCCAGCCTGGTCTTGACCGCCTGGGCAAGATCGAGGAGAAGTTCATGGGCGCTCCCATCCCGCTCTACGAGCCTCTCGACAGCGGCGCCAGCGACAACATCTTCATTTCCAAGAGCTACGACGCATCCAGCCACTTCGAGACCACCACCGGTAATCATATTTGCCTTCAACGTATGTTGCGTTTTACTAACGATGATGATAGACGATGTCAAGGACATTTACGCCAGAGCCGAGGGCCAGGAGCTCAAGGTCGAGGGCCTCAAGGATGGCCAGAACCTCGTCGCCGACGAGTAGAAGTACGAAATATACCCTCTCAATTGGCATCGAAACGTACCTAGCAACACTCCAAGAACCTTGACGATAACACGCGCGGTAGCCTTGTTTTGACATGTGTGATTTCGTTGGATCCTCTTTTGACAGGAGTCTTGCTCTATTTTGGCGTTCTCGTTTAATGTCACTAGTGTGCCGGATGAGGTAGTGGGATGATGGATTAAAGAAGCAAGTTAAAGACGTATTTGCAATAAGTAGTGCTCTGCTCTGCACTTTCCCAATCTCCTCGGAGACTTCTCCAAAAAAGGGGATGTATCTCTTCCCTCAATACGAGAGAAAGAAAGAAGGCATAGCAGCGCGTGCTTTGTATCGTCGTCATGGGCGGTAAAGAAAAAGCCCAAAAGTCGACGGTGAGTCAATAGTAGTAACAAGGAAATTCGTTCAAGCAGCGCTTTCGAGTGTCCAACCCGCTCAATGAGTAGAAACGCCGTCGCCATGGTTTTGATCATTCTCTCCGAACGCCTTTGGTAACGCCTTAAGTGTCGCTTTCCTTCTCCTTCTCATTCTCGGCGCGGAATGGCCAGTGTTCATGGAGGTCCGCTATGTGTGGGACTCCATGGGAAACCGGGCATTTACCTTTGCGGGTTCCATACGTCTTCTAGTTGTATGCGGATGGCGACGTGGCGCCTGGGGCGGTGGGAGCGCTGGTGTGACCGCTACCATCGCGCATGGCGTCGAGGGTGTGAGGGAAGTAAGGCTCGACACCCCAGTTGCGGAGGTATGCGCCGGTCTTCTCAATGCGCTTGATCTCGCGCTGAACTCCCCAGCCATCGCCCTCCTCGGCGAAGCGGCCGCGGACGACGCCGACCATGGCATCGTCCAAACGGGAGTAGAAGGAGCGGCGCTCCGCAAGATCTTCTTCGTCGCCATTCTCCAATCCTCCGTGAGAGTTGAGGTTGCCGCCCAACTTGAGCAGCAGGTCGAAGGCATAGCGTGGGCCGCTGGGCAGAGCCGACAGGCGTGTGATGTCGGGGAGGAACTTGAGCATGCAGGCGCTGAAAGAGGGGGTGGGGAGAGAGTCGTTCAAGTCGTCTTGCAGGCGGTGCAGGTCGAAGTTGACGATGGTGATCTTGCGGTCAAGCTGGGCGTTTAGCGTTGCAGCGGCGTGGGTTGGGGAATTGGCGTGCGACGACTGGTCCATCTGGTGGGCTATGCTCGCGGGGACGTCTGGATGATTGTTAGCCATGAGTGCAGACGGCGACGAGACAGATGGAACTTACCGGGCCTGAGACCGCGTTTGTCAATCCATGCATGGATGTCGTTGCGCTGAGCTTCCAGCTGATCGATGTACGCTCTCAAATCGGCAATCTCGTTCTCAAGGTTGTCGACCTTGTCATTGTAAGGCCTGAGCGCGGTGTTGAAGGCCTGTGTCAAAAGGTCGGGCAAGGGCTCAGCCTTCGCTGAAGGTGGAGGCGCACCATCGAAGCCACCATGGCCATAGCCATTGGACTGGCCTCTGTGCGGGCCGGAAGAAGTCATGGGCGGTGAGGCGTAGGCAGCGTCCTGAGGCGCGGGCTGGCGATTGTACATGCCGGTGTCCTTGCTAAGCGGGCGTTCGTTGTCGAGAGAGCGCGAAGAGGGTGGGAGAGAGTCGGGATGGTCTGGGTGGTCGCGGTCTTGCGGGGCGTACTTCTCGTCGTAGGCGCTGTTAGCCTTGCTGTCGTGACGGTAGCTCTCGTCGACGTAGGACTGGCTGTTGCTTCGGGACCTGCTAAGACGCTTGAAGAACATGGTAGAGCAGAGAGGGAATGAGAGCGAGAGAGAGAGGGCGGTAGTGGTGGAATAAGTGAGGCTCGCGTGAGCGCGCGCGGACGGGCAGGTGCTGTAAGTGACAGATAGTTGGCGGAAGCTAGCGAGCTGGGTATTGGGGTGGCGGAGGAATAATAGACAAGACGGCTGGGAAGGATGAAATGGATTGGCAGAATGATGGGAGTGATGAGATTGTGAGGTGAGGTGATTGATTGCATGTGTCTGTCTATAGTACACTTTATCAAGTGGCTGGAAAGCTGGAAAGCGCCTTCTACCTACTGTTTGGGTACATGCATAAACCGCGCGTTTGCCTAATTTTGGGCAGCTATGGCTGTGGAAGGTTATGTAGCACAATGTACACGGCACTTATTCCTGTACCTGAATCTTTATGTCCTACACGTCAGAACCTATTGCTGTTCATGTTTGGCTGGGTATATCTACATCAATCTCCGTTGCTCCTCTCAACGCCCAATGTAGATCTACCGCCTTAACAAACCTGGAGAAATACAGTATCGCCCTAGTGTTGATCTAAAACACGCATCCCAGCCACTCGCCCGTTTGGCTTCTTGTGCCGAGCACACGGCAATTGGCAGCCACATGTCCGTCACGTCGGGTATGCATGACATATGAGATTAGGGAAATATCTTGCCGGAAAGAAGAGTAAGTATATATTACATCTACTCTCATCCCGGAAAGGGAATGCAACGCAAAAACTATTCAAAACTCCTTTTAATCCTCCGTAATGTGTTCCCGGTTGAATGGGGTATCTTCGCTTTTTCATCCATCATCATCGTAAACAAAAAAAAAGAAAGAATATTTCTTCAGAACCGTTTGGAAAGCAGATGTGCTTTGGGGACGAATGCAGGCAGTTACGCCCGCATCATCGTCCCCGCCTCGAGCCGTGGCGTGTTGAAGTGGCACTCCTTGTTGAAGGTGCACCTCGCCATGATTGATTCGACTTCGGCTCGAGTAACAGTTGAAATGGGAAAACGCCTTGCTCGCTCGCTTGGTTTTGTTTGGACGCCTTCATCGGGTCCATGTAACGCCTTTAATAAAGGAAAGAAACGCGTCCTTCTCTCGCAGCCTGGTTGGCTGGTATATCGTGTATGCAAATCTAGTGTTTGGTGTCGCCATTGGTGGTGGCGACGGAAGCAGCTGCTTCGCTCGCGCCATTCACTGCGTTGTTGTGGTCGGGCACACCGTCGAGCTCAGGCTTTGGGCCAGCCTCGTCCAGGACAGCGCCGCCGTTCAACTTCGTCTCGCTGTGGCCGTTGGTTGCAGCAGCATCCAGAGCGGAGACGCGCAGGCCGTCGAACAGCGGGAAGATACCGGTGGTGTTCCGGAAATCGTTGTGCACAATGTTGACCAGGTACCAGCTTTCGGTGATTTCAGTGATGAGCTTCCTGCTGGGGCTGTCCTCGCTGTAGCACTTCGACCACTGCGAACCAAGGTGGTAAAACTCGTCACGCCATGCCAAAAAGCTGACAGTCTCTACAATCGTAGGCTGCACAATCTCCTTGCCAGGGAACACACCCCAAGTCACAGCATTTGGACCACCATCGGTCGGCGCGTTAGTGCGCAATTCGCCGGTGTTGTTGACGGCGTAGTAAGTGATGTCCTCGTCCTTGTTCATGCGGGAAATCACAATGTCAATAAGCTCAGGGCTGACCAGAACTTCAAGGTAAGCCTTCTGGTACACGTAACCGTTCTTCGGCCCCCAACCGTAGTCTGGGTGGGAAGATTTGACACCATCAACGGCCGGCTGCGAGTTGATGGTCAAGAGACCACGGCTGTTCAGATCGACCAGGTTGCTGGTAAGCACGTTGGCTTCGCTGCTGATGGACGACTCGGACCACGGCAGAGACTCGACTTTGCCACTCATGTATCTCACGAAAAGATCCGCGATGTCACCGATGTTGTTGGGCTCGCCCCAAGTCTTGCGGTTCTGTTCGTTTGTGCCTTTCAGACCGACACCGTAGGCGTCCAGCTCACCGAAAGCGGGAGACCTCGAATCACCCCAGCGACCGTTGGGGAACTCGTCCCAGTCTTGCGTACGTGCAACATAACTGCGGTTGCGGTTGCGCCAGAAGATGGGACGCACATTCTCGTCGCGGCGGTTGAGACCAAGGGACTGTCTCCAGGGGAGCGGCTTGATGTCCGGGTGGTGCGTGTCGCTCGGCGGCGTCACAGCAAGTTCCTCCAAGACCATACGGGTGGCAGCGGCGAGGTTCATGGTGTAGAAATGCAAGTGAAGAGTGACTCCGCTGTCCAGAATCTTACGGCAGAACTCTGCAATGAGATCCTTGCCAACCTCGCGAACCGCCACATCGTCGTTCTTGATCGGCTCGAGTCTTTCGTGCCAGTTGGGCGGCACATGGCACTTGGTCCAGTTCGCTCGACGGATGAACGATGCGTGAGTGTGGATGGGCATGATGCCTGGAATGATGATGACGCTGTCGGGGATTCCGGCGGCGCGGCATTTCTTCGCCCAGTCAATAAAGATTTCGGCGTCGTAACACATTTGAGTAATGATGAATGTGGCGCCAGCATCGACCTTCTCCTTGAGATAAGGAATGTGCTCATCCGCACCAGTCTCCTCGTCACATCCTTCCGGGTATCCGGCAACACCAATATCGAAGTGGTCGCCGTACTTTTCCTTGATGTATTTGACCAAATCCCGGGCGTACCTGAAGCCACCCTCCGCTTGCACCCACTTCTCCTCCTCTCTTGGCGGGTCACCTCTCAGTGCAAGAATGTTGGTGCATCCAGCGTTGTAGGCCTCCTTCAGGGCGTCATCGATCTTGCTGCGTTCCATGTCGGTGCAAGTAAGATGCATGCATGTCTCCAGGCCGTAGGTTGTCTGAGCGACTCTCACAATCTCGCAGGTGAGAGATGACAGACGACCGCCGGCACCCCATGTGACATCAATGAAGGCTGGACCGAAGCCATGCATACGATCCATGCGGTCGTACAAGTTCTGAACACCTTGCGCGGTCTTGGGTGGGAAAAATTCGAAGGAGTACGTCGGCGTGTGGTTGGCGCTGGACGCCAATAACTTCTTGGAGATGTGCATGGTTGCGGTTGACTGGAAGTCGTCCGATGGAGGTGGAGGTGGTTTAGGTGCGTCAATGTGTGATGGAGTTGCTCAGAGGTGGTGATCTACATAGACGAGGTCAGTCCACATCTCGGTTGCTGCACGCTCAGCGTTCATTGACGCTGCAGAATGCAGGATCGTGGAGCACATACCTAGTGTCTTTGTATAGCCGGGACGGTGCGTTTGTATAGCCGGGTTTGCGTAGGATTGGTATTGTTCTCAGTATTGTGCTTGTCTTAAGTTTCTAGATTTGCGAGTAGCGCTTGTGGTCTGCGAGCTCCTGTTCGTTGTACAGGGACATATTAGTTGGTGAGGATTGAGAGAATCAGTTGAGCATGGCTGGATTATTGAGAATATATGGGAGTGGAGTGGTCGTCGTCCGCCTTCGGAGCCTACTACCTAGTCTATTTTTCCCTTGACCCCCACACTCAATCACGCATGTCCCCGCGCAGCGTTGAGACACCGATTGGCGTACGTAATTGCTACTGTACACGGAATCCATCCACTCATGTGTGATCTGACGTTGGAACCCAGAACAGTAACCCGAAGCTGCGTGCCTGCCTATCCTCACTTGGAAGCGGATACACCTGCCTCTCGTTGGTAGTACATAGACTCAGCAATCCGACAGTAAGTGGTACTTCCGCAATCTCACTCCCCTTCTTCAAGAACAAACAACCACCAAAATGGCTCCCCTCCCCGCCCAGCGCGAGAAGCGCATCGTCGGCACCAGCCTGAAGATGTACTTCGACCTCCCGAGCACAGCAGCCTATATTTCCTCCGTGGCCTCTCTCTCCTCCGCCGCCGAGTCTGCCAATCTCGACCTCTTTGTGATCCCCGACTTTGTGTCCCTTGTCGACGCCAAGTCCCGTCTCGCCAACACCAGCATCCAGCTCGGCGCCCAGGACAGCTACAGCGAGGATAAGGGCGCTTACACCGGCGAAGTCAGCCCGCTGACTCTGAGCCAAGCTGGCGTCAAGATAGTCGAGATTGGGCATGCGGAGCGTAGACGGCTGTTCGGGGAGACGGATGAAGATGTTGCAAAGAAGGCGGAAGCGGTCACAAAGAACGGGATGGTGCCGCTGGTTTGCATAGGAGAGAAGACGAAGGGAAGCATAGCATCAGAAGCGGTCGGCCAGGCCGTGAGGGAGTGTCTGCCACAAATCAGGGCTGCGCTCTCCAGGTTGCCGGATGATGCCGAAGTCATTCTGGCCTATGAGCCTGTCTGGGCGATCGGTGCCAGTGAGCCTGCTGCGGCGGATCACGTTGTTGCTGTGACGCAAAACCTGAGAGCGTTGCTTGCGGTCAGGAAAGGCAGAACTCGCATCTTGTACGGAGGATCTGCCGGGCCTGGTACGTTTCAAAAGCTGAAGGATGGTGTTGATGGCTTGTTCTTGGGAAGGTTCGCTCATGATGTGAAGAATCTCGAAAAGGTCATTCAGGAGATGAACGAGCCTTGAGGTTGAGACGAACATCAAGTTGCGCGTACATGGGAGTTGGCCGCGAAGTCGTGGCCTTGGTGAATCCTATCGGACATTGCTTCAATGTCGTTGAGCAATTGAGCCTGCACCTCACTGTGATCTCCATCTCTACTATTCCTCGTACCATTTGCGTCTTGGTCTGATTACTCGGACAAGCCGCATCACATAATGTGCCCGACTGGCTTTCTCTTGAGTCTTGACGGAACAGCCAAAGGTCGGAGCCTGCTTCAGCGACTGGAGAATTCGAACTCGAACCCACAAAAGCCTCTTCAGTCGACTTCATGATAAAGGCAAATAGCATGTCTATGTAATGGAATCGCTGTCACCCCCCCGGTCGAGCGCATAAGCTTTAAGCTTGGCTACCTAAGCCTTGCCTCGGCTGTCGAAGAACAAATGCATCCAAAGATCACTCTTTCCATAAACCTGTTTCGACACAACATTTTTCGTCCGGCCTGGGTGTTGTCTTGCCTTCTATTACGGTACAAGATCAAGACGGATTCGTTGTTCCAAGCTTTTGACAAAGATTATGCACCACGAATGCATCGAGATGGCAAGTACAGGACCTTCTCCACTTTCCTTCCGATGCAGCCGCTGCGTAACATAATAACGCCCATGAGAGTTCGAGAGACTCGCTTACCTGTTCTGTGCCATTTCGTGCCGCTAGCGTACGTGCATGCCGATCTCTCATGAATTGTCACCTCTTCCATCCGACTTGTCTTTCTTCTTCCTTCTTGTGTATACCTTACAGTCGACAACACAGTCGGTCTTACGAACTAAATTGAATCGCTGAAACCCATCTTGTGGCCTAAATGTACTTCGTCCCGACCTTCTTCTGCCTCTTGCTGAAGTCTATCAGATAAGCGACTCGAGCTGTATGTATCCTGAGGCCCAGAGATCGAGTGTTTCTTATGCATGTAGAAGCTTACATAACATCAGACTTCACCACCTTGAGTACATACACCGATCAGACGCAAGATACAATTCAAGATTATGTCTGATGACATGAGCATACATACTCCGGACGATGCCGTGCTTGCGATCCTCGGAAAGAAACAAGTCCTCAAGCGGAGATTCTCTTTCTTCACGCTCTTTGGTTTCGCTGTCTGCGAACTAATTACATGGGAGACAGTACTCGCCCTATTCAGCCAGTCTTTCGAGAATGGAGGACCCGCAGGTGCCGTCTACGGCTTCATCATTGCTTGGTCTTCGACCCTGTCCGTTTACGCTGTCATCGCCGAGTTGGCCAGCATGGCTCCAATCGCAGGAGGACAATACTACTGGGTGTATGTCACGATAGAGATACCTTGCCATGGGCGTACCAAGCTGACTCCACCTAAAGATACATGCTCGCGCCGCCAAGGTGGAAGACAGTTTGCAGCTATGTGATCGGCTGGCTCACCTCTTTGGCTTGGGTTGCAACAGTCGCAACAGAAACTCTCTTCGCCGGCACCATGATTCAAGGCATCATCACATTGGACTACCCGGATTATGACATGCACCGGTGGCATGGCACGTTGCTGACATGGTGCGTCATCTGCGGCTGCATCTTCGTCAACGTAGTGATCCCAGCATGGCTTCCAAGATTCGAAGTGTTCATCCTCGTCTTCCACATCGCCGGCTTCTTCGCAATCCTCATCACGCTGCTGGTCATGACTCCCGAGCTTGGCTCCAACGCAAGCGTGTGGCTGACCTCGCTCAACGAAGGAAACTGGCCTACTCAAGGAGTGTCATACTGCGTCGGGTTCCTCGGAAACGTAGCGACTTTTGTCGGCGCGGACGCCAGCGTGCATCTTGCCGAAGAAGTCTCCAACGCCGCCGTCAACATCCCAAAAGCCATCATCGGGGCCATGCTGATCAACGGCAGCGTCGGATTCGCGATGATGGTCACAATCCTGTACTGCCTGGGAGATGTCGAATCAGTCCTCAACTCCAAGACCGCCTTCCCATTCATCCAGATCTTCTTCAACAGTGTCGGCAACGTTGCAGGCGCAACCGTCATGGCAGCCGTGGTCCTGACTCTGACCTGGGCGTGCTCGATCGGCATTACGACCACAGCTTCTCGGATGACATGGTCGTTCGCGAGAGACAACGGACTCCCCATGTCTCGCTATCTCTCTCGAGTGAGCCCGCGCACAAAAGTGCCCGCCTGGGCCGCCCTGGCCGTGACGGGTATCGCGGCTCTGCTCACTCTGATCTATGTCGGCTCTGAAACTGCGTTCAACGATGTGATCTCCCTAACCATCACGGGCTTCTACGGCTCCTACCTGGTGCCGGCCGCGTTCCTCCTCCACCACCGCATCAAAGGCAACATCCTGCAGCGAGGCACCAACACCGACCCTCTCCAGCCTGAGGGCCCGAAATCGTTCAAATCCAGCGGCAAGCCCATCGGCGGCAGCGGCAGTCAAGCACCAGGTCCATCAAAATTCTCACCCAACAGCGCCAGCGACAGCCCAGCCCTCGCCCAACACGACGACGCCAGCGACCAGGACTCCTCGGCCTCAGCCTCGGCCACCAACGTGATCAACGCACGCCTAGTCTGGGGCCCGTTCCGACTGCCCGGCCTCCTCGGGACCATCAACAACCTGTACGCGTGCTGCTACATGGTCTTTGTGATTTTCTGGTCCGTCTGGCCGCCCGCAACACCCGTGACCGCCGCAACGATGAATTACAGTGTGGTCGTAACCGGGGGCGTGATGCTGTTGAGCGCGGTGTGGTATTTCGTGCAGGCGAAACATGTCTACAAGGGCCCGTTGATTGATAGCGAGGTGGCTGAGGTTATGAGGGCGGGGAGTGTGGTCGGGTAGGAGGAGTAGTCTCTCGGACTAATGGTGACAGTCCGGATCGAATCAAAGGTCTCACAACCGCCACATAGCCAATCTCACAGGGAAAGTCACCCAGCGGCGACACAAGCGTCAAGACATCCCGCATGTTGCACACAAGAGACTTCCGTGTTGGGACAGAGTGTTCGAAAACTACCGGGAGTTGGTGATATGTCAGGTAGGTACATACCTCAGGTATATTCGGGGCAATCCCATACTGATGTCCCAATCCTTACTCATCCCTCCCTCCGTCCGTCTTAATACCCATTGACCGTCCCATATCATTAAAATTCATAGCAGTCGTTTGCCGTGAGGCAGTGAGCTTAGTCTCTCCGGACGAGCTCGATCTTTATTGTTAATTCATACGTCATGTTGCAAGATTTCTCCTCCCGATGCAAGTGCAGCGGCATCGCGGTGTGGCGCCAATTGAAATGGCAAGGACAAACCCCGCGAGAGGACTCGTTTTCACGCTTCGTCACGCTTGGTGTTCCCGTGAAGATCGCAGTCCATTTCGAGTCGGTGATGCTTTCTTCGCACTCAACAATGCTTGTCAATTTACTTCGAGCAATTGGGCTGTCTTCGGCAAATCAATCCCAAGCAAATCGCGCAAGACTCATCTAAAAGCAACATTTGCAGCAGCGAGCGCTCCGTGAGATGGCTTGCTCCTCGCGCGCATTTGTGGCATCTGTGACGCTTCGTCGTCTGAACTCTCATCTTCCTCGTCGGAGTCTGTAGGTTGTTCCGAAGACGACTCGTCATCGTTCACGCGAAGATCGGCCAGCATCATCTGCTCATCGAATCCAGAGTCTTGATGCAGAGGCGGGCCGAAGCCAGGCGACCGATCACGCTGGCTACGTGCAACGCGCTTGTTAGGAGGTGAACGCGAATGGCGGATGGGATGGCTCTCCGATGTTGGATTCAAGTCCTTCGGGTCGAGTTGTGCCGGGTAGGATATCTCATCCTCCATATCATCGCAGTACACCTTTGCACTTTTGCCCGAGCGGCGGTCCGGAGACAAAGAAAGGCTCGTGACACTGGTGCCAGTACGGCCATACGGGGAGCTGCGTCTCCATCGGCTAGAGATCGGGCTGCGGCCTCTACTGTGTCCCACGATCCAGCTACCACTGCTCTCAAAGTTGTAGGATGTGCTGGCGGGGTTGGAATTGGGGTCCAGGTATGTCACCTGATCGGTGAAACCTGCCTTTGCCGAATCGACACGGCGCTGACGTTGTACCTCATCCAGAGTGACCGCCATGTTCGGATCAATGTACTCCTTGTCGCTTCGGTGAGTGGTGGAAGCGCTCAGATCAGATTCCCTCGTGTCTCCGCCCAGGACATGTGGCTGTAAGCTGAAATCGACACTGGGACGTCCGCTCCCACTGATAGGTCGGCCGGCGTCCCGAGGAAAGTGGCACAGGAGTTGTTGTGCAGACAACCTACCTTGAGGCCGTGCATCGAGACAGTAATTGACGATGCGGCGGTAGTAGCTTGGTATCTTGGGGTCGAGTTGAGGCAATGGACGATTGCGTTCAGGTTCATCGCTTTCAGCAGCGAGTGCCCAGAGAACCATACCAAGCTGGAAGATATCAGTTTTTACACTAATGTGCATGGCGATCCTCTGACCCGAATCGATCAGCTTGCTCAGCTCAGGAGGTTCCCATCCCACTGGGCAGCCGCGGCGGTTGATATCGATTATCTGGGCGTCTTCGTCTTCGTCAATCACAATGTTTGATAGCGTAAAATCGCCCTGCACAAAGCCTGCTTCGTGAATGTTGGATAGACCCTCCACAATCTGGCGAGCCCATTTTTCGCGCTGGTGCCATGGTAGCTCACCCGCGTAATCATAGAGCATGTCTACAAGTGCACCGCGAGAAGCGTACGAGATAAGGAGACCCTTGACTGTGGTTTCTTCCTCGTCCGTGATCAAACCACGAAGTTGGACGACACTTTGTGCGCCATGCAGAGCATCCAGAGCGTTGACCTCGTAAAGAAACTCGTCAACGGTATCCGGACCAGGAATCTCTTTCTTGATAAGAAGCTGTTCGCCAACTCTGACTTTGTAGACAAAGCCCGAAAGATGCGAGTCGAACTCCACTTCGCTCTCGCGAAACCTTGGACACTGCACATGCTCCATGAGCGAGGCAGAAGGGAACTGTACAATTTCGTTGGCATCCTCGCGCACGTGGATGTGCAGCTGGCAATCCTCAGGCGTCGTCTCCAGCTTCAAGTTGGTGACCGTGTCGTAGTATTGGATGTCGTCCAGACTTTCCCTGATGGCTTCAAAGACGCGGAAGCTCTTGTCCCGCTGGTAATGCAGACTCCTGAGGTCGGCTTCTAGTGATCCAATTGGTGCTTCACGGTAGTCTAACGAAATTGTAAGACGTCGCCACTTCGTAGGAGTTTCGGCGTATGTCACGAAGAACTTCTCGCGCTCAGACTTATCACGGAAGGACATGCTCAGGTTCAGAATCCAACGACGGCTGTACTCCGCCTGCAGAGCTGCCTGGTCTTTAGTCTCGTCTCCTTCGTTGTTGTCGTAATCGGTTGCATCAGCATCGCTGGTCGACTCATGTCTTGCGCCAAAGTATCCACCGTGTGACGAATCGTCACTTAATGAAGAATCGTTGGGTTGAGCGTCGGGGTATAGAGTTTCGTCAATCGTTCCATAGCGTCCGACAGAATTCTGTGCGTTGACCTGCGGCGCAGAAGCTGAAGGAATGGATTTAGGTTTCGGAGATCGTTGTCTCTGGAATGCACCTGTGCTCCAACCTCGTCTTTGCCCAGTAACGTCATCCACTCTCTTTTCAGGTTCGATTGATGGGACCTCCTCAAGCTTCGCTCGCTTCTCACTCTCGCTTCTCTTCAAGGTCTGTTGCCTCGGTAAGCTCGCAATAGCCCTTCTTGATGCCTTCGGTCTCAACTCTGGATTACTCGACCGCCGTCTCAGCAGCGGCGGTCCACTGTCCTGCTTGTCTGGTATCCGTGCTGTTGCAACATCCGGCAAGTCTTGATTCCTCCGCAATCCCTTCCTAAACGAGTTGAATATTGACCGTCTCCTCGGTAGTTTCCGAGGCGCTGCTCCAGCAGTCTGTGTAGGGTCGTTTTCGACAGTGACCATGTCGTCCTCGGTTGCTTCGAGTTGAGCGTGTCTGGCGAATGGGAGTTGAGGCATCGATGCGACAGAGGGCGCAGCGGCCACTCACAGGATGCAGGGCGTGTACAGTGGTACCGGAGCAGTATTATGGGCCAGTAGACCAGCTAGAGCGCCATATGTGTGATGTAATAGTTAATTATGCGGTGTCTCTCGTCCAGCGTCGTTAGGGTGTATGTACGCGAGGCTGACCAGTACCACATATGCGGGGATCCATAAAGATAGATGGAAATGCGCGTCTGTGTTACGTCCAGTACGATGAACAAGAAGAGATGCGGTCCAGGCCAGGACAGTCCAGACGGAGGGACTAGTAACAGAGAGAGGTACGTGACTCGCTCAGCGCTGAGTGGGTGTCTGTCGTCGTCGTGCACACGCGGACGGTTGAAGTGGGCTACGCGCTTACTTAGCCCACGGCGGTGAGTTGCAGCCAATAGAAGGAGTCAAGAGAAGAGTTGGCTGAACCTCACAACGGCGTACGAAGGGGCGCAAGGATGGGTCTGGGAGGCGGTATGGTAAGACTGTGTGAGGGTGTTGGAAGGGCTGACAAGGTACTATGTATGTATGTCTGCCGCTTCCAACGCGCGCGGCTTAGCCCTGTCACTGTGAGCAGACGTTTTCTATCTGCTGTCTACTACATGTACCTACTTACTTTAGTTTGCGTGGGAGCCACTCCTCTTCCCTTGAAGACCTCGCCAACACGCCAACATGACTACAACCACCAACCCAACCCGACGATTGAAACCCCCGTTGCGCCATTCTGCAACCCGCACCTGGTACGCCATAACGTTGGGCCGCAGTTCATCCAGTGGTGACACGATTCACACGAAGCATGGCCGAGTTTAGCAGTAGTGATGCAGGGGAGCACTGTTGAAGCCGATTGCTGCCTTATGAGAGGCCGCCTTGTCGTCTTGCCAACACATGAAAACAGAACACCATTCTATTGATACTCCTCCTAAGTTACTGCTACCCTTGTACTACTATCTTCAGAACCTCATAAGTAGAGGTTTCGTCTGCACAACATTCGCACGAGGCGAGCAAAAGATGAACAGCCGTTCGCACGATCATGAGCCTAAATCATTCAGGTCACGGGCGGGTGGGACCATATGCACGTCGGTGGATTTGTGTCCTCGGTTGCCATGGGAGGCAAGGTAGTTAGACTCTTCCTCCCAGCCATTGTTTCTGTGCCTCGAGAAACGTCACTTAGTCAGGCGCACTACCTGAGCCTTTACATATTCATTCGACAACAAAAACGCCGCCGCCGCAATCTAGCCAGCCAACTGTCTACCAAGGCACATGTGAGATACGTTAATGCATCGGGGACGCAGGTTAGAAGCACTCCGCCTCACGCTAGAAACGACCCACGGGTTGCAGCAGGGCAAGGCAGGCCTGCAGTACTGCACGTTGTTTTGTCTTTATTTGTTCGTTTACGCATCAATCACTGGTTCTGCGTGCGACCATTAGCGGCATATAGCTAGCTATTGTGGCTACTTTGTGCCGCCCGGCTTGCGGATTCTTACCAATGTTGCTTCACATGCGTGAGATGCCGATTTTTCCAGCCGAAATAAGCACGTTTTGTCTTACATAGACGATAATGATGCAGTAGTTTCGTGGGGTGTAGAAGGTGCTGCGAACCGCCTCACTTAGTCTCGTGACGATCGTTCAGTCGTTTGTCGTCATGGCCGACGGATGGTCATGTTGGGCATCAGTAGTGATATTGATGTGAGCGTCTTAATACAAGACGCTCGTGTCGTCAGCCCTAGATGGTCTACTTGTTAGCCTAGGACCTAGGAATGATTGAACATTTGTGGCTGGCGTTTGATGGCTGCAGTCAGACAGGCCTTTGATTGTACCTTCACGAGAGTAGGATTTATTGTTTCAATGCTTATCATCTTGAAAATTGCTGTGGGTTGAGGGCATGGGATGTACGAACCTTTTCCCTGGGCGTTCAAATCAAGCTCCAAGGAGCATTGCCTCTCGCAGTACCGCTGTGAGCCGTGTGAACCGATTGCTACTTCAAGACCGCAATGTGCACGCTGAAGCCACTGCCCTCACCGAGAGCTTCGTTGAGTAGCTCTGCTGAAATCCTCCAAGTGCGGAATGTGCGCAAGAAGACCTCAGCCCACTCCTCAAAAACGTCCGGCTGACGCAAATGCTGAGCGACAACGCACACGGTGGGTTGCAATCCGTCAAGCTCGGAAGCTTGTTGGCGGACTCGGCAAATGTCGGCGCACGCCTGGGTGAAAGGCTCAATCAAAGCGTAGTTATAGATGCAGTCGCATGCTAGCACGAGATCTACACCCGTCATCAAGCCATTGAGACTGAGAAAGGGAGCGATCGAATCGGTCTCCCAGTCCAAAGGCTCAATGACGATGTTGGAGCTCGCGTCTTTGTGGCTGCTGCTTCCTCTCGCCTGTTTCCTGTTCTTGGGAGTGTTGGCAGCCACGTTCTCCTTCAGCAGCTTTAGAGTGTATTGCTGATCGGTCAAGACGAGGCGTTCGACTCTAGATGCAAGCACACACCCTACGACCCCTGAAATGCCAGAGCCGAGCTCCAGCACAGTACTCGTTTGCCCGAGGACTTTTTGCTTGAAAAGTACATTTTCGGGATCAGCGATCCATTGAGCGACACGTACTGATGTTGCCCAAACTGCAGCGCCAGTGGTACCGCCTTCACGATCTGATTGCAGCAAGCCTGGCGACTGGGTGAGAGTAAAGTCTCGCCCTCGAATGGTGAGGTCGAGAGAGGCCGCCTTGGGATCCAACATGCCGAGATCTCCGGTGCTCGTTGTCTGAGAGAAGAGGTCAAATGTTTCTGCAGAGGATTGTCAGTAGCGTGCTCTCTCGTTAATGTACAGAGTTGCCTCACCTTCGGCGGCATCTTCAACCTCTTGTCCGAAGAGAGACAGGGTTTCCTGCATTGTGTCGGTATGATAGATCAACCAACTTGCTCATGATAGTCCGGATGAACGATACATGCCATCGACAGCATCACGAACACTGTGTCACGGGAACGGATCTTGTTTGTCGAAGCACAAAATAGTTGCAACTTTTGTGTCCACCGTCGGCTTGCGCCGTTCCTCCCGAGACGCCGATCGCATCTAGAGCTGCGACCAACCAAGCACCACCGCCATACGTCAGGCACAAGCAACGACACCAGACGACTGCACTTACAGCAGCGATGGCGTTACCTCAATCAGCATACAAGGACCGACAGTTCCTGGCAGTGATCGGAGATGAGGTTTGCGCTCACTGACATCCAGCGAAGCGACGGATCCCCTACTAACCACACACCACAGGACTCAGTGACCGGCATCTTGTTGGCTGGTGTTGGCGTAAGTGATCTAGAAGTCTCTTGTGTACCCGCCATTTTACTAATAACATATCAAGCATGTGACCGACGCACCGGACTCGCAGAAGAACTACCTGGTCGTCGACGCCAAAACCGAACAAGCGGCCATCGAGGAGGCTTTCGACCAGTTTACCAGGCAGAGGAAGGATATCGCTATTGTGCTGATTAACCAACACGTACGTGCGAGTTTTTTGACGCTAGAAGGCATGCGCTGGCATGGTGTCAAAGAATTCAGCTAACGCTTCCCTCAGATCGCTGAGCGCATAAGACCCCGAGTCGACCAATACAACGAGGCTTTCCCCAGCTTGCTCGAGATTCCTTCCAAGGACCACCCGTACGACCCGGAGAAGGACAGTGTTATGAAAAGAGTCAGGAAGCTGTTTGGCGAGTAAATTACGAGGCACATGGAGAGCCGGCAAGGCATATGCATTGCAAGACGTGCGATCAACACATTTGCGTGGCGGCAGAGAGGACATGACGCAGGAATATGTAAAGAGAACGTCTGGAAACTGCCAAAGGAAGATAAGACTGGAGACGGTCAGTCGGCGGCAGGACAGACAGGATACCCAAATACGCTAAGTGACTAGTATTGACAACGAGACATTATGCCCAATAACTGCATGCACTCTACGCTCTGTACAACCTCGTCCTGTGCTGGTGGGATAAAATTATTGCTCAACATAACGCTCCAGTCATGCTAGAAGTATGACTGCATGCATGCACAGCTTGCGCTCGGCATTTATATATCCTCGTGCTCCTTCTTCTGACCGTGGACCTGCACGCTGCCATCCCGGTGGAACTCAACAGTGGCGGTCAAGCAGGTGATCTTCTTGTCGTCCTTGGTCTTGACATCGGCGAGAACGGTGTATTTTCCGGGCGGGATCTGCTTCGGCAGGTCGACGTCTTTGGTCAACGACAACTCGCCCTTCTTGATCGGGCACTCCAGATCGACGTTCTTCACGGTGTCGCACAGGTCGGCGGTCTGCCTGATGATGGTGATCAGGCCGTACTTGACCGACAAGTGCACCTTAGCGCCGTCTTCGACGTCCGAGGACAGATCACCGCGGGCGACGATGGAGAGGGTTGTACCGCTGCGATTGGAAGTCAGTGTGATTCGGGCGTAGCTGTCGCTGTCGCATTGTAGATTTGACTTACGCCTTGGGCGGGTTGGGGTTCAGGTCGACGCTCTTGAGGTCGAGGATGTCGTCCTTGGGGTTTTCGCAGTGGTTCAGAGGGTTCTCGCCGGGAATCGAGAGTGAGTCGTCAAAGACGACCGCAGGGCCGCCGAAGAGAGAGCCTGCAGAGGCGGAGGCGGCGAAGAGCGCGGAGGCAATGTTGAGGAGCTTCATGTTGCTATGTGTTTGGCGTGGTGTGTTTATCAGTGGAGGTACATGTATAGCTTGAAGTGGAGTGGCGTTTGGATGTATACAGTATGTTGGCGCCTTGTTCCTTCCCCAGCCATCCCCAGCTCAAGTCACGAGCACTGACGTAGCCACTAGCGCGCGAATCTGATTGGAAGGAGCTCTGGGGAGGCAACATGATCTTGACTACAGTATGTATGTACATACAGTAATCGACGGATCACAATTATCCAAGCAATCATTCAATGCTTTTACTGTATTCATCGAGATCAGCAAGTCCAGATATCATACGATCTCGCCTACTCATTCAGTCAGTTAGTTCCGCATATGACACTCTATAAGTACATTCGGACTGGCAAGTAATGTATATGTGTAATCTCCCTCCCTTTCGTGATGACATAAGAGGGTCACTATGACTAGGATTTACTACACTCCAACTGCGATAATGTAGCAGAACGTACACAAAGATCTGGATACCTACTATACTTGATGCGCTATATGTGGTAGGGTTAGGGTTGGGTCACAGTCAGTCAAGTGATGTGAACACAAATGAATCAACAAGTCCATAGGTGTGTGTAGATTGAGTTGGCTGTGTTGTTGTCTTCTTTTCGCACATAGCTCGAGGTCGTTACAAGCGAAGCGGCTGTAAGACCGTCGCAAGACGAGTGAGTGAAGACGAGTGAAACCTCAGGCTATAACCAGATTGTATGTAATCAGTTCAGTAAATGGCTACTTCAACTGCTTTGTGCATCCGTTCGGCGTCATGTTCGTTTCCGCGTGATGCATGTCAATCTACTCCAGGATTCCAAAAGTTCACTTCCCGGTCTGCTCTACCCTTTCCAGTGGCAGCCGTGGTGACTACGGTAGGTACGAGTCGCGATCCACCGACCATTTGAATGTCACGCTCCAATTGCTTCGGCACATATCACGCCTCCAAGACCTCAAGTACTGTATATGCCGGACCCAATGCTTCGTTTCAGACGACGGAAAATCAATTCTCCGTCAAGGCGACCTGTTTCAAGGCGATGCGATACGATAGAGGGGTCCGCCGCAGTCCCTCAGGCGTTTTGCAGCCTGCTCGGGTGTGATGTCGCGCTGGGGCTCAGCCATGAGTTCGTAGCCGACGAGGAACTTTCGTACGGTCGCACTGCGCAGAAGGGGTGGGTAGAAGTGAATGTGGAAGTGGCTGGCTTCGATCTCTTCGAGGGAGCCGGTGAGAGGTGCTTGGTGAAGGCCCATGCCTGCGATAGCGAGTCAGCATATTGCACAATGAGTTGCCGAGTGAAATAATTTCTTACTGTAGGGGAAGTTCGTCTCGAACAAGTTATCGTATCGTCGTGTGACTTCAGAAAGGACTTCAGCAAGGTTCAGACGTTCTTGATCGTTGAAGTCGACCAAAGATCGCTTGTGTGTCTTTGCAATAACCATGATCTCAAACGGCCAGGTCGCCCACCAGGGACATCCGGCCCAGAAGCTCTCGTTTTCGAAAACAGTGCGCTCGCCCTTTTCACTTTCGAGCTTCGCGTAGTCCTCCAACAGGTGGCAGTCGTGGTGATCCCGTCGGTATTGCTGCATGCTTTGCAGTTCAATGCTGGGCTCCTCTGGCAAGCAAGTGGTCGCCCAGACTTGGCCGTGTGGATGAGGGTTAGAGCAACCCATGGCTGCGCCCTTGTTCTCGAAGATCTGCATGTAGCGGTATTGGTGTTGAGGAGGGTCGATGAGGTTGCCATTCGATTCCGAAGATGTGTTATGCGCCTTTGTGAGGAGAGGCGATTGTGGGTCCAAATGAGCCGTGTAGATTTTGGTCCAGGTGTCGATGACTGGAAGGATATCTTGGGCTGGCATGTCGGCGAGAGTAAGATTGTGTTTGGGCGAGAAGGTGATCACGTAGCATTTGCCCTCTGTTGATTCCGCCTTGAGAAGTCGTGCCGACAGCGCTGCGCTTCCATTAGTCTACGTTCGACTCTTGGTTGGCATGTCCAACTCACAGCCTTCCTCTTTTGGCGCCTCATAATGCGCCTGTTGCTCCTTGACAGCGGAGTAATCGTTGACGAAGACAAAGGTGCGGTCGTATTTGGGGTTGGAATCGCCTTGCGCGCGCTGGTTGCCAGGACAGAGATAACACTATCCACGTCTGTCAACAAGTTATTCAGCCATGGAGTGACCACTTTCAACGTACGGATTCATCATAGTCGGGCAGTTCATTCTTCGCTGCCGACTCTTGCGCTCCCTGCCATGGTCTCTTGGTGCGGTGCGGGCTGACCAGCACCCAACTCCCTCTGAGTGGATTGAATCGGCGGTGCGAAATGTCGTCAAGGATTGCGTCAGGCATGTCGGCCTCGTGGTCGGCGTTCTTGGTGGGGTCTTCGGCTCGGGCCTGCTTAGAGGAAACAAGTGAGCCGGGCAGATCTGGAGAGCAGGGGTGGAGGAGGTGCATACTGAAGAGACAAGCAGGCTAGTCAAGCAGTGAGAGACTGACGAGGGGCCTCAAGTCATATATGTAGCGATTGCAGTCGGTGCTAGGATGGGCGGCGGGGGTAAGGCGGCGGTGGGAAAGTCAAGAGAAGTAGTGGTGGAAGTAGTGCGGCGGGTTTGGCGCTTTCACGGCGCGCCGTGAGTGAAGAAGAGGCAGCGAGGAAAGAAGCATCGGGCTATGTGGATGTGCCGGGTCCATTTGCTGGACTGAACTGGTGCACGCGGTGATAGCAGTGATGCTACCGGCGGGATGTGGGCGGAAGTTGTTGAAGTGAAGCGAAGCCCCTCCACCTTCCGTCACCTAGTAAGCCACGCGACATCAGGCTTCGAGTTCGCCGAAGCGTGGGGCAGCGCTGCACGTGATGAAACACCTCCGTGCCGACGACATAGGCTGATCTCGGAGCAATGGGATTGGGTAGCCTCGGATGGACGCCAAGTTAGCTTTTCACTTCTTCTGGAGAAGTGTGGAGTGAAGAGGAACGATGCGGGATGTGACGTGTTGTACTATCCGAATCGCGAAAACAAAAGGTGGATCATATGCTGATGATTATCTGAGTAGATGTTGAACGAGCTGAAGCATTGGAAGGATTCAAGTATCGTTTGTTTCTTCGCTACTTGCTGGAATACGTTCTGACACACTGCTTGTGCCAAGATGTTCGAAAGACACGAAGTTGATCTTCTTGGTAACGGATAAGCTCCTAGACAGCTTATTTTAATCATGCTTAATTGCCCAGCTCTCGAGGGACAAATTAACTGGGACGAATCTGGGTGACTCTGCCAGTAGTATGTCCCAATTGATCTGTCCTCTAAGAACCCAGCCCCCAACGTACAATCTTCCACTACACAATCGGAAGATCCTGCGCCAGTCCTTCAAGGTAGTAGTTGCCGCCCACAGGCCCCTGCAACTTGGCCTCCTTGACGTAAGCAGCGAGGTCGAAGGCGGCGCGAACACCAGGGAGGTAGTTGAGACTTGGCGGCGGGGCGTAGTTCGGCGGCTGGCGGTAGATGAGGAACGTGTAGCGGTGCGGCGTCACGGACAACGGAGTGGGTAGCATGTACGGGGCGACCGTCTTGCGCTCCTGAGTAGTAATGCACTGTGGCTGTATGTCCGACACGATCCAGTGGAGGAAGTCTGCCAGGAGAGGTGCAGCCGGCCCAGGCGCGTCCGGATCGACCAAGATGAGCGTGTACTTGGTTGAGGGGTCGTACAGGAGTTCTGTTGTAATAGAGAAGTTCGGCTCCGGTGTGGTTTCTTTGAGGATTGTCAGTCAAGTCTCAAAGGTCTTGCACTTAGCCATCAATAGGCTTACCAAGTGTGTTGAAAGTATTGCCGAATTCGACGGCTCTTCCGTTGTAGTCGACGTAAATCTCGAGAGTCGGCTTGAACTCAGGAGTAAGATCTGGAACGAGCCTTGCCGCGGTAAAATCCCGCTTTGCTCGAGCGAGACCGAAGACATTGGCGTTGGCACAGGTGGCTCTTTCTTCGAGGTTGGCTGTAGGAATTGCGACTGCAGCAGCCGAAGCCACGAAAGTGAGGAGGGATAAGAGTTGCATGATGAATGTAGCTTATCTGAGCCGTCCGACAAAGTTGGGACAGGTGAAGGGACAAGTCAGGAGAGAGTGTATCACAAGTGTCTTATACCTTGTGAGGGAGGTGTATGAGGTCGTCTGGAGTAGTGTGTCGACAGCGTTCGCTTTGCGATCTACCGATCCTGTACCGTTGGATCGTCTTGTTCTCCTCTCAACGGCTTATAGATGCCGATCGACAAGAAAGGATTCGATAGCAAAGGCTTGGTAGAACACGTTCTTCACGAGCGATTGGAGTATCTGCGTTGAGTTGGCTCCAAGCCTCTAATGCTGGCGGTTAGTGTCTGGGCGACGAAAGGCTACAAGCCAGCCTACTGCAGCTGCGGCCAGAGCTGCGTGATATTTTTAAGCTTTGATCTGCTTTGGGGGAAGCTTCACACTTTACGATCGTTTTCGTGGCTCAATGGTTCGCGTCGCCTTCAACTTGGCTCATGGCGGTCACCTTCGCACGTGTCGGCACCCAGCGGTGTTAGTAACGAAGGTTCAAGCGGCTGATCCAAGGCTTTCAATGATAAGGAAGCCGATGTGATGGTGCAAACACATATCTCGAATGCTCGCCAAGGCGTCCGATAGAGCTTGATAGATCCGCGGCTCCGAAGATGCACAACAATGACATCCAATAATACCAGGATGACGGAACTGGGTGCGGCTCAGGAACTAGCAATCATGCAGACGATCTGACGATTGTATGCCCCGCACCGCAGATCTCATTCATTTGTCAAGAGGCTCAGTGCTAGATGCGATCTCGCATCACACATGGCGACCACGAGCGCGAGACGTCTTTCCAGACTCCTAGAGTGGTCAAAGATGAGGCCGTGAGGCGTGAGCCGTGGTGACAGAGGAATCGTGATGAACGCCACGCGAACGGCTGGTTTCCTGACCAATTCCTCGGCAACGAGACATCGGCGTGCAGTCCGAAGATTGGGGATAGCGCGGTGAAGTATTGTCAGTATAGTCTCGGTGGCAGCAATGGCCATACTGCGAGATGCCACCAAATTGACCTTTCAATCACATCCAAGTGTGTAAAGTGGGCGAAGGGAGGTTAGAACAAGGGAAGAGGCCGAAATGTTGGATCAAGTCCAGTTCTCGGCTATGTTGCCTCAGTTGCCCATTCAATCGCCGTGTTTCAGCTTGGGGCAAGCCGAAACGCGTCGTCAACGTAGGCAGCGACGGGAGCTGTGAACAGCTGGTTAGCTCATAGGTAATTATCGAGTCGCAGGCTGCCTCCCAAACATTGTGCATACCATCGAATCACTGAAAGACCACACACATCTCTGGACCGATACAAGCTTATCATGGCCGCAATGATGCCTTCAGCAGGCGGAGGAGGTTCACGATCCGCCAACCCTTACGAGCACTATGACAACCCCAGTATGGAGGGAGACGACTTGATCGATCCCGATGATGGTGAGCCTCACTCAGCAGTCATTGCCCAAATTCTATACAAAGCTCTAACATCAATCCAGCCACGCTTGACGACCTCGACGACCCAATCAACGGCACCCGCACCGATGACCGCGTTCCCCTAACCGGCAACATTACCTCAGGCCAGGCCGACGCAAACTCCCGCACCGCTCACAACGCCCAAGGCTACCTCAACTCCGCCATTCCAGGCGAAGACCGCCGCGCGCCTGTCAGCACACTTGATGAGTCTGTTTGGGAAACTCTACGCCGCGACCTCCTGGCCGTCTGGGAGAAGATGCGTCAGGTCCTTTGGCCCAAGTATCTGCTGGGCGGCATGTTGAACCAGGGAGGTGGTATGGGAGGCGCGGAAAGGGGCGAGGGAGCTGGTGGGATGCCGACTATGGGCCAGTTGCGCGGCATCGTCGGCAGGTGGCCGGACGCGGATGCTGTTCTTCAGGGTGGAATGAGCGAGGGATTGAGGGATTGGGATCTTTGGTATGCGAAAAATCATTCAGAGGTGTTGAAAGAAGTGTTACGGGACATGCTTGCTGACACAGTTTTCAGGGGACCACTGCTCTTCTGCCTCCTTCTATCTTTCCTCCTTTCCATCCACGCGCGCGAACAGCAGCGTTCGCAGGTCTTCAGCGGCATTTTCGCCATGATCTGGATGGCTGAAGCTGTTGTCACATTTCAAATCAAGCTCCTCGGAGGCGCAATGTACGTCCACTGTCCAACAAAAGGCGCTTACAACAGACACTGACCAATATCGCAGCTCTTTCTTCCAGTCGGTGTGCATCATCGGTTACACTTTGTTCCCTCTTGTCATTGCGGCGTTACTCAGTGCGCTGCGAGTGCCTACCATTGTTCGCATACCAGTATACAGCGTGCTTGGTCTCTGGTCGCTTGCGGCGGGTGTGAGTATCTTGGGCGGAAGTGGCGTTGTCAAGAACAGAGTGTCCTTGGCTGTGTACCCACTCTTTGTTTTCTACGTCGGCATGACTTGCCTTTGCTTCATCTCGTAGCGTGTTCGCCCATTCTGTACCATAGCTTACAATTCGATCAATAAGACTTGCGTATGTAGCGCTAAAATGCATGCCAGCAGCAGGAGAGATCCTGCAATTTACGATTTACCTTGATTCAAAACACTTCTCTGCAGCTTCCTCACTTCGCTCGCCAGTCCTTCCATGTCAAGGCGTCGCATTTGTTCTCCCACAGTCTGCGTCCTGCCTTCCAACACGTCCAACTCTCGCTGTACATCTTGGTCCACCAATCGCCGCTCACCATGCTGCGAATGAGCAAAAACGGCGCTGAGCAAGTCCTGTGCGTCCACATCTGCCTTGTTCAGGCTCTCGCCAAGCAGCTTCGTAATGTTGTGTTCCGTACTCGAGGCAAACGAAGCAAGTTTGTCCTGACGATCGACTTTGGCGTTCTGTAACATGTGAGACAACTTGGTAGTGTCGAAAGCAGCAGAGTCAGGCTGCCGAAGATCCAAATGGCGCAGAAGCTGAGCCGAAGCGTCAGGAACTTCGGGTAGGTTTGCTTGCACCAAGCGCAGCGGTTTGAGGCCCTTTTGCGCTTGAGCGGCTTTGATTGCGGTGGGTTGCGCTTCGTCTTGCTTCGTCGATGGGGCGGCGAGAGTCTTGTCCAGAGTCTGGGAGATGGTGGCCAGAGCCGCTCGATGAGCGTGGACGTGCTGAAATTGGTCGTTGAGGCTCTCTAGGCGGGCTGTCAGGTAGTGTAGAGTTGAGCCTAGGTATTCTGACCAACGAGCTGCTTCTCCGTGGCTTTCTGTGCGGGCGTTGCCGATGCGCTTGGTGATGGGAATGCGGTAGTGGTTTTCGGTGACCAGGGCAACGAGGCCGTCGATCTCGCTGCTGAGCTCGGCGAGCTCGGCGCGGACGGCGGTTTGTTCTTGCATGTCGTTTCGAGTGTGGCCGTTTGTTTTCGCGTTCGAAGCATCAATCAAGCCGCTCTTGTAGGTGGCGTTGATCTTTGCGCGGATGGCCCTGGATTCAAGGATCGTGAATGCATGGCAGAGCTTGTTGATTTGATCAAGTGTTTCGCTATCGCTCGTGTTTTCTTGCAATTTGGGAACGATCTTTTGCAGACTGTCCAACGTGCGATCGTCTTTTTCAAGCAGACGCTCAAACTTCAAAGGTAGAACCGCTGATGCTGCTTCGGCCTGATTCATGGAGAGGCGTAGCCTTTCGTGTAACGAGCCTGAGAGCTGAGTGAGTTCGAGGTCAAGTTGTGCCTTGTCTCGGACGAGCTTTTGCTGCGGCTTCCCGGGTTCAGATCGGCCGTGTTCCGTGCTGGTCGTGTTCCGTGCTTTGAAGTCCAGCAATGCTTGTTTCTGGGCGACCATCAATTGGCAGTGCGCATCAATGGCTGCGGTGCTCGATTCGAGCGAGCTGATGGCATGCTCGAAGTCCTCGTCTGAGAGTGGCCGGCCAGACGCTGCGCTGTTAATTTGCGGCGTAAAATCGCCAAAGCGGTCGTGGAAAGCGAATTCTTCTTTAGTGAGCAGAGTTGCGGGTGTCAAATATGTCTTGACCCATTCCTCGGATTCGGCTCTCGTCGCCGGTTCGAATGCCCATGCGACATCGTCTCTGCCGAGCCCGGTGTCGCGCTCGTCCAAAACTCGCAGTAGGTGGAAGAGTTCTTTCGACGCCATATTTGATATTTGGCCAGAACAAGTCGTTGCCGAACGAGCCTCATCAATTGCTTCAACCTCTTCCAGCCATTGTTTGTCGTGAGACAGTCACGTGTTTGCTTCTGTAACTTGAACGGAACCTACCCAGTAACCTCGAGGTGAAGTCGCGAAGAAGCCGCAGTTTTGCCGCCCGTGCGTAGGGTACAGTATAGTACCCGGTTTAGGGGCTACGACTTCCATTTCCATAAGATGAGTTCTTCCCTTGTTCTTCCTTCATCGATGAGACCACCAGACCAACAGCGACAACAGTATGCAGCGCTACGATACGTACGGACAGAGTCGACCGGAAATATGGACTGCCCAGGTTTGGTCTCGATGGTTTCAGGCCGCTCTACGGTGCGGGGCTGGCTCTCAGGTGAGGAAGTAATTGGGACAGGCCACTACCAACAGCACATAAATTTGTCCGAGTTTATTTGTTACCCGAGAGGCTGAATGCAACGATGATGTAGCCCTGTATCATCAATCACATTTATCAACACGACCTCGCCATTCAACCCCTACAGCCAGACCAAGGGACTCTGATATCCATCACGATCAGAGAAAAAAACTAAAATGTCTTCCATACCAGGAGTCGACGATATGAACAAGCTTGAACACAAGACTCTCGCCACCGAACCGCACAACCTCACGTACAGCTACTATCTCTCACCCGACTTTAACAGCAGACTTGACACTTCAATCCCGACCCTCGTGTTCCTACATGGCTTCCCAGACGATGCGTATATGTGGGCGGGAGCTGTCCCGCATCTGCTGAAATTACCATATCCGTTCATTCTGGTCGAGATTCTGGGCTTAGGTGATTCATCCAAGCCCACGGAGGCATTCAAATTCAATTATCGCGCACAGGCGATGTCCATTTCCCAGATCCTTAATCGCGAGAAGGTGCCTAACAACGTCATTCCAGTCGGCCACGACTGGGGTTCCGGTAGGCGTAATCAATGCTGTGCGATCGGGCACTCAAGTTGACATGTCATCTCAGCTACGGCACAACGCTTCTACTTGTACCACCGCGATCGGTGCATAGGCCTGTCTCTTCTCTCCCCGTACCAACCCCCATCTCCAGAGCGCTTCTCGTTGGATGAAGCAAACAGACTCACGAAAAAGAAGTTCGGCTATCCGCAGTGGGAATACTGGAACTTTTTCTGCGCTCCAGACGCTCCCGCCCTAATGAACAACGATCTCGAACGCATGTACGAAGTCATCCACGGCTTCTATCCGTCTCCCATCCCGGAGGAAAACGACCGTGACATTTGGATGCGCGAGATGTTCTGCACGCCTGGCGCGATGCGCGAATACGTAACTAGACAGGGGAAGTGGAAGGATGCGACTGTGGAGTTGAAACCCTACGCCCGCAACCAGGAGCTGAAGAAGCGCTTTATCGACCGCATGAGAAAAGCCGGCTTCGAGGCTCCTGTGCAGTACTACAATGCTCTCGCGAACAATACGATGTTGGACGATGAGCGGGACCTGTGCAAAGCCTCGGACGCCTCGGACCGGAAGATCACTGTGCCATTGCTGTACATTGGCCAGACGGGAGACTGGGTTTGCAGAACTGATTTGATGGGTCCTCCCAAGGAGCAGGGCTTGGTTCCTGATCTCGAAGAGAAGGTGGTGGATGCAGGTCATTGGGTGTTGTATGAAAAGCCAGATGAGATTGTAGATTTGATCACAGACTGGCTGCAGAGGAGATTTCCCGTCAACAAGTGAGCTTGGGAAGCGTTTCTGACGATGACCGTATCAGCTGAAACGCCATCGAAGGTAAATAGAAACACACGTCACGCAGGAATAATGGTCTTCTTGCCAATTGTTTAGGTAAATCCCAATTTCAGATCTTATGTCCATACTAATTCATCACATGCAAATTTTAACGTAATCTTTTTCAATGCATTCTTTCCAATATCATGCAGTCCATCTCTTTCACTTACCCTTTTAGCTCCCGACTCCAAATGAATATTATGCTCAATGGACCTTGTCCAAATATAAATGCTATCATGCTCTTTCCCTTTTTCCCTTTCCCATTCCAGACATCGATGTGAACTCCAAATAGCCTCGTAACGTCGTCAAAACACAAGCAGAGCGAGTTGATGCCTACGCTCATACGCCCGTGCAAATCATGCTCATGCCCAGACCCTTCTGCGCAACAGCCATCCCTCACCGCTGAAGAATCTGCTAGGCCGAGAGGCGGATTCCGTACTGGCGTATGTGAGTTTGTTCCACGAGGAGCCCTTTGGAGCCGCGGCGGGTGTGATCGGAGCAGAGGTAGGAATGGCCTCTTGTCGACGGCCAAGATTGGCACTTGCGGAAGCCGTGCTGAAGGGCGCGGTCGTGCCTGTCGCGGCTAGAGGATTGGTGCTGTTGGCTGGGATGAGCTGGATGATGGTGCCGTTCTTTGCATCGTAAGTGATGGCGAACATCGTGCCGTTGTTGTCTACTGCGTTCGCGATAGGGGGCGAGGATGCGTTGTTGGAGGATGGTGAGGAGCCTGTTGAGAGTGGAGCGGTGGAGGACGAGCTTGCGTTGATCGATGCTGTGGCTTTTGCTATAACTGTGGCCATGGTGGTGTTTGATGATTGTATAGTTGAGGAAACGTTGATACCAGTTGCTTGAGCCACGCCGGGTGCGGTGGTGTTACTGCCGAAGAAAGCGACGGTTCCTCGGCTACTGCTGGGTGTAGGAGAGCGTGTCGCCTTCGCGGCCACCAGAGTCGATGGCTTAACGAGGTAGAGCTGTACAATGGAGGACGTCGATCCGATTAGCGCCGGTTCGGTGCTGTTGCCTGGCGATGCGGAGGCTGACTGCGTTGCGTTGGCAGCAGAGACACCAGTAACGACGACTGCAGTCCCGGTGGCAGCAACACCTCCAACCAGGCCATTCGTGGTGCTGTTGGCATAAGGCGCTGCAGAAGTTGAGGCACTCTGGTCGGCTGCGGTGGCTGCCGAGAAAGTCGATCCAGTCGCACTTGCAGGCATGGTACGATTTCTCACATCGTTCGTTGCAGTAGCTAGTGCTGTAGAGGTGTTGGTGGAGCCAGTGAAACCAGTAACGGCTGCGGATGCCGACGAAAGAGTCGAGTTGACCCATGCAACAGTCGCGTTGGTCGTTGAAGCAGATAGCCCCGTTGCGAAGGATGATCGCAGAGATGTTGTCGCGTTGGCCGGAGATGCAGTCATGTTACTCGAAGTGGCGTTGGCGTTCCAAGAGAATGGTGATTGGGAAGTTGATGCACTGAATGCTGAAGTGTATGGCGTGCTGAGCACTGAAGTCTGGGCTGGCGTTGGAATCTCGATCGGAGTTGTGCTCGGGGGATATGCCGTGTTGCCCTCTACGCTTGAAGGCATTGGCAGGGTCGTGATGCTGGTGAGGAACGACTTTGATGTTGCGGATGTGTTTGGTAATGAGGCGAGTGATGATGAGGTTCCTTCTTGTCTGGGTAGTACTGCTGCTTGTGTGGACACTATCGCCAAGGCGATCGAGTTGAGGCGGAGGAATTGCATCTTGAGATGAACGGCTTGGTTGTATCAGATGCGATTATGATTTTGGTGATGATGATGGGATTGTCCATGGCAAAGCAAGTTGCCCAGCTCTTGTACATAATCTTCGCCGTCATGGCGAAGGCTGAGAATTGAAACTGCGAGGGCTGGAATACCTTTGCACGCGGACCCTTGAAGCATTGAGATGCGAGTACATGGAGGGAGAGACAAGTGGCTAGGGTCTGAGAAAAACACCTACAATGTATGCCAGTCGGCCTAAACAACAGTGTTGTCGCTTTCCGGTGCAGCTGGACTTGAAGTGGCGATCGTCAACTCATCATTGTGTTGCAAGACTTGTACCTTAGGGAATAATTCCACATTCGCTGTCGTCTCATCCGTATCCTTACTGCACTTGAGAATGCAGGGTATTTCTCCATTGCTTGCTGTTCGGTGTTGATGGTAAGTGATGTCTCAGGGAAAGTCCGAGGCTGGTGTCGCAGCTCCAGCAACAGACACGTGGTGTCTCGTGTTGTCAGCCTCGCGTGGCATCCGTGCACCCGCGTCTTCTTCCAATTCCACTGGGAGACCGGTGGCAAGAGGTTGTTTCGAAAATACAAGCATTCTTGCCAGAAGCTGGTGCGAGGCTGATGTGTCAAAAGCGAAGAGTCCAGAAAAGGCTGGTCGCAATGCCGTGCGCGATGATGGCTTCGCGCCTGTGAGCCATCCCAGGTCTAGACTCGCCCACAAGCAAGACACGCGCTTGAAGCTCCTTTTGCGCACTCGCCGCAGGGCTCTATTGAGAGAACTGTCACTTGCTCGCTGATTATGCCGGGTATCAAGTGTGGACGCTACGAATGCCTGGCTAAGACGCTTGCCAGCATTTCAACATCAGGAAACGTAAAGTACGCTCGTGTTACAGGCTGACCAACAGCATACGGATGTCAACCGAAGGCAACAATCCGACACCTTTAAAAATCCAGCATTACCTGATCGTGGTTTTCAAAGCTGTTCGGATCTTCAGGCTCTATGTTCCAGTTGGCGATTCCGTTCATGTCGCTATTCCTGGCCGCTCCCAATGTCTCTCGCTACAAAGATCCTTCCAGAGCTGAGGTTCGCCAGAACGCTCAGTACATGCAGCAATTATTCGTCTCTGTCACCGATGGCTCCGACATCAGTATCCAGTGCCCATATGGCACAGACCGATACTGCGTTCCAGCGAACAATTTCCCCCTTTGCTCCACGCCTTGCTGCAAGCCAGGTCTTACCACAGTCTGGCTGTCGGATCACAGTATGAACACGCCCAATCTCAGAGGAGCAGATGAGCGTGCTTAGCGATATAAGACACGGTCAGAGTCTTCTATCTTGTTGCAGCCAGACTGGAAGCAATCGTCCACATGGTCTAGTTCCGGTTTCGATGACGTGCGCATTGCTGCAGAACACACATGCGGGTTGCCGTCGCTGTGTCACGAAGCGACTGGCCTCTCCCGAGATGCCGCGGCAGCCCACTTCGACGACATGCGGAAGATGCAGAGCCGAGTGGGAGATGGTGGAATCGAAGGTGGTTTGGATTGCCTGGATTCGAGAGTGGCAATGGTTGTTGTCGCTGGGCAATCCAAGGCAAGGCAACAATTGCTTCACTTGCGTAACTTCGACTAGCGCGGGCTCCAAAAAAGCTTGGCCAGTGACATCGGACTGGGTCTCGTGGAACGCAGCAAACCAGACTTCGCCCGTGCCCTCACTCGTGACTTGCGACATACCACAAGCTCGAGACATACAAGCTGCACAGCCGTCTATCTGCCGCACTTGAGTCTTCGTCCGCTGCCAACAGTCCTTTCATTCGCACTCGCAACACCGCCGAAAGGTGCCGTCGCAATGGCCAAACTAACATCCTTCGCAGTCGCTCTGCCGTTGACGGCCATCCTTGTCGCCTTCCTGGCGAGCTGCCTCCAAGTTCAGGGGCAGACTTGCTACTACCCGAATGGCGACACCTCTCCAAACGACAGCCCCTGTTCCACCGAAGGCGGCGCCTGCTGTCCTCTCAACTGGGAGTGCCTCTCCAATGGCCTCTGCTACCTCGAGCAAGAAGACTACTATGAGCGCCACTCGTGCACGGACAAGAACTGGGATGACGAGAACTGCCCAAACTTGTGCACATACGGTGAGTAGACAGGTTGCACTCGACTAGCCTTGACATTACTAACCTCGAATAGATGGCTCTGCTGCCGGCAATGAGGCAATTCTCCTTTGCGACTCGAGCGACGAGACCTCCTGGTGCTGCGACGCGAGCAGAGTCGCCTTCGATTGCTGCACCAAGTCTGGAGCCACTACATTCTCGCTCCCATTCGGCACACAAGTCGCCATGATCGGTTCTGAGCCGTCGTCGAGAACTTCCACACCGACTTCCCCGCCAGCAAGAAGCACTTCTTCGTCCATAAGTGACGGTAATCAACATCAGCCAAACCCTAATGAGAGAATTGAAGCTGATTATTGATAGATGATACGAGCTCTACTTCAGATGCATTTTCCAGCGCTTCTTCGACTAGCATTTCAATCAGTACCTCCATCGGGACCTCCTCGACCGCATCTTCCACTACCTCTCTGGCTAGTACAAGCACTATTAGGCTGACAGCCATCACCTCAAACTCCGCCGGCCAAGTCACCACCTTGACAAGCATCTCCGTGGTCATTACCGTACCGCCATCACCGACAGAATCAATTCCGTCCGCACCTGCCGGAGAAGCGCAAGCTCGACCCAACCACAAGTTGATGATTCTTGGCGTTAGTATCGGCATCCCACTCGCCATCATCGCCATCGCCCTGCTCTTGTGGATCCTGCGCCGCCACCAAAAGCACAAGGCGCACACTACTCCCTCTACGAACCAAGACGTTTTCTTCCCGCCAGACCCACCGCAAAACCAGCCGAAAGCAGAGCTGGACTCGCAGCAGACCACACACAGCGAGAAGTACCAGCACGACATCCCGAGCGAGCTGGAGGGGTCTCCGGTCCTGGTCAATCCAGAGACCTCTCCAAACCCGGTGGCACAGACCGCGAGCTTCGACCCTCGCACGTACCGAGTCAGCCGCCTAACGCCCCTCGAGGCTTCGACTGACGTCTCGCGCTGGTCTGCCGTTTCCTCGATGGGTCCGCCGTCGAACCGCCAGTCTGCTGCTGGCGCGGCCGGCTTGCTAGCCGTCAGCCAGCAGCACTACGGTGGCGGCGGACAACCGCAGCAGCAGCAGCAATACCAGCCGTACAGGCCACCGACCGGCCTCCTTGCTCCAGCTGAGCTGGAGTAAAGGCAAGGAAAAGCGGTGAAAACAACGGATTGGCTAGTAAGTGGGCTTTTCTTTGTTTCTTCTTCGTAGTGAATAATTCAGATACCCACACCGGCGTCGATTTCGTAAGACTTGATTATGTACAAACATCAAGCAAACAGGTTGAGATTTCTTCCACAAGTGGTCATGTCTCAGGTAACGTTGTCAAGAATATGACTGCTAAGTCGTTGAGAGACGCATTGTATAGAGAGCGTATCTCTGCTACGCTCACATGTCTCGAGAGCTCAAATCTAACGCACTCGGGCTGATCAACAACGATACGCCGCTGAAAGACGTAATTTGCGGCCTGCATCTCTCAGCGGTGCTGCAGAGTAGACCCGCGGGTGTGGAGGGCATTACCACCTTGAACAATACTAGCCAGTGAAGCCACAGTCTACCAGATGCCCTCTCTCAATGGCAGCAGGTATCAACAAATCCCGACAACGTATCAGGTATCAAGATATACGATCGACCCAAGTCGGTGAAAGCCTAACTTGCTAGGTGTACTTTCTCAACGGCAACAGGTAGTGGTATTGTCAATATCGCATTTGGCACTACCACGTGCAGACCTGGCTGGCTGATCTCGTCCTCCTGGGTAAAGTTTCCACAGTGAGTTGCATCTACACTCGCCGGTTCTGCGAGGATCGACTGAGGTTTCCAAAGGAGCGCCTTCTCGAAGAAATGTGTTGATCTAGTCAGCACAGATGGCGGCAGCCTGGATGGTAGGCTGGTAACGCGTATGCCATCTTTTAGAGAAGCGAACACTTTTGACGGCGTCGAGCAGTGGACTGATAGCTGTGTAGATCTTGACAGCAGGATGTACACGCAGCAAGACAATAACTATCTGAGCTCTTCTGGGCAGTATGGAAACTGCCGAACACAGGACCGCGTCTCATCGTGAATGCGCCTGATATGCATTAGTGCAGCAGCAGGACTCTGAAAAGGACCGAATTGATTATGTTGGTCGCGGTCGAGTCGTCACCAATGATGGAAGCCATCATCCACAAAGCATTCACAAAGACCAAGGCTCGTCGCAAGACTTCTATAACCGAGTTCGCACAGAGAACGCTACGAGCTACGACGATCGCACAATTTTTGACTCTGCGGGTAACATACAGTACGATCCCATCTATCTTTTGGCGTATTCGACTTCGCCAAAGGCGCACAACTCCGTCTATTCCTACCAGCGAACTGTCCAAAGAAGCCATCAAGTCAAAGCACCGCACTGATGTTCAGTTGCAAGGAGTACTACTGGCGTATGAGCCACTTGTGCCAGTGAATCATCTCGCCCGCGCGAGGAATGTGCTGAGCGAAGATGAGGCCGCAGAATTGTTCGAGTAGTGAGGAAAATGTAACAGGGATAGCTCGACCGTGGAAGAAGTCACGCTATGTAAGTGATCCATATCCTTATCAAAGGCATCAGGTACCACCACCATCCACACCCAGAACCCATCGGAGACAACAAAGAATCCAGAACTCATCCTCTCCACGGACCATGCGCTGGTTTATTCCAACAACACATCAGATATCACCACAAACACACATACACCATCACGTCTCTTCGCGTGCTTACCATTTCGACCCCCCGCCCTCAGGACCTGACTTGTCGAAGGTGTGGAACCTTCTCGGATCAGATCGCCACTCGTCGCGGTCAAGTGCGAGCTTGTCTTCTGATGCTAGATGTACGGTTTGTGCAAAAGTTGAGTACTTACGACAGGGCCATACGACGTCGAAGCCACAGCTCTGCTAGGGATGATCGCTCGGGCGCTTTGGGACAGTTAGATAAGTGGAGTGTGTTGGACAGGTGCTATGATACATGTCTGTCGTTTGAGGGGAGGGCGCGATTTGATATTGATCTGATTCCCCGGCTGGCTCTGGAACTCGTATACGCATGTTGACAATGTCTCGGATACCACGTTGGATGATATGTGTCCAAGCGATGGGAGGAAATTGCAGATTAGACATCAGATCTATCATCACACAATCTACAATCTACATACAGTACACTTCTACTCAAGAAGAAGAAACAGTCCCGCTCTTCTCAGCAGCGTGGCCATTAAGTCCCTTCTCTCCCTTCTGACCACCAGACACGGATCCAGACTCGATCCGATCATCTCCAAACTCAACACCCCTGACGAAAAGCTCGCTGATACCCTCCAAACCGGCAACGAAAATGCAAAGCAAGCTCGCGATAACAAACATGCTAATGCTCTCGCCGATCTCTAACCAACTGCCCTCATCGCGAACTTCCCAGAAGAATCGCAGAGTCAGGTAATCGCCGATGCCCATGACAACAGCGAACAAGCTGCCGCCGCGCAAGCGCAAGCGCTTAGTCAAGATTCCGAGGTTGGCGGAGACGAGCGCGAAGGGCGCAAGGAGCTTGAGGAGGAGTAGCGCGCCTTGCGAGAAGGGATCAAAGACGGGGATGAGACGGTAGACGGCGTCGAGGGAGAAGGAGGAGACCGAGGCGATGTTGCCGGTGCTGAAGAAGGCGGATTGCAGGAGGAAGAGGAAAAAGAGGCAGATGCGAGCGTCGGATAGCGTGAGGGAGCGATAGTCGCCGGTTTGCAGCGCGTGGTCGCGCTTGTTAGCGGCTGTTGCGGCGGGGGTTAGAGGGTTGGATGCTAACTCCGATTTAAGGGTGGAGCCGTTGGATGCTGTTGATGCTGGGGAAGAGAACGTCTGGTGAATTCGGTGTTCGAGGCGAACCCAGCTGAGGAGGGTAATCGCAATGGCGAAGTAGAAGAGACCTTCGTATGAGATGGTGAGAATCACAAAGAGGGGACCGAAGGCGAGGAATGTGATGGCAAGGCGGTGCAGGTAGTGATCTTGGGGTTGCAGTGCGTGCAAGAAAGGAACGACGAACGATGCGATGAGAGTGACCCATCCAACAACCTGAGTGCCGAGTGGCAAACCCTGCTTCGATTGTAGAGAGAACACACTAGAGCGCGTGACCAACATCGCGAGTGCGACAAGACCGATCTGGACTCCCATGATCGCGCGGGATAGGCCGTCTGCTTTGTTGGATCCCAGGCCATTCTTTTCAGGGGCGGTCTGGACGAGCACGCTTTTCTCGAGCAAGATGTAAGCCAGGCCTACTACCAGGATGATGAAGCCACCTAGTAAGATGAGGCTACTGCTTTCGATCTTGTTGGCGGGAAGAAGAGTAAAAACACTCATGGCAGCACAAGCACATGTCCAAGTACTGCATAATATCCAGTTCTTCTGAAGGAAATCTTTGCCGTAAAAGAGCGGCCATGTCGTGGCGAGCAGATAGCAGACCGTGTAAACTTCGCGGTGGTAGTAGCTTTGAACCTGCGCAAATTTGTCAGTCGCTGTGATTTGAAACGATGTGTGGCTTCGGTACTCACCATAACCTCCAAAATGCCAATATACAAGACACAATTCAGACCTAGCTTCATTCCATCGTTGTTCCCAATCTGGGCGAACAGCTTTTGTTTACCTTCGACCAGAGCCCAGCGCCTGGCGAATACACCCTCCCAGAACATTAGTGGGAAGAAGGCATATGCGTAATATTGAGGCGGTGAAGATCTGGCAAAGAGAAAGCTGTACAGCGCGACCACAATTGAGGTGAATGTTGCAATGCTGGTTGTGGTCCGCGAGGTCTCGACACTACCGTCTAGCACATGCAAGTCCACAGCTGTAGTGAAGGCAAAGACAATCCACCCAACGTAACCGGCAGTAATCAGAGTCCTGAGGAACAGCCAGTCGTAGGTCTGAAGGTAGCGCAGACCCCTCAGCGCAAGCTTGATAAGTTCATCAGAGCTCGTGATAGCCTGCTTGTATTGGCCGTCCTGGATCGCATTCTGGATCGCTTCAATCCGATGATCGACAGTCTGTTCGGCTGTCGCAAACTCGTGGTATGGCTTGTAACGGAACTCGGTTGCCATCTTCTCTTCTTCCTTGATGCGGTACATTTCGAGGATCTGACGTGCATTTACAAGCATAGCTTTGGCTTTCTGCTGGTCGTCTGCATCGATAAATGGTAAAGGCAGCTCGCCGACCGAATTCACAGGGTATTCCAGGCCTGTCAGGTAAGCCATCAAGGTGGCGACGTCGGCCTGAGCAACGTCGTGCCGCTGGACATGGTCGAGGTGCCAATCACTCGAAAAGCCATCTTCATGGCCAGGCGCTTTGCCATGTTGAACAGTCACGGGCTTAGAGACTCCTGCTCCCCAGGCAATGAGCGGCGTTCGTGTGTTGTCAGGGTGTCCGTCACCGTGGCTTCCCCAGTCGCTCATTCCGTGGTCTGCGGTGAAGACGAATGCCGTCTCGTCGTCGTCGTAGAAATTGTTGATCAGTTCCGTGATTTCCCTCACTCCCTCATCCACGACCTTGATGTTGTTCAGATACTCGCGCGAGTACGGTCTGTACGCGTGGCCATTCGTGTCCAATCCAAGCAGATGCAAGAAAAAGACCAGCTTGTCCTGTCGCAAGCGCGCATTGAGCTCAGCATCCGTTTCGGCATCCTTGAACAACTGCTTCACGCGATCGAAGACCCAGTAATCCAATTCCAGTGCATCCTTGCTAAAATCCTCGAATTCAGTGCCGTAAGTCGCATCTTCGACACGTCCCGGAACAGCGCCAGTACTGAACATAGGCAAGATGTCCGGACTACCCCAGCTCCATGTATGCCTGCTCCTGTTGAAGACGCTGTCGAAGTTGACGGGGTTCAATTTCCAGCCGGTGGTGACAGCCGATACATCCTCGTACAGGCCTGCAATCAAGGCTACGTGGCCAGGCCTAGATTCGGTGGGAACGCGGGTGTGGGAGACACCGAAAGTGCCATGTTCCAAGACTCTGGATCGGAGGAAGGGTGCCAATGGGCGAGGCTCCAAGGAGGTGGAGTCGTTTGAAGCGGCAGGTGAAGGATCGGGAAAGTATTGGAAGGCTTTGTCGGCGCGGAGACCATCTCCTAGGTTTTTGTTAGAGTGGAGATGCATGTAGGGAACGACTGAACAAGAATGCTGCTTGTAAAAGGCGCGTACCGACATAAAGGACCAATCGTTTGGCAGGCGCATTGGGTGTGTCGACCTTGAAAGGGCGCATGCCGGTGACGATAGGGCTGACGAAGTAGACATCGAAGATGGAGACGAGATAGACAATGTGGAAGACGACGGCCAGGGCGAGAAAGGCCATGCGCCCGAGTGGCGCCATGATTGGAAAAAGGAGTGTGAGTGAGGTCGTGGTATTCGCCTCTTGCCTCTGGTGAACATGAAGGTGTTCGCAAGACTGCACTTTGACTTCCCCACAAGTGGTCAAAGTGCTTCCACAGTGAATGCGGGCACGGCCACTTGAATATGTACTTTAAACATCACTTGCATTTTACCTATTGTCATCGCTGATTATTATCGATTATTACTTATTGTATGAAAGGTAAGCCTGTCGTCTTGCATCGTCATATCCGCTGTCTGAATGATTGTTGGTTAAGCGCCGGCAAGATACATGTATCGCCGAGTCTTACGAGTAACAAAACGATTGGCGTGCATGTGTGCACAACGTGACGGACCTGATACACGAGTCTTACAACAAAGAAGGGGTTTGCCTAGCTACGGTGCGTCTAAGATGGGATTGATTGAAAGATCATGGCATTTTTACAATTTTCTGGTCTTCAACAGGCGCTAGCCGGGACATGGGTTTTTTGATGACACCAGTAGAGATCCGACGCTGGTCGGTGCCTTTTACCGTGATATTCTGGGATGGAATAATCAAGAAGAATTGATCTGTCCAGCTTTATGCTGTCGCTGATGGTGCCGCATGAACATACAAACGATCTCTGTAACTCCCATCCATGAAACTGAGTACAAGTAGCAACATTCTCTGTTCATCGACAAGTACTACTGTAGTACAGTATGCAGGTTGTATATTTATCTTTCGTCTCATCCTCATCCCCGGTTTCGTGGCGCCCGTTGATGCGCCATTAGCGCAAAAAGGGCCGACCCGACCTAGCAACCCGGCTCAGTCGTGTGTTGATCTAGCTGAATTAGGTCTTCTGTTTGGCGGTCATTGTGGATAGCTAGATTAACATAACCAACACTTGCGACCTGCAGTCCACTCTACTCTGGCCTACTGCTTTCAACCCACATCACTGACAGCATCATCACTTGGTACGAACATGATCGCTTGATCTCATACCACCTACCCACACACATTCGCTACCATGGACCCCAACTCGCCGCCAGGCTATGGGCCGCCTCCAGGATATGAAGACGACATCACGCCCATACACGGTGCCAGCATGCGCCTCTTGCCAGGCTCCGATCCTGTATCACCCACAAGACCTACACCACGATCGAACGCTCGCGCGAGAGCAAATGATGCCTTTGAGGCTGCACGACTGCGTTTTGCGAGAGCCGCAGACATAAGTCCCACAAGACCGTTAGTTTCCCTGTCCGATCTTTCAACTACCGCCAACGTCAGTCCGCACCTCGGCGAGACGCCAACCGCTACCAGTAGCCAAGTGTCGACCGATGGACTACTGGATGGCCGTCAGGATGCTCCTTCAGATGCAGTGCTACAGTCCGGACCACGAACGCGGCGGTTGAAAGTTCGTTTCGAAGGTGCGAAATCACCAGACTTACCCATCCTCGACAGACCAAGCCCTCCTTCCCGCGCATACCAGCCACCCTCGTCTGTAGGCCGTCCTTCCTCATCCAGAGGAGGTACCTCCATTCTAGACAGCGCCCCAGATCTTGCGCCTCGAGCGGCCGAACCCTCGAACTACGCACCCTCCCTCACTCAGTCATACGCTCCATCATACTATCCAGATGCGCCTACCTACAGACCATCGTCAAGAGATTCTGAATCGCCCACAATGTCTTTCATCCCGTCGAGAGTTTCGAACGAATACAGCAGGCCACCGCCGAGCAGCGTACCTTTCGAGCCAGCGGACATAAATGGAAGCCCAAGGCCAGGCACACCATCAACGCAATACGGAGGATCGCCCAAGCGCCCGCTGCCACCTCAGCCGTTATTCGCAGGAGGACGACCGCTACCATCAGACGACGACAAGGATCCTGACATGACGACAATCCCAATCGATGCTGACAACGACGACGTCTTTGGAGATCCGACCGAGGAAAGCAACTTTTCGCGCCCTGAGATGAGATCAGCAGACAGCTACATGACCGAGTCTACATTCACAGACTCTCTCTACGACGATAAAGACATTGACGAAGAGCTCTATGGTGCAGCACCCGCAGGCAAACAGGAGAGACGTGGCGCAAGAGAGGCACAACTGGAAAAGAAAGAAGTCAAGCTCATCAACGGCGAGCTTGTGCTCGAGTGCAAGATTCCCACAATCTTGTATTCATTCTTGCCGCGCCGCGATGATGTCGAGTTCACGCACATGAGGTACACCGCCGTCACTTGCGACCCAAACGACTTTGTGGAGACTGGCTACAAATTGCGTCAAAACATTGGCTCCTCTCCTCGCGAAACTGAACTTCTCATCTGTGTCACCATGTACAACGAAAACGAGATTGACTTCACACGCACGATGCATGGTGTGATGCGGAATATCTCTCACTTCTGCAGCCGATCAAAGTCTCGTACTTGGGGAAAAGACGGCTGGCAAAAGATTGTTGTTTGTATTATTTCAGACGGACGCGGAAAGGTACACCCACGTACTCTCGACGCTCTCGCTGCAATGGGATGCTATCAGGAGGGTATCGCGAAGAACCAGGTCAACCAGAAGGAGGTTTCCGCACACGTCTACGAATACACAACGCAAGTCTCCCTCGATGCCGACCTCAAGTTTAAGGGTGCCGAGAAAGGTATAGTGCCTTGCCAAATGATCTTCTGCTTGAAGGAAAAGAACTTGAAGAAGCTGAACAGTCACCGTTGGTTCTTCAACGCGTTCGGTCGCGCCCTCAATCCGAATATCTGCATCTTGCTCGATGTCGGTACAAAGCCCGGAGACGATTCCCTCTACCACCTGTGGAAGGCCTTCGACCGGGATTCCAGTGTTGCAGGCGCAGCTGGCGAGATCAAGGCCGCAAAGGGCAAAGCATGGAGCGCCCTTCTCAATCCGCTAGTCGCAAGTCAAAACTTCGAGTACAAGATGTCCAACATTCTGGACAAGCCTTTGGAGTCGGTCTTTGGATACATCACAGTCTTGCCGGGTGCCTTGAGTGCTTATCGCTACCACGCACTTCAAAACGACGAGAATGGACACGGCCCGCTCAGTCAATACTTCAAAGGAGAAACTCTACACGGTCAGGACGCCGACGTCTTCACCGCCAACATGTATCTTGCCGAAGATCGTATTCTCTGTTGGGAGCTTGTTGCAAAACGCAGCGAACGATGGGTGCTGAAGTACGTCAAGAGTGCAGTTGGAGAGACCGACGTGCCAGACTCAGTCCCAGAATTCATCTCACAGCGTCGTCGTTGGTTGAACGGTGCCTTCTTCGCGGCTGTCTACTCGCTTCTTCACTTCAGCCAAGTTTGGAAGACAGACCACACGTTTGCGCGCAAGCTCTTGCTGCACATCGAATTCGTCTACCAGTTCATCAACCTCTTGTTCACATTCTTCTCGCTCGGAAACTTCTACCTGACCTTCTACTTCATCGCTGGCTCTCTCGCCGACCCAAAGACCGATCCATTCGGACATAGCGTCGGCAAAGTCATCTTCTACATCTTGCGATACACTTGCATTCTCTTGATCATGATGCAATTCATCCTCTCCATGGGCAACCGACCGCAGGGTTCAAAGAGGATGTACATGGCCAGCATGATCACGTATGGCATTATCATGGCCTACACGACCTTCTGCGCGCTGTACGTCGTCGCGATCCAGCTGAAAGGCGACGACAACATGGACCTGGGCAACAACCTTTTCACAAACATGATCGTCTCCACCCTCTCCACCGTCGGCCTCTACTTCCTCATGTCCTTCCTCTACCTCGACCCCTGGCACATGTTCACCTCCAGCGCGCAGTACTTCGCCCTCCTCCCCTCCTACATCTGCACCCTACAAGTCTACGCCTTCTGCAACACCCACGACGTCTCCTGGGGCACAAAGGGCGACAACGCGACCAAAACCGACCTCGGCGTAGCAAAGGGCTCCAAGTCCGGCGTCGTCGAGCTCGAAATGCCCTCGGAGCAGCTCGACATCGACTCCGGCTACGACGAGGCCCTGCGCAACCTGCGCGACCGCGTCGAAGTCGCCTCGCCCGCGCCCAACGAATCCCAGATCCAGGAAGACTATTACCGCGCGGTGCGCACCTACGTCGTCATCGTCTGGATGTGCTGCAACGCCGTGCTCGTCATGGCCGTCAGCGAGGCCTACCCGACCGACAACATCGGCGAGAACTACTACCTCAAAATCATCCTCTGGAGCGTCGCGGCGCTCGCGCTGTTCCGCGCCATCGGCTCGAGCACGTTCGGCATCATCAATATCATCCATTCGATCATGGAGGGCAAGGTCAAGTGGGGAGCGAAGAAGAGTGCGGGCAGCGACAGTGGTTCTGCTCCGGTTAGTAGCCGCAATGGAATGAGTACTTGGAAGGGCGGGCAGTCGAGCAGTGTTAGCTTGCCGAGCTGGATGAGCAGTAGTGGGAGCTGGGTTAGTAGCAAGGTGAGCAGTTTCACGGGGAGTAGCGCGGGGAGTGTTTTTAAGAGGTGATCTGATTGGAGATGAGATGGAATGGGTAAGGTAGGGATGAGGGAAAGAAAAGTCACGACATCTTGTTTCAAAACGGCGTTTTACTGGGTTGGCTACGATCATGATTAGGGATGGATGGATGGAGGATTGATTACAGTATCTTTGTAAAGTTACCAGGGGCTTTTGAAGATAGGGAGGGATTGGGGTTTGGGGTTTTGCTTCTCTTTGAGACGGAGTTTTGGGAAGGGGAACGACACCCTTTTTTTATTTTCGTACAGTACTATCAAGTATAGTATACCATGAATTTCTACTTCTTTGATCAGCAGCTGTCAGGGGTTCGCTCTCTCGTACGCACACGCAATGACTCTTCGAATGGATTTTCCACGAGGTTTGACGTCCTCAATGGCGTGGTGAATGCGTCGGTGGAAATCTGATTGTGTTGGCTACGGCTCACTGTATTGGTACTAATTGATCATGCTATCAGACAGCCATGCCGACTCGAAGTGCGTCTCTCTGTCTGTACGTCTGCACTGCCTGGCTGTTTGTCCGTATTCTGTTTCCACGGCATGCTTGCAGCATGCGAACTGCTTGCGAACTGCATTGCGTTCTTTTTCTTTTCTGTTGATCAAGCGCGTCAACTTAGGCAAATTCCAACCGAGATTGCCTTGTGTGAACTGCATGTTGGATCCTGGGGTCCCATGCCTTTAGCATGCGGATCTCGTGCGATTCGCGTGCGAATTTGGTGGGTATCGCTTGCGATCCCCCCAGTCGTCACTCGTTGTCCCACGATCTCCCCAGGTACAATGCCATGTTGCACCCTTCTCCTTGGTAAAGAGGGTTGTCGAGAACTGCGATGTCCATTTGCCATTCTTTCAGCTCGGGCGCGGAGACAAGGTTGATGCCGGGAGGGAGTGTTTGCTTTCCAGAGTCTGTAGTTTGTCCGTCTTTACTTTCTTTCGTTCCATTTTTTCTTTCGAAGGGTGCAGGGCACTTGATACTCGGTCGATTAGACCGGCTCGTACTGTACCTCTGTATCTCCCCAAGCATTGAAGTATCGCTCCAACTTCCAAACCGTCCTCTCGCGAACAGTGTCCGGATCTCCAGGTTGCTTTGTTCCGTTTCACTGCTCCGTCCACTTTACCAAGCGGCGCCCCTGTTGAGACCCGAAGCATCGTCGTTGCCAAAACCATCGGCTTCCTGTCCTGTGGTAGCGCCGCCGCCTTCAAAGCCCCAATCAGCAATGTTCGGGGTTGGGATTGGCTCCGCTGCTTTACTCCTGGTTTCGCTCTTCTTGCTGTGACTGTGGCTGTGATTGTTATGGTCCTGTGTGGCAGGCCTAGTGGGAACCTTGATGCTCTTTGCGGCAGGCTCGGCAGGTTGTTGTGGTAGGTTGCGTGTCGTCGACCTTGGCGTAGGTTTGCCGCCGTTCGCTGCAGGGGCAGCAGCAGGCCAGGATTGTTGCTGAGCAGCCCAATCGGCGGTCTCGTTGGCCGCTCTGGCCTGCTCCGGGGAGAATGTGTTGTGCCCAGCAGCAGCGCCCTCGCCACCGCCGGAATTGACTTTCGCTCTCCAGAGTTCTTCGACAAGCTTCTCCTTCGACATTCCCATCAGGACACCGGTGCCAACCTCTTCTTGCACTCTCTCCATGTCGTCTCTGAGACCCTCACCCCGACGCCCTAGGATCTCTCCCAATTTCTCGACGCTCCTGTACTCGAAGACAAAGACGGCGTAGGGCCTCTCCATCGTGTCTAGGTATTTGGGCCGGAGAGTGGCGTGCGAGTATTCGGCTCCCTTTCCGGCGCGCACGCCGTGCGAGCGATTGCCGAGAGTGGAAGAGGAGAGGTGAGGAGCGAGAGTGGGTGGGTAGAGGTAGGGCTCACGAGGGATGGGAGCTTCGTGGTTGTTCGGCTTGGTGCTGGTAGTTTTGGGGTTCTTAGGGTGGAGGACGTCGAAGTAGGGTTGGATAGCGGCGTAGGGGTTTATGGTCTTTGAGGCGGTGGTCGTGATGCTTCTGTTGCTGCTCCTGGTGCTCCTGGTGCTCCTGGTGCTCCTGGTGCTCCTGGTGCTCCTGGTACTGTAGTGTTGGTCATTGTGGTAAGATGGTGCTCTGGGGGTGGGTTGGTAGTCGTGGTTGCCGTCTATGGGCGGTTCGGGATCGATTGGATCTTTGCTGCCAGGCTCCTCGGGTTGACCACCTTGATTGTCCTTGTCCCAAGCGCCACCTCCTACCTGCAAAGTCTTATTTTTTTCGAGAGTGGCGCCCCACCCACCACTGCCGGTATTGCTTTTGGCGACCCCGGTATCGTCACCTTGTTCGCCTTTCTCGCTCATGTTACCGCTAGCGGAGTAATGATGCGAGGAGGTCTTGTGACCACCACTACCGTGTTGGCTCTCCACCTTCTTTCTCTCCTCTTCTTCTGCACGCATCTCTTCTTGCCATTGCTTGCGTATTTCCGCGTCATTACCCGCATCCTTGTCAATCCAGTCACGATTCAGAGTCACGTCGTCCCACGCGAGTCTTCGCCGCCGCGCGTCCTCGCTGACAACATAAGGATCAACACGCTTCTTGGTTGGGGTCTTCGAGTCAGGACCTTCGTCGTCGCGCGGGTCGGACATTGGCCTAATCTTTTCACCATTCGGGAAATAGGCGCGAGAGAGGATATGGTTGATTTGCTGCTGTAGTTCGCCATATTGTTCTGGCGTGCACTCTGCGATGTTGTGGGTTTTTAGAAACGGTATGTATGGCACAGCTGCAGCGACGAGCCTGTAGTCGTATCTGAAAGCTCTAGTGATCTTGTCGCCTAGCTCGAAGATCTGAGAGACTTGGTGCTTTGGGTCGATGGTTATATGCGGAGCTTCGTCGGCGCGCGGGTCATGAATGGGCTTGATTTCTTCGCCGTTGGGAAAGTGTCGGTGTGAGAGGACTTCGTTGAGTTGACGTTTCAATTCCTCCCACTTGTCAGCTATGCACTGTCCGATACTGTATTTCTTCAGAAGTGGGATGTGTGGCACGGCTGCTGCGACAAGCCTGTAGTCGTGTCCGAGTAGTTTCGTGATGCCGTGGCGGAGTTCGAAGATCACGGAGCGTTGGTGCTCGGTATCGACGTTCTGCTCTTGCTGGTCGGTGGGCTCACGTTGACGGCGCTGCTGCTGCTCGATTGCATGCTGCTGGGCCAATTCTTCTGGAACCAAGTATTGGATGCCAGTCGCCGGATCAACGTGGGCAGTGAAACCCTCTGGGATGTTATTGTGATTGAGTGAGGTATGTTGAACTTGGTCTTGTTGGTTTTGCCTCATCGGCCTGGGCTGGGTCGAGCCTTGTGGCGGACCATGATGCTGTCGGTCCGAGATGTCAATGTATCGCTTACCGTCGGGTCCAGTTATGATCAATGGGTATTGGCGCGTTCCTTGCACCGGTGGGCCTTGTGGCTGTTGCTGCTGCTGCTGGGCTATAATGGCAATTCGGTCCGGTGCGTAGCCCATCACTTGCTGGCCCCGGCCTAGAGGAGGTGCTGACATCGGTCCACCTTGAGTATAACCTACCCCTGCATCTCTAAATCGGCCATGATGGTCTCCACGCGGCCTGCGAGTGGTTGATGTGTTGTAATAGGGCACCCTTTGGGTATAGGGCTGGCCGTACTGATTGACGGCGACGCCTGGGTGATTGTACCCCGGCCCATCAAGATCGTGAGAATACTCGCTATGATCGCTGCTTCCTGACTCGGTGTAGCTGGCAATGTTGCTTACTGGTGACACGGGCCATTTGTAACCCTGGTCCCGGTCATACCTTGCGTCTCCGGCACCATCGAGGCCAAAGTCGCAAGCTCCGTCGAAGATTCCAAAAAAGCCACCTATTTCGCTGGCTGCTGTAGCGGGTTTTCCTGTGGATTTTGCTTTCTCTGTTGGGGCTTTCGCTGACGGTGCTTTCGCTGATGGTGCTTTCGCTGAAGGTGCTTTGACCGGGGCTTTCCCAGCAGAAGCAACTCGAGGCTGCTCAGTCAAAGCCTGCTCAGCATCGCACCTCAGCACAACGACCTCGATTTTGCCCACATGATCTTCCAGACTTTTGTGGGAACCAGAAACTCCGTTTGCTTGTTCTGCAGAGAGGGAGACCAGTCAGTAAGGCGTGGTAACATAAGAACCTCGGTCGAGGAAGGATCAAAATAACGTACCAACGTCCAATTGCACCCACCTCCACTCCCTGCCTACGAACCCGCCACTGCTACCCGCGAGCTTCTCCTCCTTCTGCCTGACTCTCAGCTCCAGCGCGCTGCTGCCGGTTAGAAGCGTGGGTTTGCTGCGGTTGCATTGGTAGTAGCCGTCGATGTAAACAAACATGGCAAGGCCGGGCGCGATCCATTCATCTTCGGAGCGCAGCTGGATGTTGAAGGACGGTGCGGCGTGCAGAATCGGGATTTCGGGCACGGGCACGTAGACAGAGACGCTGGAGTCGAGGTATTTGCGCCGGTACTCGGGGAGGGGCGTGTCGGTTGGTGGGAGCAGGATGTTGCAGGTCAGTTTGTTGAGGGTGGGCATTTTGTTCTCGTGCTCTAGGGTGTGATGGTGTTGTGTACGTCGGAGGGTGTTAGGAGATGCGCTGGGGTGTTATGAAATAGAAGATGATCGAGCAAGGTGATGTTGCAGACGCGGAGAGTCAGGGCAGTCGCGTGGTAGGTGTTGAAGTGGGGGAAGTGAGTGAGTGAGGTTTGGGGTTTGACATGAGCTAGTAACTGACATGTGAGCTTCGGTCAGTCGACTAATGCGAGATCCGTGCAGGCGGTTTTCTGTCAAAGATCAGATGCAGGAAAATATGGAAAACGTAACATTGACCAAATTAACCCCGAACTTACTCATCTTGAACTCTTCACCCCATCTCATCCTCACTCAGATGCATTACAAAACATCCGACCTGAGCTTTCGAATGCCGACTGCGCTCAAGCAGCATTCACTCACGAAGCACCGCATGAAAGATCAACGGCATCATAAGTTCAACACTCCTTCACAATTTGCACGGATGTAGCTCGTGTCAGAAGCGCTCCTCGAGAGTCCTAACCGGATGTCAGCAGAAATCACAAGAGATGTACCTCGCTCCGCCACCTCGAGACGCTCGTGATCTTCAAATTCAAGCAGGAGTACAAGCATGCTTTCCCCAAACTCCTGTGCAACTCGTCGCTTCTACCAAGCATGGAAGAAAACAAGCCAGAATCGCCCATTGAGTATGCGGCAAGATTTGTCGGAACAAGCGAGCCACGTTTTCTTCTCCTGCTAGGCGTGGTCAAGATCTCGGCATTCAACATACGGTGAGAGGAAAGTACGTTGTGTGGCGTTGCATCGCAGCAACAAGACGCAGAGGCACGTATTCGGAAATCTCGGCGCGTGGTGGTCGTGGGATCTACTGCGAGAACGTGAAGATCGTGTTTGAAGTGCGACTAGCCAAGTGGAGAGAAGTGCCATACCTACATGTAGGTACATTGACCTGCTTACACTGACTGCATACTGTGATCGGCGGGAGTTGGCATGTTTTTGCACGTGGCTAACAGCGACCAGCAAGAGCAGCGGTAGTGGCATATGTCGGTAGTTCATAAGGAAGATCGTATCTTGAATGCGCAGTCGCAGTCAGGGGACATGCGGATGAAACAACCGGCTTTGTCCACTCTTAAAGGAGTGCATGGACGCAGGGCCGGGCGGTGTTGCACGAGAAGCCATGGCTTCCATGAGGTTTGCGTCAGTGCACATGGCGAAGCATGTTGGCGGGTGCATGAAGTGGTACAGAAGATGTAGGAGTATGGGACACGGATGTTGAAGGTGGTACGGTGGGACAAGGGTCTGTTCTTGATGATCTCCGGATGGCTTCGTTTAGCCACTTGTAGTGAGGTGGAAGGATGGCACAGATGGGAGCACAGAAGAATGGTACTTATGGCTCGCCCCTGCTGTCGTTCATTCGTGGGGAGTGAGATGAAATCGTGGAGGATCTGCTTCCACTGCTGGAATTGCAGGGGTATAGTGACACGGTCGGGTGTGGCTTGAATGGCAGTAGCCTAGTAGGTGATACCAACGTCTATTCACAGCAGCGGTGAGCGAATGGCAGGGCTTCACAGCGTGCAGCACGAATATGGATATTGCGGATTCAATTATGAATGAAATTATTGTGGCTACATATGTAGGTATGCCTGTTATCACCACAGCACCGGACGGAGATGTCGCTCCATTTGGAGCGGTGAAGACTGTTGGGAAGGTCTGGCGAAGAGATGGGCGGCGGTAAAAGATGAAGGCTGATGGAGGTAGGTTACATTCGTTGTTGACTGTAGTACGGGACTATGATGATCTGTTCATGCTCTTGATGATATAGGTATCGTAGTTTGTAACATGCATGTAATTTATAGCAGTAGTTATTCCCTTGTCTACACCTTACCTTACTCAGTGAGTCAGTCAACACCGCAATGCCCACGTGGTGCCAAGCACCTCGGAGCAGCACAGCAGGCTAATTCGCAGACAGAGGTGACGTCCGCAGAGTCCGATCTCTTCCTCTCCCACTCTCCACCAAGCCTTGGACCGTGTTATAAACCCGCCGCCCCATCATTGGACGCTACCATAACCCCTTCCACTTGCCCCTCCCGTCACTTCCTGCTACTTGATTCGTCTCTCCAGCCTTCCACGATAATCCCCTCTGATTCGACACCGAGGATCCATTTTGATAAACGCGCACACGCCCAATCGCAGCCGCCCACCACCGTCGCGCGCGCGTGTCTCACTATCCAGAAGTCATCCACTGAGAGCGCCAGAATCAAAGTGTCGACCCTACGCGTTCACTGCGAATCAAAGGTACGCACCCCCGTAACGTGACCGTCACCACCTGCGATGCCAACCTGCCGCCCACGCTTGGCCTGGTATATGTCGCATCGACCTCGATGCGCCGGTATCGCCATCGCCATCGCCGCCAGAGCATTTGCTGCGATGCGACAGATGCCTCATGTCGCGATCATGGCCGCAGCACCGCGACCGCGACCGCGACAGAGACCGCGCACGATACTACGAAACCACCCAGTCGCGTACTAACCACAACATAGGACAGTTCTATAACCGCCACTACTACCATCGCACAATCCCCATAGAGATTGACAGCACGTGTCCAGCACGGCACTGCACAGCACAGCAAGGTGAGCTAGCTACCTTATTTCGTCCCATCCCATCTCATCACATGCGATCCCAACGCCGCAAGCTCTGTACTCGCGCTGCGGCACAGGATGCACACTTCCACAGCTATCGCCTCCGCCACGCTCACAACCGCAACCCGCCGACGCCATCTTGCTCGCCATCACGCCTCGGCTCGCCACCTCCGCTGGTATAGCACGGAGACACTCGTCGCTGTACTCTGCCACCATGGCTGCACGCCTGGTCGCATAGCCGCCGACGATGACATGCGCTCTTCACTTGGACTGCCCGTGCTTGCCCTCTACCGGCGCGTCACAGGCGCCGATGCGCTGGCGCCATTGGCGGCGTTGCGCTGGCGCTGCAGCTGCACTCGATTTCTGCCGCATCCTGCTCGGCGCCCAATTACTATCTGTCTGCTCGTGTTTCACTATAGCTAACTCAGGCCCGCCCTTAGATCCCGCTGCCTATCCTTCGCCTCGACGTTGTGACTGGCACGCCTCGCTGCCTATCCGATCTTGAGTAGCCAGCCTGTCAATCAAGCTTCATCTGCACCAACTCGTCGCCCTATTCGCGCCTCAGCCAACGCTCTGCGCTGTCTCCAATTCGGATTCGCTATAGCCGACGCATCAGACGTGACGCGCTTTACGGCCTGCAACCTGCGACCTCTCGCCTCACATTGGGCCGCTAGACACACCACTCGCGAGTCACAGTCGCGTGCGCTTCAGCTCAAGCATCGCGTGAAGATCCACTCTAACCCTATTGCGATCCCTCCATCAACCTTCTTCACAACAAACGCGTGATCAACATCTCGCAAACTTCCCTTCGCCATCATGGACTACGCACAACACTATCAACAAGCTGCGCAATATCCCCCGCCACAACATCAAGCTCAGCAAACTCACGCGAGTCCGGTGTTGCAAACCCAACAGCAGCCGCAGCATTATTCGCAACATCAACAACCAGGCCAAATGGCCCAATCGCAGATGATGGGCCAGTTGGCTTATCCGAATCCGGCCGCTTACAACATGGGACAGCCGTATGGTGTCGGCGCCTCACACGCTGCAGCTTTGGCGGCCACAGCTGCCGCCTCTGGTTATCCCGCCAACTATTCCATGGCCGAAAACTCCCTGCAGAACCCAATGGCCCAGACATCTCCTCAGATCAAGACCGACGGCTCAGGCTTGCAGAGACCCAGCCCTGGGTCGCCTCGCCAACAGAATCCCATGCAGGTTCCTGGAAGTCTTGCTAGCCAGATGAACATGCCCCCGGCGCAGGCAATGTCGAACAACATCCCTGCACAAATGCAACAACAAGCGCAGCGACGCATGTCACATACTGTCCCGAGTCCGGCATTGCCATCCCAGCAGCCCCAGCACGCTATGAGCGCGCCCGTTCGCCCGCCTACCCAGTCCTCGCAACAGTCTGTTCAGCAACCCGCACAGCAAGCCCAGCAGTCACCCGAAGTCGCTCCCGCCGCCGGTACTGCCGAGGAATCGCCGTTGTATGTCAACGCGAAGCAGTTCCACCGCATTCTCAAGCGCAGAATGGCTCGGCAGAGGCTAGAGGAGGCACTTCGTCTCACCAGCAAAGGCCGCAAGCCTTATCTTCACGAATCCAGACACAACCATGCCATGCGTAGGCCTCGCGGTCCAGGTGGAAGGTTTTTGACGGCCGAGGAGGTGGCGGCCATCGAAGGCAAAGCGGGCGGTCAGCCGGGCGACATAAGTAACACGGTCGAAAACGGCACCCCCAACGGCAAGCCGAAGAAAGGCAATGGCAGCCCTCCAAGCAAGAAGCGTAAGCTTGAAGATGATACGGAAGAGGACGATGCCGACGAAGAGGGTTAGTCGCCACCGAGTAAAGGCAGGAGCTGTTCTCCCATCAAAGAAGAAATGAGTTGCCAAAAAAAAGAAAGACGGAGTCTTTCTCCTGTTAAGAAAAAAGGAGTCGTCAACACCAAGAAAGACGTGAAAAAGGAGAAAGACGAGAGCCGTTCTCCTGTCGAGGAAAAGAAAAAGATGGGCCAACCATCATGAAGAGGCACATTCCCTCGCTGCATCTGTAGTGCTCGCATCACTGGTCCTATTCGTGAAAGCTCTCGCGCGGAATGATAAGACCGACAATCTTGCACCTGCTATCATGCAGCCGACTATCCTGGTTATTCTCTCTTTCGGACAACCCTTGGCAGGAAGTGGAATGTACAAATTCTTAGGAGCGAGGCAGATGGTGCACATGCCTGGAGATCTTTTACTCCGGGGAATCGAACTCTTTACGAGAACGACCACGATGTGCATGATTGCTGCTTGGAGCTTCTCGTTGCGTCGCAGGCTCTGCTTATGGTGAGGTTGTCAAAGCCCTCAGTTGGGAGTGACGATTCTCTTGTTTTATGTGAATTCTTTTCCTTTATTCTGATTGGCCTGGCGCTGGTGGGAAGGTAAAGACAAGAGACGAATGGTGGCAGTGGCAGGCTGGCCAGAGTGTGATATCGCTCGCTTATACCCCCGGTTTGATGGACAACTCATATTACTTTGCTTTAGAGTTACTGTATCCTTGTTTCTACTTTATGAGTTCTCAAAGATGATACTGTACGTGCCACATTCGAACAATTTGAATTGATGCATCGATGAAAATATGAACGACCCAGTTGTTCATGTCTTGTCAAGTCACGTGCAACCTCTCACCTCCGACCTCACCTCCGCAAGCCTTCCGCTTTGGGAACCTCGAACTTCCAAACCTCCATACCAATTCCTAAGGGCATTGGCGATCCTGATCCTGATCCACGCAAGCCAAACACACATCAAAAAACCAAAGCAACCATGATCTGCACCCGCTGCCTCACTCGCCTCTCACGGCGCACAACAACAAAAACAACAACAACAACAACGCCCTCGACCCTCGCCATCCGCTCCCTAACCACGACCCCAACCCTCGCCTACTCAACACCCACAACCTCCGAAACCTCCACAACCGCAACCCCGCGCTCTCCCTCCGGCGCCCCCTCCGCAACCTCCAAACCAGGCGTCGCCCAACCCTTCAGCACGCCCCTCACACCCGCCGGCTCCAAAACGACCCCTACCACAGGCTCCAAGGCCGCCGCGCCGCGAGTCCAGAGCTCGTGTCCCGCGGGCACCGTCCTCAAGGGCTTGAATTTCTACAAGGACAAGCAGGATCCCGTCGCGATGGCCGACGACGAGTATCCGGCTTGGTTGTGGGGGGTGTTGGATAAGACTAAGGGGAATGAGGCTGGGGCTGGAGGCGCGGGGGCGGTGGATGAGGCGGATTTGTATGGTGAGTACTGCGTTTTTTTTTGTTTTTGTTTTTGGTTTTCGCTTGTTGAGGGAGGCTGGTTGTGATCTCTTGACTGGGCTGGGATTGGTTTCGATTACGGCTATTTCATGCTATGGTCCTGCTTGAGCTTTTGCTTTTGCTTTGCGGAGAGAGGAATGAAGAGCGAGAGCCAAGACTTTTATGCTGTGGTTCTGCTTGAGATTCGCTTTTGCTTTGCGGCGAGAGAAAGAAAGAAAGAAAGAGCTAGCCAGGACATGGTTCCGCGAATGCGAGAGGATTTGCGCCGCACTTCAAGAACCCATCGAACTGACAAGCATGCCCATCTAGCGAAATCGAAAAAGCAGCGTCAACGCGCCGCCAAAGCCCTGCGGAAGCGCGCCCTGCAGAACCCCGAATCGCTCACGCCCAAAGTGCCGCTTTACGAACAGAGTGTGGATTTGCCCGGCGGCGGAGACGGTAGCTTAGAAGCCGCCAAGGAGGCCGGACAGGCCAGGAGTGGGCTGACGAAGGCTATGAGGGATAAGAGGAGGAAGGCGATTAAGGAGGACAACTTCTTGAGGGCGATGGGTTAGAGGATTGTGTGGTTTTGGGGCTTGCGTTGCTGGGGAGAAGGATCTGTTTTGATATTCGATTCGACCGCCGAGTGAGGGGGAGTCGACTTTGTATGATTACAACAAGGCGTGGAAGGGCATGTGAAACGGTTGAACATGCCGAGGAAATGTTGTCAGGGACGTGTTCTTTACATGTGTCGAGAAGAAGAGCAGTGTACATCAGACATCGCAATGGAACAGGGAAAACAAAGTTCCTTGGAACAAATAGGCAGCTCATGCTAGCGAGCACGATTTCATTCATTTTGGCTATCGGGCTGTCTTTTTTTTTTTTTTGAAAAAGACGATGTGTCACAGTGTGTTGTACATGCAGCGCTCAGCGCTGTCTCTCAATCCGCGCATCAAGGCGAATACAGAGAGATGGCATTCCCTCACTCTTGCCTCACCAGTAGGGAACATACGCCTTGCTCGCTTTCTTCTCCTTATCAGGCTTCACTTTCGGCACCGCCCCAATCGGCGGCATCCCGACCGAATCGAGCTTCGCAACAATCTCGTTGAGAAGAATCTCCAGCGTACCGTCCTCCTCCTGATGCGGCACCTCGTCAACCACCAGGGAAGCCTCCCACCATAGTCTGCCCTGGCCGCGCATGGTCGTCTCATCGCTGGCGGAAACTGTCAGACTGCTGTTGCCAGCGCGGCTCAAGGACGAGGGAGAGTATTGCACGTGGAGGTCCCAGACTTGCGATACCACCCAGGAGCTCGTGGGTGTTTCCCAATCGCGTAGCATCAGGTTCCGGATCAGGACACGCTTGGCGAGGACGTTGGTGACTACGAAAGCGTTGTTTGGTACGACTGCTTCGAAGTTGGGTTCGCTTCCGCTTCCGCCGCCGCGGCGGATGGTGTTGAACGTCTTGATAAAAGTTTCGATGTTGCGCTCGAGGTCTTCGTCGAGCTCTGGGTGCTTGAAGCCGCTTGAGCGCGTGCGGATACGAGCGTCCCAAACCCGTTCGGGGTAGTGGACGTAGATGCTCGTTTGTTGTTGAAAATCTTGCAACAGCCTGATCTCCAAATCGTCTGGCATGTCTTGGTCGAAGACGATGAGCCACTCAGAGCCTCCGGGCACGGTGACGTTGATCTCGAAAATCCTCTTGTCATCGATGCGGTGCGGTCCATCATCATCCTGCCAGGCATCGAGCAGGCGGGAATCCCCTACATATGGAGAGGTGGTGCCCGACAACGTCGTTGGGAGCCGTAGAAGATACACGCCGTCTTCCCGCAGGCGGCCCAGGACCAGTGGAAAGACTGTGTTGCGATGCTCAGACGGTAATTCGTCGAGCATCTCTTGCATGTCTGCGCTCCTGAGGCCTCTGTTCACGATCAGGTCTCCTGCATCTGTCATGAGGGCGAGGCCAAAACTGACTTCCACTCCGGTGAACTCGCCATCGAGGTAGCAAGACACAACCAAGTCGCTAACGGCTTGCTCGAGGTGAAGTGACGACTCTGGCCTCACGATGCCTTGCGATTTTTCATTAGGTTTGACGGCTGTAGGTGGCTTTGGCTTTGGCGGTGGAGGCGGCGATGGCAGTTCTAGCACAGCTGGACGAGATGCCGTGGACTTGCTGGAGCTACCCTTGTTGTGCTTCTTTTTCTTCTGCTGCTTCGTTTTTGGCTTCGGGCCCGCCTGTTGCCGCATGGTACGATAGAGCCTCGGAGCCTCTTCTTCTTGAGCCTTGTCATGCTCCACCAGAGGGACATCATCGTCATCCTTGAAAGACATCAAGTCATCGTTTCCTTGCCCTGTGCTCTTCGATGACGTCTCGCGTGCCGGTATCTGCGAGGCTGTCGGGTGCCGCGATTGTGCGTTACCTGGAGAAGCGTTGGTAGCGTTGATGATTTTTGGTTGCTGTCGCTCGTTCGATCCGAGCGCAGGGTAAAGGCCAGGAGGGTATTGCCAAGGGGACCGCCTGGTGTTCGCGACGTCTGCATATGTGTTGACAAGACCAGGAGGATACTGCGGAGGCTTGGGTCGACCAGTATCCGCGATAGGTACGTCTGTGCTGACAAGGTTGCCCGTAGGCACGAAGATATCGGGGCGCACGACGTTCTTTGCCCACGGCTCGTTGCCACCCAACGGAGTCTCATTGTAGCTCATAGGAGTCACGGCTGCGATTGGCTGTGAGTCCATGCGAGGGTTCAGGCCTGCGGAAAATGATGTCGAGACGGACTCGGCCCTTGTCGACGCCATTGCATCGTATGTAAGCGGCAGACGCCTCGAGTGGTGATGCAAAAGAGACGCCGCGTTCTCTTTCTCCCAGGCCACATGGTTAGCAGCATCTCCAGTCAACCCAAAGCGATCTGCTCTGGCGTATGATCTGCCATCGTTCGGGAAGCCTCCCTCGGATGTGGTATCTCCCTGGCTTGATGGAGTTGCGGCGACGAATTGACTTTTATTGGGGTGGGCTCTGGAGCTGGCAGCGTTGGTCGTCGGGGCTGCATGGATGAAAGAACTCTTTTGCTGCTCTTGTGGCGTTGAAAGCGGTGTAAAAGCTGCACCAGGTGCTGAGATACCTTCGCTCTTCGCCGGCTCGGTGGTTTTCACTTGTTTCATTCCCTCGAAAGGGTTTACCTCATCTGAGCCGGAGTCACCGCTCTCTGATCCTGAGGACGTATCGCCGATGGCGTCGGATCGCATGAGGGCCGCAAATCCACCACTGGGCTTGACGTCCGGTTGCTCATCCTGCGGGCTTTCAGGCAACTGATGGTCGGCAAGTGGTATGCCCTTGGGCTTGCGGATCCTAGCAGTGAAGTCATTTTGCAGTGTTCGCCCGCGGGCAAACTGAAACTGTTCACCTCCCATCTCCGGCTGAACCTCCGGGTCGATTTGTCCGGTCTCGCCCATGCCCTCAAGCCACTGACCTATTGCGGGCTCTTTCCCATTGAAATCCCGGCGCATCACCTCAGGGACAGGTTCGCGTGTCACGGGCAATGTGATCTTGCGAGTGAAGGAAGCGAAACTCAAGAGCTTGAAAAGCCAGTGCATGTCGTCCTTCTCATCGTCGGTCAGCTTCGGGAGCGTAGTTCCAACACTGCCGCCAAAGACCTGTTCTTCGCTTTGCGCTTCCACTCGAACGTGGCGTAGTGAGATGGCGGTAGCCAGATGTTCAACGTTGTGGCGACTTTTCATTCGGTTGCGCACAGGAGGCGGCAGGTCGCGGATGTAGAATGCCTTTGCTTTGCCGTAGGTGTTGATACCGTCGAAGCTGACCATGTGAGTTATTGAAACCTTGTAACACACACTTTGCGTAACGCCCTGCTCAGATCCGATCTCCTCGTCGTCAAACGGATCTCCAAGCGCGCATTCCGCGAACCGCGTTACTGCATCGGACTCGTTGGCGACGTAATTGCGAATTATTCGACCCAGTGCCTCGTCTAGCTGGGAGCCATAACAGTTGTGGTGCTTCAGCGTAAAAATATGATTCCTCTCATCGTAGGACAGTTCGACAAGTTCTTGCTTGACAGCGACGTGTGCTGCTGCTGCATAGAAGAGTCTGCTGATTTCTTGTATGGCGATGGTATCGAATCGTTCAAGTGTAGCGTGCAGGTAGTGTGCGACCTCGCTTTTGGCGAGAGTGAGCGCCATGGTGGGAGGTTTCGCAGATTGCGTTTGTGGGTGTGGTGTTGTGTGGTGCAGACATGCAGGCCTGACAGGTGAGGTGAAGACATGACAACCCGCGGCGCGGCTCCGGGAAGGGAACAGCAACGGCGAACGTGAGTAAAAGTGAAGAGGAAGGGAAGGAGCAACCGGGTGAATGACCAAGCACGTCCCATTAGAATCCTGATGTGATACTGTATTGATGGTGATTCTTTGCAGTTTGCTGGCTGGATCGTAGGTAAGACTCACTATGAGTGACCTCTTTCGTCTATAGAGATGGTTGCAACGAGGTCTTGCCTCCTTCATATTATATGTCGTTCTCTACCCTGTCCTCATGTCAGGAGTGAGCTTGTGCATTCGACGTCCGTTATGGCGCCGACATCATCTACAATTCGGATCCCTCGCATGGTTCGAGATCGTCGCAAACCCAAACGCCATCCCCCCTATATCCGTGACCCTGACGAATGTGAAGAAAGAAAGAAAGAAAGAATATACCGACCATCATCTCCAACTCATGCGCTGCCTGATCTCGAATTCTCAAGAGCCATGACCCACTTCATCTTGTTGGTAATCGTCTCCATGTCTTCGCTCAGCTTCCTCATCCTGTTATTCTCAAAGTCTGCCACGTTTTCCACGCCGTCTTTCCATGCTTCGTTTGCGCTCTGGTATTCGTCCCACTTATCCATAAACTCCGCTTGTATCTTTCTTGCTCTCTCCAGTTCGGAGCGCATTTGCTCGCCTACAACGTCTATTCGGGCAAACTTCTCCCCATCTGCCTGCCGTTGGGCTTGCAGTTCTGTGATATCTTTCCGCCACCTTTCGGCTCGTTGTCGGTACTCTTGGGCTAATTGACGATGGCTTTGTTCCAGAATGGTAGCGTGTGTTGTTGAGTGTTTTGCTTGTTCCTGGGCTAGCTGGACGTCTCGAGTAGCAGTCTCCTGTATTTCCTCGTGTTCTCTTTCCAGTCGACGTGCCAGTAGGTCTGAGGCTTCTCTCCTGCTCCGCTCACTTGCAGCTTCTTCCTTGAGTTGCTCAATCTTGCGGTCTCGCCGCGCCAGCATAGCTTCATCCATGGTGTTGGCGTGATTCAGATTGTCGTTCTCGGTCCTCAGGGCTTCGATCTGTGGCCTCATGGTCTCAAGATTGCGTTCGAGTTCCTGAGATCGCAGTATTTGTAGCTCTAGCTCTCTCTTTAGGCGATCGTTCTCCGCCATCAGCCGCTCAATTACTCGTCCGCTCTTTCCATTTGTGGTGGCATGGCCCACTGCTGATGACCATTGGTTTTCATTCGGAGGCGAAAGGGCGCGGGCACGAGGCATGTCGCCGTTTGCAAGGACATCGATGGAATCGCTGACTCGTCGGACAGTACCGGTAGTCTTTCGTGTTGGAGATGATCGAATCGAGTCGCCGTTCGGAGTTGTGTTTTGCGCTCCGTCTGCGCTTTCGTCGAAGACCATTGAAGGGATACGATAGCTGCTATCCATGTCTGCATCTCGTCAGCGATCTGCGCATCCGAAAATGGAAGTTCTCACAAGATTTCCAACAAAGCGCTGGCATGCACTCTTTGTCTCCAACCGCAATTGTGCTTACCTTCGCCATTGAGATGCGCTGTTGGTGTGGTCGGCTTCACGCTCTTTGCGGGGCTGTCAAGGCGGAATAGCTTGCCCGACATGGACAGCTTCTTGCTTTGCTTCATTTGTCCTTCGTTGATTGTAGGTGTGGTGTTTGGTTGTGGAAGCGGCGAGGCTTCTCTGCCAGCCGCTGTAGTCCGGGCAGCACTCATTTGGGAGACAGGTGCAGCGCGCTTGCTGAAACTAGCGATGTGATTCGGGTATATTGCAGCGGCCACATCTGTCACGTGCAGTGGGAGGGTATCTTGCAAGAGGGCTCGTTGGGGTTGTATGTGTTGCTGGTCGTCTGATGACAGGCAGTGCGAACAAAGAGTGAATGGAGGTGTTGACCGCCGAGCCGTTGTCGCTGACTAGGGGCGTACCTAGTAACCACGAGGACGTGCCGGGATTTGTGGTTGGCAATGTTGATGTAAATACAGATCACAACATGCCCGCATGTCGATACAGTAAAGAAACAGGAGAGTGGGAAGGGTCATCAGACCTAAGCCCTGAATACTACAGACTTGAGACATTCGTTGTGTGCCACTTGCGGCCTTCACGTCTCGCCTTAGGTCGCCCGTTAACTGTCTGTGAGGGCCATTTCGCGTGGGGAAAATTAGAGTGTCTCGCCGGACAACACGAGCCGTGCCATGCACTGTCGATCTTGTAAACACACCTCGTCATAGGGCATTGAATGTATACGTGACATTGATATTTTATGGTGACAATGTGAACGTCCTCCGTTGCTTATGCTGTTAAAAATGTATTATCAGCAGCTGACAGTCACATGGACGATTCTTAGCCCTCTGGCGAACGGACCTCATCGTCTCTGCTGTAGGGTTAGGGTTGGGGTACTGCCGCAGAATGGTCGAGTCACGATCACTAGGAAATCTTAGGAAATATGGTACTGAGAGTGTCCGTCGTATGCTAACGACGACTGTGATTACTTTCGTAGCGCGTTCATGTTATCACATCGTCTAGCAGTGCGGAAAGTAGCGAAATGTGATCACAAATCCATAACCCACAAAAACACTATGCAAGGTTATCGGATCTTTTGATCCGAATTGGGTTTGAGCAAGACAATAGAACAGATTGAATGTGACTACCTACGCATCGATAGAGACCGTCTATTTAACTCGATTTGACGCATAGACTCTCGAAGAATCTAAAAGACCAATCTGTGTTGACCTTTAACCAATCCTTTCTAAGATCAGATACGTTATGCGATTACATGATCTTGCAAGTGGTTGGGTCCCGGATAACAACTAGACTCAAATATGGATTTTTCGTCCTGAGTATGTCTGCTAAGAGTCGTTGCCTAATTGAATGGGCTGTAGGAATTGCTTTCCATCGTTGTTGTTGACTTGAGTTTATTTGTATAGCCCCACTTACCTATTGTCTTTTCGTCGGACAACAAGTGAAGCGTGACGTAAACCGAACTCTAATCAGGATACACGTGAGAACAGACATCTGTTGGAACGGTAGACCTTCATCTAATAGTTCGCAAGAGCGGGCGTCCATTCATGTGGTACATACCGTGAAGCGCATGTGCATAGCATGCAGTGCTGCACTCATCTATGTCAGTATGTCAGCAGGAGCAATGCACTCATCGCTTTTCCTTGGCGGAATTTGGAAGTCGACGTGGAGACCCATCAAACACGAAACTGACGCGACACTCAGCACTCGACAAAACGATGGCGGCATCATGCTACAAACGTCAAGAGACTCGATCCGGAGTTGCGAAGTTGACCATCCATACTTACACAGTATCTGTGTGATCCAGGACACGATGCACCACGTCGAACACTCCCTACTTTCGCCACAGTATCCCGCAGCGTTAATGCCAACACATGAGGCCGCCCTTTGCGGTGAGGCCATCCCATTCTATCGGAGCGGAGCGATACATGCCAGATATGTCACTGAAAGATTTCTCGTGGATGATCGCTACGTCTTGTCACGGGCTCAGGGCGGCCTCGCGGCAAGCTGCCTCGACATCCGATGCTATTGGACGCCTCCTCTGTCGGAGGCCGCCCGCATGAACTTGTATGCATGGGTCGTCTGAAAGGTTGCCTGAACCCATGCCTCTTCGTGTCGGGTTTGCTGCTTTTTTGCTGTACACCCTACTGCTGTTCACCGGCTTCGTGGCACATCCTGGCGCGCATGCCCACGTCGGATCACTCCGGAACGTGGCAGTCTACTGCGGTACGTGTATAGCGATGGTCTCGTAGCACCGCATCGGATTGACTCAACCGCTGGTCACTCCTTCGACACTCGGCGGCCACCCTGCACGTTGTCACTCAGTGAGGCGCAAGCTGTCGTTTGCTCTGCAATTTCCGCATGGATACTCCTGTCCTCCTGCCACCCTCCACTTGCGTTTCTACTCGTTCATCCTTGCGCCGTGTTCCACGTTTCAGGCCGTCGTACGAAAAAGTCTCTACAGCAACATCCCGATCGATCCGCTGGAGCAAACATCAAGTAAGCACATAGCATCCCCTTCGCGACTCCGCAAACTCGTCATCAGCATGAAATGCTATCACCCGATATTACAACCGATTCGTAGCCCGACTTGTTGGGCGTACTAGTGTCAAAATACTGACCGAGGATATCCAAGCCACATACAATCGCATTACACTATGGAAGCACGCGAAGAGAGCCCATGTCGGCCTCACATATCACTCTCATCGTACTATGAGAATGAGCAATACAACCTTCCTACTCACCTTCCCACGTCCCGGCAGCCTCAAGGGCAATGGTACCCTCATTCGATCGACGACTGGACGTCTCCATTGGATGCCTCGAACTTACCAAGCCAAGATGCCATCAGCCCGTTACAAAACACTTCAGCATCACTTGTCCTCGAGCCATTTTCCACAGATCCCGAGGCCGTGAAAAAACTAGATGTGCAAAGCCTTCTGAAGCCGGCAGAAGAAGGATGGCGACCGCCTCTGTTCTCTCATGCTAGCAATCCGGTTTATGGATACCAACACAATGGGTATGCCAGAAGCACTGGGGTGATGACAGAGCCATTCCGAGGCGATGAAACTTCTAGCGCTATTGGAAGCGATCTGGCTTCGCAACTTGACTCCGTCTTTTCGTATGAAGCTGCGATGTACCGGCAAAATGTTGTACGGGACGATCGATCGGAATACTCCGCGATTTCTGGAGCCTTGCCATCGCAGACAGCAACAAGACCACATCAGGGAAGACTGTCACTGGACAGCCAAGCACCTGCCCCCAGTGGAAGAAGACGACGGTCTAGCCAGCCGCTGCCCGTATGTGGAATTTGTCACAAATTCTGGCCCAAGAATCGCTCAGATCAAGTGTAAGTTTTTGAACTCTATTGCGCAAACCGTTGGTGCTGACCATCTGCAGCAAACATGAGAGAAAACACACCAAACCGTTCAAGTGCCGTCATGCCGAATGTATGAAAAAGGATGTTGGTTTCTCGACTGAAAACGATCGCGACCGTCACTACAAATCTGGAAGACACCACGAGGCCCCGACTAAAGGAGCTCTGAAAGGGTTCGTCTGTGTCGCGTGTACAGATGGCAAGATGAAGTGGTGGCCAAGGCAGGACAACTTCAAAGCGCACTGCACCAGGAGGCACACCGAGTGGATCACGAAAGATCTCATGAAACAGTACGTGCGTTTTTCTTCGACATGCAAGCGATACGATTTTGACTTCTAGCCAGATCAGAGCGCCCCGTGAGACCGGCAGCCGCTTACACCGAAGACAACAATACCGTCTTCTCCGACCCAAGTTACCAACAACAAACTTTTCCGCAGCAACACGAATACATTGGCGGTTATGAGCCCATTGCGTCAAGCCAAAGTAAGAAATCAATGCAGTTTGATAACCTCGATACGTTTCTGTGACGAGTGCGTTGTATTGGACGAAGTGGAGCACCTAGCTGACCCTTCCGCCAACAGAACCGGATCTCCTATCACAAATGTCATTCTCAGAGGCAGAAATGCCAACTTGGAACTTGCAGCAACAGCATTGGAGCTGAAGTTCACCAGCACATCCACCGAGCACTAGGCCAGCATAACGCGGGTGAACGTGCGGCAAATTGAACGCCACGATATCCTTAGCCAAGCCTGACTTGGTAGAGCCATACAAGACTTCAAGCGCTAGTTTGTAACAAAGCACACACAGCCGACAACAGCAGTAGCACCAAAAATCATCCCTTCACAAGCTGGTGGGGTGAAACGTCAGCGCGTCCAGCATGACATGCCACCCTCGGCCTATTCCCGCAATTTCACTGTTGGCCGTGCTCCAAACAGTGGCAGGACCGAGTGGATACGTCAAGGAGGACATTTTGCAAGCGAGTGTTGGCGAAAGCAACCGGCAGCGGCAGCGTCAGCAAGTGCTTCCTCATGGATCAACGTACTGCACAATTTTTGCCCCCGCCGCATACTCGCCACGGCAAGCAGCACAGTAGAAGTGTGCAACAGACAGAGAAAGAGAAAAGAACAGGCAAAGTACATTGGAACGAAAGAGTTCGGTCGAGTTCCACCATGTCAAGATGCTGGGTTGCAAACGCGGAAGTGTCGCAGCTTGTCGGTCGGCGATGCCATTTCAAGTTTGGAAGTCAGGCTGTTTCTTCCAAGGAATGTGTGTATTTCCAAGAGCAGCAGAGTTGTTTTTAATCGGTGTAATCAGCGCAAGGAGCGTATCTTGCGCGCTCAGATATCTTCACACGGCCGGTCTACGTTATACCAAACATGACGAGAACATTGTAGATGTTGTTCCGCGTGCGTGGGAAGGAGCACAGTACTTATTGATATATCCGATGAATCTGACCAGATCAGCATGCAACTGCTTCTACTACTACTCCGCCGGAAACCGGCCGAAATACACGTTGAGACGCGTAAGGAGAAAATTGGGAAAAAGCGCCACAAGCGTCGATACAATCGGAAACCAACCCAGACGAAAGGCAAGAAATCAACTCCCAAACCAACAAACATCAAGGCAGCGACATCCAGAGCTCCAGCATCTTGGCGTAATTCGGCGTCCCCAAGCCAGTCGCCGGATCCCAACCCGGGACAGCTCCCCAGCCCTTCGTGCCGCACCCTCCGTTGGAACCGGTGGTAATGTCGTTGAAGACCCCCGGGTGAGCGTAAGCGGCCGGGTTGATAAAGCCGATGCTGCTCTTGCCAGCCTTTAGCCTCTCCTGATTGATCAGCGTCAAGATACTCCCGAGCACGGGCGCCGAGGCAGACGTGCCGTACGTCAAATCCCACTCGGCGCCGAGGGAGAAGACGTAGTTGGCGCCGTTGGCGCTGATGTCGGGGTACCCGCGGGTGTTCTGGCTGGAATTGTAGAGGCTGTCGTCGTAGGTGGGCGGGTGAGTCTTGAACCAGTCTTTGACGGTTTGGGCTTGGTAGGCGGGCAGGTCGAAGACGTTGCTGAAGCCACCGCCGGAATGGGCGACTGTTGCGAGGGTCCTTTCTGGTTGCCTGTTGTTGGCGAGCGCGCGGGCGATGTCGGTGCCGACCTTGACTTCTGTTGCGCCGACGGCTGTCACGTACGGACAGGAGGCCGGGAACATTGGGTTGAAAACGCCGTTGGAGCCGTCGGTGTACGTGGCGTCGGGGCCTGGAAGGCGGTTGTCGGCGTCGATACATGTGTTGTAGTTGCCGGCGACTCCGTTGTCGCCGCTGGATACGAGGAAGCTGGTACCCATGAGCCCGAGTTTGAGGTACTCGTTGCATTGCCGCTGTTCGTAAGCTGGCGTTAGGTCGTGTTCGTTGTATGCGTATGAGATACTGGTGACTTTGGCAGGCTCATAAATTCCACAAGAGCGGCCTTTGTAGCCACCTGGAGTTGGATCGGGATAGATGGCGTCGGCGAAAGGGTCGTCTCCTTCGCAATACGATGCATCGAACGCATCGAGGAAATTGTTGAAGCTTGCGCCTCCAAGAAGATCACCGACCTGATAGAGTGTAACCTGCTGTGGGTAGACCAGCGTCATGGCGTACGAAAGGTCCAAATTCGACTCGCAATTGAAGAGGCAGGATTTGTTTCGAATCTGGTTGATAGCGCCATTGATCGGTTGGAATATAGGCCGTTGACCCAGAAGCCTTCTGCTGAAGTTGGAGAAGAAGATATCCAAGTCATAAGGCACGTAGGCCTGAGGTGTGAATTCAGCAACGCCGAAACTGTTTCCTTCCGTGATCTCATTGTTGATCGGTATGCCATAAAGTGCGCGCAGGCAAAGCGGTGTTGTCTGCTGGTCGCAATCTGCCAATTGAAAGCTCAAATCTGACTGATTTATCGCTTGAACCGCCTTGGGTAGCCAGCCACGATAGGGACCTCGAACATCCCTGGCATCACGACTCTTCAAATTGTGATTAGCGCTACGAGGGACAGGTCGGGTGTCGAAATGCACAGACGGGTAGACGAAGTCGACGTGCTTCTGGATGTTTGCTGGAAGACTGTATTCATCGCACGCGACGTGTATCTTGCCGGACTCCTCGTGGGTCCAAGAGTGGTACTTGGTGCGAAAGATGGATTCAGCCTCTCCAACACTGGCGTTGAATAAAAGCCACGACAAGCCCTGCGACTGCCGGATGCGGTCTTCAGGAACGCCGGCAGAAGCAAGCCAACTCCTGACAGCTTCCACTGTCTCGCCACTAGAAGGGAGTCAGTATGACGTTCCACCCGTTTCATTCGGCGTAGCACTGTACCTCGGCGCAAAAGCCTGAGCGACCTCCTTCGCACTCCAATGTTGACCATACTTCTCCGAGCCTGGGTTAGAGACATCCATCAACCACTCGTGACTTTTGTCGAGACCGCTTTGTGTGAGAGCTATCCGCATGGGCAGAATGGCTCTGTTGTCGAGCTCACTACGGCGGGTCCAGCCCGTCGGGTGCGTGTTCCTCTTCTCGTGGACCACATGATGCTGCGTGAAAGGTGTGGCCAGGCATCCAGCGACCAGGAAATTGGCAATGAGCAGCGCAAGAAAGATCATTTTGCAGATGTCGTTTGCAAGGCGAGAGTTCCGTTGACATCCGCTCCGAGTGAACAAGTAGGAGGGCCTGACTCTTATAGATCGTTCTTGCGCCATCGTGCTGGTTGTGTTATGGATGTGAATTTCGTGGCTGCGGCATTACGCAGGTTATATGTCTGTCGATTTTGGTATAGAACGGCTAGGCTCGGATTTCGTGATGCATCGCGGTCTGCAACAGTGGTTTTGGGCGGTTGATAGGCGGCGAGTGGGCCGAATCCAGGCACTGGAGGATTTTGGGCTTTGCACACAGACCCCAACAAGACCAGCATGGCATGTCTGACGTACCTAGGGAGGAGCCTACCATCCCAGTCAGCACGTATATGTGGGAGCATTCATCACCTGCGGTATTGCACGCCATCACAGCAGTTTTGATCTGGACCCAGTCAGCCCGTCGTCAATGTAACGCAATCACTCATGATACCCAGATGAAGTGGGTCTTGAGACCGGACAATCAGGTACTAGGCTAGGGGCTTAGATCGTGCCTCCTCAATTGAGGTAACAGAGGGACAAAGGAAGCATCCTTTGCAACCTTGATCTTGCCGTGTTCTGTCAGCATGAGACGGCGCAATTCGAATGTGATGTCGGATATGGGAGCCGCGCCGCGGAAGTGTGGCACATGAGTTGGATGTTTGCTCAGTGGACCCGTACAGCTGTGTTGTTTTCTCTGTTAAGCTGTCCAGTCAGGAAGAAGAGTCCTGTAGTTCCGATGATAACGAGCCATTTCAGTAGTATTAGATGCATATCAAAGGCTTTCAGACCAAAAACAACCAAACGCCAAAAGCTCTCCGTGCGACAGCTTAGTGTTGAAGTCGCCACATGATCTAGCGATGTATTCTGTAATCTGTAGTCTGCCTCTGATGCATGCAGAATGGTCTTACTCGACCTTTCCGGGCATGCCAGGTAGGGTGTCAAGGGTGTATTGCATCACAAAAGTATTGAGATCCGACCAGTGCTCCGAATTGGCGAAGCTGAATGCAAATGTCAGTTTTGCCAAAGCGATGAAACTCCGTCCAGCGACGTGTGCAGTAAAGGCAAAGCAGAAATTTACAAAGCGAGTTTACAATGGGGTATCGAAAATGTCATGATCGTGCAGGTATCATTTGTTGTGCCAAAGGAAATTGCCCATGCCGTCCCACGTGTCCGCGTTGTTGTATCTGGACAAGAGAAATTCGACGTCAGCCCTGTGTCAGTTGGAGGAGTGGCGAGACGGTCGCAGAGGCGCTCGCTCGCAGTTAAACAGGATAACGGGGTTAAGAAACGTTCCACGTACATGTATGTCATGCTGTTGCGCAGACTGGGCTGGAGCATCTCCGGGTACCACCTGAAAAGCCACATTACGCTGGCCCAGCTCAAACTGGCAAACACAGGCCAGGAGCGTGTCCTCGCAATTGCGAGCTGTTCCTCACTCAAGCCGAAGATGCCTTTGCCACCGCGTCCACCATATGCGCCGCCGACCAGTGTGTTGTCTCCAGGAGGTTGCACGGCCAGCTTGGCCATTCCTAGTACCACTCTTGCAAACACGTATATGACGATCTGCTGGCTGACGCTGCTGAAAGCTGCCTTTCCGTGCCCGAAAACCCAGTATCCGCCGAACATGCCCGCGATGAACGGATGTACACTCTGCTCTTTGCCGTTGACATTCTTCATTGCCAGCATAGACGACTTGTAGAGGAAGGCGAACTTCGCGAGGTTGAACGCGTGTAGCTTTGTGGCCTTGAAGATGGCCAAGAGTTTCTCTCGTATCGTCCCAGAGCGGAAGAGGAAGATCATCACAAGAGCGTGTGGGAAGCGGACTTTGACGCCGTAAACGAGGCCATTTCGGATGGCTTTGAGGAGGACGAGAGGCTGATGGTACTTTGGGTTCAGGATGATCTTCTCGAGTTCGCCCTGGAGAGATATGTCTGTTAGGTTGTTCCTAGTTGCGTCGCGTTTGTGATCATACCTGAATTGCCTTGATGTCGTCCATTTTGAGCCTACTGGTCTTGAGTGGGACACTTGAATTTCTGTAATTTTGAGTGCTGAACGAATTACAGTGGAGCTCAGTATGTCCTGCTTGATACTTGGTCTTGTGGGAAAAGTACAGTACTGTAGTAGACAAAGGGCAGCACGCGAACGAAAGGCATAGCCGTCGATTGTTCGCATGTGCGAACAGCCGCAACCGAGGCAGGATCGCTCTTTCCCCAGATCACGATTGCCGTCGTCATATTCACATGCCGCCATGCCGGACCGAGCTACGCCGAGATTATTTGAGTGGACGAATAGTCACGCCTAGAATGGTAAAACAGGTCTTGCTGCCACGAGAAAAAGGTACTTTTGATGCCTCATCTTGTGCTGGACAAAGTCTAGCGCTTGGTATGAGATAGGAAATGTTGATGATCACCGAGTAAAGTAACAGTGTTATAACATACGCTGCATCATACATGGAGCACGGCAAAGGACACTCGAATGTGCCAACACTTCCCGTCTATTTACGATCCTACAACAGCCGAGCCCGTAGACCTCGTGTACTTAAGCTTCTGATTTCACTTCTCCAGCACCATCGATACCCTTCGCCAGTGCTTCCGGTCTCCATTTAGTCAGATGTCTCTCCGCCGGCTTTCTCGCGTCCTCATTCTCACGCCAGAGAGCCTCAAGCGCATCTAAAGCCCTGTCTCTCACAGGCGGCCTGAACATTACCAGGTACAGCAGCGCTTGCACAACCAGGTTCACACGCTCCGGGTCGTCTGCGATTTTACAGAGTTTGGGAAATAGCTCTGCGGGCAGATGAGGGATTTCTGACACAAGCCGGATCAGGACTTTGTTGTCTTTTGTGTCGAGATAGGGGATCATCGAGTCCAACAAACGGAGCGTGTAGGAGTTATATGTTGGTGTAGTTTCGGTTGCTCCTTCTGCGCCCTTCTGTTTTTGCAGGATGCGGTCGCAGTACCATTCCTCATTCAACCAAGTAATGGCCACGGTGATCCTAGCGCGGAAGTTTTCCATCACGTAGTTGAGGAGCGCTTCTCTGATTCCCGTGGATAGACTGAAGTTATTGCCCTTCTTGGTGAGGGTTCGGTCGCCATTTTCCTGCTTGACTGGCTCATCATCGCCGTCTTGCATGTCGAACTGAGATCGGGTCGCGAGCCTCGTGACTAGTGACAGCCATCCGTCTCTGTCATGAGTTGGTGCAGTGGGACGGTTGAATCCCTTCACCAGCTCCTGCTTTTTAACGCCTTTCTGTCGAGCATCGCGATCCAACTCCGCGAGGGTGTCGAAAACGCGAGTCACTGCCGTCTTACTGTATTCGTCCTTTTCTCGATCATTCAATGGTGCCGGAGGAGGTAGCTTGAATGGCCCGATGGCGACACCAGGTCCCTCAAACCCTTCTGGAGGCATCTGATCAAGACGATTTAGAACCTGTTCGGTGTCGCCTCCCATGGTCATCGATGGGTCGTAGTCGTCTTCATCATCGTCGTCAATCGCCGCTCTGACAGCTGCCGACGCATCTTGTGGTGGCTGTTGTTTGCTGATGTTCAGATATCTCGCTTTCACTACGTTGATTGCTGCATTAAATTGTGCTTGATCGATCATTTGCATCAAAGGTGGAATGAGCTGTGTGACGATGTTGTATGGTATTGCTGTGACATGGAAGCCATTGGCGGCTTTGTCGTCTGAAAGGGTGAATAATTGAGCGACACTGGATCCGTATTGTAATTGTGTGGAAGGTTGTACTGTTTGCTGAGGGGCAGTGGCGGCGCCGACGGCAACTGCTTTGTCAATGCGCTGTCTCTTGGTATCGTCTAGTCCGTCTGTGGGTTCGTCCGGAGCAGGCCGTTTCAGTTGGTTTGCGTCGGAGAAGGCTTGTATCAGGCTGTGTCGAAGACGTTCGATGTGTTGTTGTATCCGGCCGGCAAGAGTGTGATGAGGGTTGCGTTTGAGGACATGTAGAAGGAATGTCATGGTTGTGCGGGTCATACTTCTGACAGACACCTTGTCCCTGCCAGACATCGCCCGAGAAGCAAGCTTCAGTGGATTAAAATTGAGCACGATGCCCAGGATTTTGTTGCCGATGCTTGCTCTCCGTTGTACGAGAATGGAGACAGCGTTCAGTGTCGCGGTCACCAAAAGCGCATCCACTGCGTCGTCCTGCAGCACATACATCAGACGATCCAGCAGGCCGCTTGCCTCCGCCTCCAAGTTTCCCACTTTCAACACTGCATGTTCTCTGGGTACGAGCGCAAGGCTGATTTCATTCTGCTCCTGTCGCCGTGGATCCGCAATCAGACCTGGTGTCTGCACTTGCACGACCATGGCGACAAATTTCACACAGCAGATCCGCACGCCACTAGGAGCGGTATCCATGCGCCGCAGAATGCTCGACTTGATGGTAGCCAGCTTTCGCCATGCCTCATCATTTGAGGTGTTCATAGTATGCCTGAAGACCAGCGGGTAGATGCTGGCCGCGCATTGCACTGCGCTCTTCACCACTGCCGGGTCCTCGTCCTGGCCCATGTCTTCCTTGCGGTTCAGGTATCCCTTCAGCGTGTCAAGCACGTTGCTGCCAATGCACATCTTCTCCTTGTCCTCCGCACTGACGACAGGCGACGCGAACGTCTCGGCAAGGAAGTCGGCGCCCCATCTTCGTTGCTCGAGGGCAGTAGAAGCACCAATCACCGGTAACACACCAGGGACAACCTGAGGGTAGATGGTAGGATCTCTGAGGACAATATCACGCGCCGAGTTCAGCTGCCCGATGGTATCGGTGGGTGTACTCATGACGGCAGCTTAGAGTGTGGCAGGGGTGATCACGACAGTCCAAGTCTCGATTGCGCGTGGTGGTCTCAATGATAGCTAGGCGCTGAAGAGGAAACCCTCGAGATCTACAAAGAAAAGGAACGACGATGATGCTTCCTGCAAAGCTCCCATTACACGCTGGCGAGTTCAGGTGGTGCCTGGCATAGATCGGTGGGATGTAATTTCGAGCCGGGTATAGTAGCGTTTTGTTTGTCGTGGTAATTGTGGGTAGGTGGTATGAAGTGCTTTCTTTGGGGAGATTGTTGCTCTGGTCGTGTATGCGCGTCAAGCTCTCTCTTGCTTGTGATCCTTGGATGCACGCGGCGGCTCGGCTGCGAACTCCCGAGACTAAGACTTCTGCCGCCGACGCTCACAGGCCGTTCGACATACGAACCTCATGCGACATTGAGAGATACCGGTAATTCCATATACAGCCTTCAAGATGCCTATCGGACGGTGAGTGCTCATGCATGTGTTTTTCAAATGATCTAGCGCTAATTCTATGCGCAGCATGCCCCAGTCGTCGTACTACGACAAGCAGAACCGCCCTACAGCCGCCCTCTACCGTGCGCGCCAGCCTTACCTCGCCAGGAACATCATGACGGGATTGGCACTTCTTGGATTCGTTGGTGGAGTTTGTATGTGAAGTACAGTGCATGGGGAATGAGCCATCGGTTAACCGCATGGTCCAGACATCTACACCCTCAAGGCAATCGGCCAAGACGACTTCAGTGACGTTCCTATTCCGGATGCACCGATTCAGACTGGCGCGACAGTTGGCAGCACACCGAATGTTGTGGTTCCAAACCCGAAGAAGTAGATGGGAGAGTGTCATGGACTTTTGGTGCAATATGTAACATTCAACTCAACGATGCATATGGGCGGCGTTTGGCGAATCGGTGGGATACGTTATCACTTTCTAGGAGCTGTCAAGATACCAGAGGATTCAGAAGAGTACATATGGCTCGACCAGATATGGACAGAATTGCAATGACATCCGTTACATCTCAGCACACTCTTATACGGTCACACCTCAGCACAGTATCATCGTACGACTTTACAAGTGACTATCAACTGGAACACATATGAAAGTCTTTCCGCAGCGTGCTGCCGGGATGGATATATACAAATCTGAACAAATGCGCCTTCTTGCTACTCGTAAACTCTTCTCTAACCGCTGTCCGCAGCGGCCGGTGTGCGCTTGCTGAACGGTACGAGAGGCTGCTCCCTAGGAACCTTGTTCTCCTTGATCTGCTGGTGCTTCCTCTCATTTTGCTCGTAGGACTCCTTCTCGTACTTGGCGATCAGGTGGTCGATGTTGGCTCCGCCGTGTCCAGCAGGGACGTTCCAGGGCGAACCAGTGTTGAAGATCCTGTCGCAATCATGTTAGCACGAGTCTCTCGGCACAGTTCGAAGCATCCAGCTGGTTATCCAGGCTTCTGATTCATGAGAAGCACTCCATCGTATCCGCTTCTAGGGCTAGCATAGAAACGTACTCGGGGAACCTCAGGTCGACGTGACGGACAGACTGGCTGGCCTCGTTCAAGAACAACACTCTGTCCGCAGCAGCCTGCTCAATCATATCCGTGTGGGTGTTGTTGCGGTGAGCCCAGGAGCTGGCGTATTTGTTGTAGGTGTTCGTAATCAGGCGGGTGAAGTAGGGCTCCTTGTCGCCAGAGGTAGCATAGTTGAGGGCGAGGAAGGCGAGGGGAACACCAGTGACCGCGACGTAGAAGCCAGCCTATCTTAGCAGTCAGTCTACTGCCTTTTATTCGTGCGCGCAACAGCTTCGTGGTTCCTGCTTGGGCCTAACGTACGCCGAAGCTCTCGTTGCCGGAGGAGTGGTGCGCGTCGCCAGCACCGTGACTGGCATGACGGCGCTGGATCTGGGATCGCACACCGCGCGCGGAGCGCAAGGCTGCTCTTTGGAAGGGCTGCATGTTGTATAGGCAAGCCAATGGACGTAGATATGCGATCGTCAACCAGCTGTAGGTTGCTTGCAAGGTGAGGTCCTGCTGTCGGCTTCGGCAGGCTTGGCTTGACTTTGCTTACTCATGCTATCTTAAAGTCACCCTAACCGTCAACGTCAGCCCATCCACCATCCATGAAAGCTTCCGTATTGCTACAACACGGCGTGAATAATGCATTACTTGCTGTGAATAGCGCTGACGCATATATCATATAGCAAGCACACGTGGCTTGTAGCTCTAAGGTATTTGTCTTTTCATTCGACCAATGGCGTAATACTTGGAAGCACAAAAAACACCATAGAAACACTGGCCTCGAATCACTCAGATGGACACTCAGCAGGCTGAATGCTTCGAACAGGCTACGCACAAAATCGTCCGACTCCGTATTCTCTGTATATTTGTCCCTTGAGATGGCGCGTGACGCGAGTAGTGGTTCTCCAAAAGTACAGAGTCTGGATTCATCTTGGTACACAGGTATAGGAAAACCAACTGTCGCCTCATTTTCTATCGTCCACGCCTCGCTTTTTGGCTTTCTCGTAGCCATGTGTCCAAGCCGCTCGTTGAATAACATATCCATCTCTCCTTTCGTGTACAACCCACAGAAGTTTTGACTATTGGAACAGTGCTTCAAGCCTCGGCGGGCATGGCATCGTCGAAGAAACTTCCGTAGATGCCACGGGAATCGCCCTCGGTGGGACCATCGACCGAAACTTCCTTCTTGATTTTCGTCTTCTTGGACGGTGTCTCGGAGACGGGCTTCTCTTCGTCGTCGTTGTCGCCGTCGTCGGCGGTGTTCTCTGCGGATTGGCACTTCAGTTAGTGAGGCCAACAAGATCTTGCGAGGATGCAGAACGTACTGTTGCGCTTCTTGGCCGAAGCCGTAGTTGGCTTCTTCGCAGACTTAGGAGTTTTTGGGGTGGCGGCGCTTTCGTTGGCAAGTTCGGAAGCCAGCCCCTTTCCACGGTGCTTGACGGCTCTGAATTGGTGCTGAAAGGCAGACGCAGAGCGGTTCCCGTCGAGAGTCGCCATGAGCTCGTACGCTTTGGTGCCCAGAGTCGCGCCCTTGGCGTCCATGACAGCGAGAACACACGCCATGGTCTCGAAACTGAAGGTCTGCGCCTCGGCCTTTTCCTTAGGCGCCATGTTAGTTTGTGGCGCTATAGGCTCTGTGATTGTGAGCTTGCTGGCTGTGAAGTGTTAGTTTTTGCGACAATAGCAGCTTGCTTGCATTGGCGAGGCAAAGTTGTGACGGTAACAGTCAAGCGATACATACACGGATGAGTGCTGATGAAGCTTGGAGAAGGGGTTGGGTTGTGGGTCGGTTGTCGAGCGAAGAATGTAAATCAGTGAGCAGAGGGATTTTGCAAGTTATACAAACGGCGCGCTGCCTGGATCGCGCCCTCCGTTTCTGGATCACAACAAACGGCAAAGCATGTGACTGGGCCAATGAAGCATTCATCAGAGCTTCACCCACTCCTCTCATACATATATGTATGAAACAGTCGGGTCAACTTGCGCTTCACCCTGGCTGAGGAGTACAGTGAAGTGGTCTGTGCGGATGCATGTGTGAGGTGAGGGAACAACGAGCTTGTTTATCAGCAATCTTCCCATGGGTAATGTTGTAATGAATCTCTTCTTGACCTCGACGCTAATCAGAGTGCGAACGAGTGTGTCTCATGATGATCTTGAACGAAGGGTGTGCTCTTCGTGAATACTAGCTAGATAACGGATCTTTATCAGCAATATGTACGGAGAAGCTCATCTAGTAGGCAGAATGGATGGTGGGGTTTGATAGAACATGTTCTGTTTCATTACGATTTCGCCATACGCTAACACATACGGATGATCACAGTTTTGCCAGGCGACTGATTGAATACACTGAACAAGGTGTAAAGACTCTTTCCACCAGTCGTTTACGCCATCTATTTGGCGAAGTGCAGGTCATAGTTCAACCACTTCCTCGACTGCACCTCCGGCACACTCAGACCAGGAGTACCGTAGGTGAGCGGCGCGAAGAAAAGGAATCCCCAGATCAAAGCCGCGACGACAACGCCAGAAGCAGCCCACGTAGCCAGGAGCGACTGGCCAGCCATGCGCTCCCTGATTGGCTTGTTGCCAGGCTCCTTGGTGACTACCTTGCCATCCTTCGTGGAGTTGGTAACATCGGCGGGCTCGAGGTTGAAGATGAATTCGATCAAGGCACCAGCTACCAAAGCACTAGCAAGTTGTGCTGGGAGGTAGTGATGCAAGAAGAGTTGACGGCCCATGATGAAGAACGGGATGTAGTGAGCAGCCCAAGTCAAGAAGAAGAATCCGGTGCTGTTGTACAAGCGCGAGCGAGTCCCTGGCAAGGATTAGCTCATGATCAATGTTTTAAATGGGAAATAACTTACGCTTGTCGAGTGCGTCCACGCCGCGACGAATGCTGACCTGGTCGGCTAGAATGATGCCGGAGAAAACGGCGAGGATAGACGAAGCGATCCACCAGCCGATGGGGTTGCCAAGGAAGTAGATTTGTTGTCTGGTATCGTTTTCGGTCCAGAAGCTCACACCACGCAGCAGGAAAGGCCACTGGATGGGCTGAGATGAGTAAGGGTGGCTCGATGTCAGAGCATTGTTGTGGAAGAACATGGCACGTTGAAGCTCAAAGTACTTCTTCAAGAACGGCATGGACTTGACCTTGCGCTCCTCTTTCTTGGCACGCGGCGAGTCTTCGGGCAGGCCAGGAATCTCTTCAACATACCAGATGTTGGAAGATTGGGCGATGTTCTTGTTGCCGTTGATTTCGGCCTGCTTGTAACCCCAGTCGGGGAGAGGCGTAGTGTGAGTCCACATGGCAACCTTTGAAGGGAAGTGAACAAGCTTGAAGTGGGACGACATGGTCTTGAACTGCTGCTTGTTCTTGCCATTCTCGATTCTGATCTCGAAAAGCGTATCGTTAAAACGCTTGCCGTTCGCATCTTCGACACCAACGGTGGTGAACTCCTGGTTCGTAGGGAAGAAGGGAGAAGCAACATCGTGAGTAAGAAGCCAGCTGTCGGTCACCAAGTGGCGGAAACGGACAACATCGCCGTTCTTGACGGGGTGGCCAAGTCCTTCCATCTCCTTGGAAGGAACGATCTGCCAGATGTTGTTGGTGTCGTTGTGCGGGTAGCCAGTGACTTGTTGGCCCTGAGATGAGATACGGCCATCTTCGTAACGCAGAGGGTATTTGTCAACATGCGAGTGAAGGTAGACCTTGGTGTCCTTGTGCTTCATCGCAATGTTATCGAAGTACTCGATTCCGACAGCTTGTTGAGTCATGATGTTGTCGCTCAACGTCGCCTGGAACTCCGGAGTCATGAAATCATCGCCAGGACCAGATCGGGAAAGAATGGTGAAGTGGACCTGGAACCAGAAGAGGTACATCATGAACGGTACAACGATGAATCCGATGATCCGAGCGCTGAGGTGTTTGCCGAATGTCGGGATGCTCAGAGGGCCTTGCTTGCGGTTGATGTCGAGCAAGTCCCAGAGGTCGATGATGACGGGCACGCCAATTGAGAAGAAGGTGAACGCACCGACGTACTTGGTACTGATAACGCAAGACATGCAGATTCCAGTCAAAAGGAGCCACTTCCACCACTTCCGACCAAATGGCGCGTGTCGGAGTTTGTAGAATCGAATATAGCACAAAACGCTCAAGGCCATGAAGAAGACCAGAGTCGCATCGAGCAGAATGAGACGAGTCTGTCCAATGTGCGCATTGTCAAAGAGGACGACGGAAGCCGCGACAATGCACGCCGGTAGGCTGTAGCCAGACTCCCACATGATCCAGAAGACCACGCTGACTGTCAAGGAGCCCATCATAGCGGGCATCGATCGGTACGCGACGTATGGGACCCTGTTGGTGATGTACGAATCGCCAATGTTCTCAAAGAGGAAGGATCCATCGTAGCCAACCAGCCAGCCGGCGAATGCGAAGAGTAGCTTGCCAAAGGGAGGGTGGACATCGAAGAAGTAGGTTCTCTGAAGGTAATACGATGCAAACTACACATGCGATTGTCAGACTGTCCTTGCCACTGTTACTCCCTCATTCCCGTATCTTACCTTGCCAAAGTGCACCTCATCGAACACCACCTGGTTGGGATGGCTGATTCCCCAGAAGCGCGTGATGAACGCCAGGACCGTGATCACGGCCAGGGCAAGCTTGTAGTCCCATTCTCTTTGTACGGTCTGCTTTGCTGCACCCTTGAACTCGTTGATCGTATCGTCCGTGACGTATGGTGCTTGTGCTGTGTCTGCGTCGGTTGCGCCGCGCTTAGCTCCTCGCTGGCGGACAGCGTTGGAGGCCATTGTCGATGGTATTGCTTAGCCCAAATCGGCTGAATTAGCTAAAGGAAACGAAGTGAAGGAGAGACAAGAACACGGTCGCCGGCCGCAATGAAATGGAGAAGTTCGCCGTTTGAGGCGCGGATGAGAAACCTCGAGGTCTCGAGCCAGAAATGTTCCTGGAGTTGGACACCTGGGCTCAAGGGCTGTTCGTTCCTTCGTATCGATCGCCCCTGTCGGCGATTCCTGAACGCCAAGGCCGACGTTACACGATTTCACGTGATCCATTCTTCCTTGCTTGCGACTCCTGCTTGTTCTGCATTGCTACTACACGTACCTTGCGCGTGTCAGATTTATCCATACATGGGAATAATGTGAACAAGAGTTTTTTGTTTGACCACAAAGACGGATTCGCACGGAGCTGCAACTCGGGGTAGCTGGCCACGGGCTGGCGCGTCTGCTTTCGACAGACTCGAGTAAAAGGTTCGAGAACACGTGGAAAGCAAGATCAATCCAATGCACCGCCGAGGCAGCGGCCGCCTCAAGGCTAACTATACCAAGCATATTGAGGGAAATACGCTTGGACGTTCGTCGTGTGACGATTCACTGGCGACATTGACTGTACAGCTAACACCGCGACTGCTAGAGTATCAAGATACGCAGCAACAGTCAAGCACAGCAGTATGCAGCAACCTGTCGACCTGGGCTCACAACATTCTTGGTTCGCGAGACGCCTGAGCATCTCAACCGAGGCGGAGTTCTTGCTCCTCAACTCTCTGTGGTTTTGTACAACAGGCAACGCAAAGCAACGCGGCAGATGATTCTGACGATTGACTCTCTATCATGAAGCTGTTGTAAGCGTTATTTTCCGGACTTCTTTTCGGAAGGAGTAGTCGTAAACTCAAGCGCCAAATCCTACCAGAATGGGGGCTCTCGCTCTTGGAGACAAGTCGAACGGAAGGCCTTGAGCCGTCCGCGGTTCCGACGTGCTCGTTGTATTCTCAACTTGCCACCTTTGAGTCTAGATTTGGGTGTTCTACCTCGTGACCCAGTTCGAGAGTTTGAATCATCCCTTGTTCCTTCACGATCCGCGTTCGATCTTTCCGGATTCAGCCTCGTCAAAGGCTTCCCCGCGCTCAAACCCCGCCAAATACTGTTATTTCCATGTCGGAACCGATCGTGTGGCGCATGGTATTCACATGCACAGAGATCCGAGATTGGCCTCCATTGGTCGCGATGATCGGATTCCACGTTCTCATGTCTACCGGCGGGGTACGTTGCGCGTGTTGTGGCCAACTGCGGTCGACCGGGAGTGTTAGTGGTCGCAGTGAACAGATTGTTTAAATGCCCATGGCCCCGATCCAACAAGGTAGGCAAACAGGCTAATCGTTTCCATTTTACGACACACTCGAACTTCTCAGACCAGATCACACAACAAACAATACTTCATCATGGGTTCCGTTGGCCAAGAACCTGAGCCCGAGCGGATCCTAAAGACCGACCTCAGGCAATACAGTAACAGGACCAGAACAGATGGACCCTACGCAGACAATCTCGACATCGATGTCTTGATCGTTGGAGCTGGATTTGGAGGTAAGCACCGCAGAAGCGTCTTTTCGATGTCCAACCTGACTTTTTTGTTCGAATAGGTGCCTTCTCACTCTATGAGATGCGCAAGGCAGGATTGAACGCTGCGATCTTTGAAGCAGGTACCTCCTTCGGTGGAACGTGGCGATGGAACTGCTACCCAGGAGCTCGTGTCGACTCACCAGTCCCGATTTATGAATTGGCCATCCCAGAAGTCTACAAAGACTGGTACTGGACGACAAATTACCCGAACTGGGAGGAACTTCAGGCGTACTTCGATCACATGGACAAGGTGCTCGATCTCAGCAAGGATTGCTCATTCGAGACTGTCGTCACATCCGCCGAATTCGACATGGAGGAGGGCAAGTGGCACGTTGGTACCCAGGACGGCCGCAAGGCAAAAGCGAAGAATCTGGTAGTCTGTGCCGGGTTCGCAGCAAAGAGATATATCCCGGGTTTCCCTTCTATGGACAAGTTCAAGGGTACCATCCATCACTCCTCGTTCTGGCCGGCCGAGGGGGTCCCCTACGAGGGAAAGCGCGTCGCCATCATCGGCACGGGTGCCTCGGGCGTACAAATGATCCAAGAAATGGCACCGACTACCTCACAGCTTGATGTCTACCAGCGAACTCCTAACCTCGCACTGCCAATGGGAAAGCGTGCTATGTCCAAGGAAGAACAAGACGGACTCAAGCCCTTGTACCCGAAGATTCACAACATGCGAGAGCTTACCTTCGCAGGGTGGGATTACGATCTTTTGGAGCGAGATACTTTCTCAGACACCCCGGAAGAGCGCGAGGAGCACTTCGAGAAGCTCTGGAAGCAGGCCGGCTTCGGTCTCTGGCTTGGTGGATACAGCGACTACCTGGCGGATATGAAAGCGAACCGAGAGGCGTACAACTTCTGGCGCAAGAAGCAATCCACACGTGTCAAGGACCCTAGGAAGAATGAGATTCTGTTCCCAGAGGAGCCACCACACGCTTTCGGTATTAAGCGACCTTGCCTCGAACAGTGCTACTACGAGCAGCTTAACCGCGACAACGTGGGCCTTATCGACATCAACCCAGACACGAAATACGGATCTCCGATCAAGGAATTCACGGAGAAGGGTATCGTCACCTCTGACGGTGTAGAGCGCGAGTACGACATCATCGCATTAGCGACCGGCTTCGACGTCGTCACTGGTGGCATGACCAACATGGGCCTCAAGAGTATTCACGGTACATACCTGGCAGATGAGTGGAAGAACGGCGCCAACACATACCTTGGCACCACCATCTCTGGCTACCCTAACCTGTAAGCCGCATCTTGCCTACTTGACCATCCGTACGTTAATAACTCTTCACAGATTCCATTTGTACGGACCTCACGGCCCCACACTGCTTTCCAATGGACCCTCGTCTGTCGAAATCCAAGGTCGTTGGATCAAGGATGCGATCAAGCAGGCAAATCGCCAAGGCCTGAAGTACATCCATCCTACTGAAGAAGCGACCAAGGCATGGAAGGAGCGCATCAGGGAACTAGGCGACGCCACACTTTTCCCGACCACGCGCTCCACGTACATGGGCGGCACAGTACCCGGCAAGAAGGTTGAAATGGTACGTCAGATCCCCTGTCTTGACTGTCGTGATCGTCGTACTAACCTCATAATTCATAGACATGTTACGCCGGCGGTGTCGGAGCTTACAGTGCTGAAATCCGCAGCAAGCTGAAGGGCTTCCAAGGCTTCGAGACTGTCAAGGCATGAAATTTTGCGCACGATAGTAATGAGAATGTAATGAGTTTTCGAATCGAACTGTATTTTTTTGATTGCATATATGTATACTGCTTGATCAGCAAGCATCGCTCCCCTCTCAACCCTTCCTCTCGGTATCAACTGTCAAGGCCCCAGCCCCAGAGCCTATCATCACCTTCGCAACCTCCCCACCAGGGAGAGGCAACCTTATTGAACTTGCCTGGCTCGTAAGATGCTCTGAGTCCGAGAACGTCCATACCAGGTCCGCCGCCGCAGGCGTCGAAGGATCTAATCAGGGCCTGATTAGCTTCCTTAGCCCTTTGCAGCTCGGCCTTCAAGAGTTCGCTCCTCATGGAGGAGAAGGACATGCCCCCTCTGGCCGCGCGACACTGCTTGATCTCCGCTTGGAGATGGGCGATGCGAGCCTCCAGATCGATTATCTTGAGGCGAGTGTCAGCCTGATCGGCGCACACGGGGCACGAGCCTGGGGCTTCGACTGCTGAGAAGGTCTTTCTCGGGTTTGGGCAGGTGTTGAAGAGGGTGAATTCCGAGTCAGTGCACGTGCCGTACTCCACCGTCTGTCGACAGATGGGATGCTGGGTGCAGCGGAGTAGCAGGATGTGCAGGCAGCCTGCGAACATGTAGCGGACATTAGAGCACTGAGTGATTTGGGTCGGGAATGTTACCTTCAGCGACAGCTCTTGGGTGTCCGGGCCCCATTTGGGGGATCCGACCCCGAGGACGGTCATGTTGGAGACCTACCTGTTGTGGATGAGTTGTTGGTCTGAAGGTTGGAGGAGTTCCGTCTTTGGCCTGCGAAAAGATGCAGGAGTTAGACGGTCGTTCGTCGGTAAACTCTTTTCGTTCATAAATTCACAGCGAGTGCCTCTGAATATTTAACCAATGCTCGATTGATGGGAACAAAGAACCGGACAAGGACTTGACAATGGTATTCACCAGATGTACAATGCCATTGTTTCTTTCATCTGGCCGATGCCACTCACTAACTTACTGGTACGTGACTCAGTCTTGAGCCTCCCGAACGAGTAGTGAACGATCGGATTTCACTGCTGTGAGTATTTCAGCTGCTCGGACGATTGAAGTCGACGCCGCTTTCAACGGTGTTACAGCATCTAATCAAGTCAAAACCATGAGGCACCACCCGAAAGATCCGGAACAAAACAGAGTAAGGCTGGTGTTCGAGTTTCGTGTGATCGTCAATAGTTCACCAGTCCCTAACGCTGAGCTCAGACAAATTGACATAAAGTAATGGACAACAATGTCAGCCATCTAAGAATGGAACACAAGACGGCGGAGGCTCAAGACGGAGTTGGACAGTGGAGACAAATGAACCCAATTGCACCTACAAGTCCATCTTACCTTTTGTCCTTTTTCCTTTGTTCCCCTTGTCATTCGTTCATCACTTGATTCACTCGAGGGGTTGCGAGGATTCACTCACAAAGTCGATGGTAAATCGACGTGTCGAATCGTGCATCTGTTGGAGTAGGTAAGCTAGCAAGGGGCAATTCACTATGTCCTGCATTTTCACCCATCACGTTTCTTGAGTACCTGGTTATTCTACTCGAGTGTTCGATGGCAATTAGACGAGTGGGTCGTACGATTTCGGTCCCCAGTGGCGCGGGAAAAACTCCGAGTCGTCTGATATGAGGTGACTATTTTTCGAGATTTCGAGGGAGTTGATTGAATACCTAGAAAGCAGCAGTGCTGGCCTTGAAGCCATACCGAACGCCCGGTTGCATCTCATGGGACAAAGGAAGATTTAGGAGAAGGGTTTCTTTCGAATTTTTCATCTGCTACAGCAGGAGTAGTAGTGGTAGTGTATTCTCGCGTTCATCATGGAATATATCCACCCGTGCCACCCAAGACAAAGCCTCCCACAATTCGATCCAGACCGTCGCGCGAGTATGGGTATCATGAGCACATCTTTCAAATCCGTCATCCCCGATCATTCCGCGTCCACTTCTGACAACTGACTCCAAAGTCCATGCTTCGTTCGACAATCAATCACATCTGTCCGCCAGGTGGCACCGCTCTTCCCGACATTAGAGACGCCTGGGGAGTTCCGTATGCGCCCTCCGCCGGTCTAAAGCTGGGATTGGGGTACACGTCTTTGCCAGGACCGCCTTCTTCGGCGTTGGGGTGGCGGTGCAACTGGCTAGTGTCGAACGCTTGCTGTGGCGCCGAACCTTCACTGTGCAATGCTGGTAGATACCTGGAAAGAATAGATCCTTCGTAGTGGGGCGTACGGTCAGCCTCTTGTTGGGACTTCTCGGCCGACAATGGCGCATCGATCGTGCTCGTGCTGGAAATGTTGGAGATGTTGCGGAATCCTGTGAGCTCTCGCTCGCCAGTATGCGCAGTGTTGCCGTTCTGCTGACGTTGCTTGCCAACTTGCAATGGCGAGCCCGTAGAAAATCCTTGACCAGGAGCCCTGGAAGTAGTTGGCGGCGCTGCGAGCCCGGAACTCGCAACATCTTGGCCGTCGCCCATGAAACCGGCTGTCCGCCTTCCAGACACGGGTGTGGCAAATGGGCTTCCAGTACGCTGCCCTGGGCCCGTTAGATTCCGCATGATGTGTCTTGGATTCGCAGGCTGATCGGCCCAATCGGGGGTATGGGTGAAGTTTGGCGTTACATGTGCTGTCACAGTCGATGGTTGTGGTCGAGCCCAAGCATTTTGCTCGAGGAACTGTTCGTGTGCTTGTCGCTCACTAGCCGCTACTGGTGGTGCGACCGGTGGGATGTGTACAGCATGTTGCTGTTGCTGTTGCTGCTGCTGTTGTAATTGTGCCTGTTGCTGCTGTATTTGGTGCTGCTGCTGAGATGAGTGAGTGTGCTGTTGGTGGGTGTGTACATGTTGCACAGGCTGGTGCATACGCCGAGGTATCTGGGGAGCTGTCAGCAGATGCGCTCAGTCCAATGGAAATGTAATACTCACGCGCATAGCTTTGAAGTCGTCCTCCAACCCTGATCCTTCTGCACCGGTAATATTGGGTGCCGCAGGAAATCCAACGTATTTCGCGATACCACTGAGGACGCTGACCTCTTGGTTGTACTTCGCCTGCTGCCGGATTTGTGCGCTCTTCTTGCTGGGAAGCTTGTACAGATATCTCTCTTCGCCTTCTTGGTGTTGTTGGCGGCGTTCTTTCTGTATCCCGTACCAGTCTTCGCCAAGCGCATATAGCATATTCTCTCGAAGCTCGCGAGCGGTCTGAAAGTACTGCGAGTGGAGCTGAGCGCGTTCGCCCAAAGTACGCTCGCGTACTGCCTGGATTCGGTATCGGTAGTACGCGTTGGCCTCGCGCTCTTGCTTAGCTTTCCTTTCGTCAATGCAACCGACCTGTCGCAAATACTCTGGATGTACGCAGTCTGGTTGATTCAGCAACTGCAGTTCGTGCTCGGCAGACGCCAAACTCTCGTTGACAAGCCGTTGCCGGAAAGCAGCAAACTGCTTCGCAAGCTCTTCGAACGAGGACGAAGCTTCACCCTTTTGTTTGAGCTCTTCCTCGCTCTTTGGCGCAATCTCAGTGCTAGGCTCTTCCTCTTCGTTATCCACAACAAACTCCGAGGCCTCTATTTCTTGCGTATCTTCTTGTGACTTTGGCTTCCGGCCGGGTTTGCGGCCTCGTTTCCCTTTGATGCCTTTTACTGGTGCTACGACTGGCGCCTCGGTGCTTTGTTGTTCGATTTCAACCTCCTCGTTCTCCTGGACTTCGTCAATGCCATTTGTTTCTGTCGACTGCGCAATTTCGCCTTCAAGTGGGTCCGCATTAAGGGCATGGCTTCGTTTCCGCGGCGATTGTTCTTCGATGTCGGATTCTTCGCTTGTGAGAGGGCTGTCTTCGGCGTCTGAGCGCTTGCGCTTTTGCCCTAAAGTTGTCGCATTAGTATCGCATAATCCAGTGTATTTATACGGTTGCAGCTGTGGGCTGGGAGAAGCCTTACCGGCTGTCTCGATCGTAGACGTACTGGAAGCAGCGCCTGGGCCGGTCGGCAAAGGCGAAGGTGGCTCTGACAGCTCGTCTTCCACGCCAGCAGCTTTGCTGAGCTTACTAGGCGTTCTGCCGACGCTGTCTGCGTGTTGTCGCCGCTTTTGGGGAGAATCGTCCAATCTTTCCGTCTCGGCTTCTGAATCCACGTCGAGAGTTTTTTGCGCTGGCGGCGGGATCGTGCTTTTTGCGCCATTGGCTACGAAAGCAAGTGTGTCATCATCGTCGTCGAGATCTTCGGGTTCGCTGAGACTGCTTGAGCGGTCATCTGGTATATCGCCGATCTCGGCCTCTGCGTCGGCGGCGTGACGAGCCTCGGCACCTGCTTCCTCGAGCTCACTGTCGCGCATGATAGCGTCTCTTGTGGCGATTGGAGATCCTCGGGGGGCCTTTGAGGCGGTGCTCAGAGGTGAAATGGATGGGCGGGGTGTCGGTGTTCTTGCAGGGGAGTGGTGGGCGGATCGGCGGGGAGAGGTGGGCGTATTTTGGCCGGCATCGAGGTCTGTAGCGGCATGTGTCAGTTGGCAGTGTCGAAAGCAAGGCACGGCAAAAGTGAAATGGTATGGACAGCTCGTGTTGGGTTGGGAAACTCACTGGCATAGAGCGACTCACTGCGACGCGCAGTGGCCGGTACAGCCATGGCCGTGGAGGTTGTGTGGGTTGTTCACGCGTGCGGCAATGTTCGTGTCGGCCTGACCACTGGCCCTCAGGTCTCAGCAGGCAGGAGATCAATGGGTATTGACACTGAGTGCGGCTCGTGGGCGTCGTCGTCGTGGGCGCGCGCAGGCTGGGTTTGCGGGCGGCGGCAGAGGGAGCGGTGCTGCTTCGTCGTCGTCGCACACCAGCTGCGGGGCGGATGGAGTTGGTAGAGATGTTCGAGATACCAGGAGTGGCTGTCGGCGTGAGCAGTGTTGTCGGGTAGATTGAAGGCAGACAGTGGAGTGGATTGTGTGTGTTGTAGCTAGTGGGAGGCACTGACGGCTTGAATCGACCTGCCTGCTGTTCTCGGCTTGAAGCGTATGTCATTTTGTCCGCTAGCTAAAGGGTTCCGCCTCTCGGGTCTGAGATAAAATGGCACACGCATCGGGCTGCACAGTCTCGAGCTGTCCCACTTTATTCATCCAGTGAGAGCCCGCCTCTCGCTTCGGCTTTGGCCTTTGCTCCAGAAAAAGTCGCTGTCTGTCTGCGGTACAAGATCGAGACACCTCCATTAATTCAACAATCCCTCACAACAACCCCGTCGCATAGCCAACCATGGCAGCAAGATCGAGCGACAAGAGTCCCAAGGTGGAGAAGAGTGTGAAAAAGGACAAGTCCGACAAGAAGAGCAAGAAAGACAAGAAGGCGTCTGGCGACAAGCAGGACAAGGTCGCGACTGTCGCTTCGTTACTCGCAGACAAAAAGGCTGTCAACCCAGCCCTCTCTTCCCTTTTCGCCGCACAGGTAGGGTCTATGATATACTATATCCCAATCTCACGTTCAACCCGCTAACCAACCCAGCCTACACCACCCACTCGCCAAGAGATCGTCCCGGAGCCCGAAGCAGAATCTGAGGATGATGAAGACGAGCTGAGCGAACTGGACGAGGAATTTGACGACGAGGATGAGGATGCTGTTCCCGTGCCAGCTGTCAAAGCTGTCGCAGCCATTGAACACGCGCCAGAAGACGACAAGAAGCGCAAGAGAAAGCGCAAGGACGCCGGCGACGAGATTGAGGATGTGTACATGCGCAAGTTAGAGAAGGAAGAGGCAAAGGATGCCGAGGCCGCTGCGAAAGAGCGCGCATCCAAGCGACAGAAGGGTGAGGAGGTGGATGACGAGGAAAGCGACGACGGCAACGACGGAGTGGACGTGCGAATCGAAGCCGAGAGCGACGACGACATGCCTGGAGCTGACGACGAGGACGAAGACGACAGCGAAACGCCCGCCAAAAAGACAAGAAAGGCCTCACCTCCGCCCAAACACGAGACGCAAGCAGAAGAGACCGAGATCACAAAGGCCAACCGCACCGTATTCCTCGGAAACGTCTCGACCTCAGCAATCACCTCCAAATCCGCTCGCAGGGTCTTCATCGCACATCTCACCTCTTTCTTCCCAGAAGTCCAAAAGAAGGACCCTACAGCCAAGTTCAAGCTCGAGTCTCTGCGATTCCGCAGCACACCATACGCCGCAGCTCTGCCCAAAAAGGCCGCATACGCCAAGAAGGAACTCATGGATGCAACGACCAAATCCACCAACGCATACGCAGTGTACAGCTCTCCTATTCTATCGCGTGAAGCCGCTCGCCGCCTGAACGCCACCAAGATCCTTGACCGCCACCTTCGCGTCGACGAAATCGCTCACCCGTCCATCGTAGACCACAAGCGCTGCGTCTTCATCGGCAACCTGGGCTTTGTCGACGACGAGTCCAACATCCAAGCCGCCAACGTCCTCGATGGCCGCGAAGTGCGCAAGCCCGGAAAGCAGCCCGCAGATCACGAGGAAGGCCTCTGGCGCACAATGTCGCGCCACGGCGAGGTAGAGTCCGTCCGCGTGATCCGCGACAGCATCACACGCGTCGGCAAAGGCATCGCGTACGTGCAGTTCAAAGACGAGAACAGCGTGGAAGCAGCCCTGCTGGACAACGAGAAGAAGTTCCCGCCCATGCTGCCACGCAAGCTGCGCGTGTCGCGCGCCAAAGCCCAGAAGCGCAACGCAAAGCCTGGCTCCGGCCGCCCTGGCTCCAACAACAAAGCCGCTGCTCCCAGCGGTTACCAACGTAAGATCACACAGGAAGAAGCCGCGCAGATGGGCAGGCAGAGCAGACTAGTCGGCAAGGCCACCGCGGCCGCTCTGCACAAGAGCCAGCACAAGCCGGGCAACGGAGAGGGAGGTCCTAGGGATTCGCGACCTTCGCATCACCTGGAGGGTTTCAAAAGACCTGAGGCTTTCGTCTTTGAGGGCCACAGGGCGACGTCAAAGCAGGGCAACACTGGTTTGAAGTTGGGCGGCAAGAACGCGAACAAGGGTAAGAAGGCCCCTCAGAAGCAGGGCAAGCCTACTGACCGCAGCGCGAAGAGAGGTGCTGCGTTCAAGGCTGGCGGCTCTAAGAAGGGCGGCAGCAAGAGTGCTTGATTGTTACAGCAGTTTAGCGGGGCCATTGCTCTGGTTTTATACCTTTTTATTAACATTATCATTGTCATCGCATGTATCAACGTTGTACATTGGAACTGCTGTAATGCCCTTGGGTGTAATCACATCTCTCGTGGCATTTCCAGGACGATTGCATTCGATCAGTTCGCTCACTTGGCGATGTCAAGGAGGAGGCGCTCTCGAAATAAAACAGGTAGACTCTTACTTTATTAGGAGTATTGAATAAGGTGTCTAATCCCCATCCCTGTAGAAGTGTAGCGATGCTTTCCCCCGTAGTGCATCAATCAGTGAATCTCGTCCATTCAATCCATCAATCCAGCCGCCCTCGCCTTGCCTAATAATGCAATCTCCAGTCCACAGACCGAGCACGAAAAACGTAAAAACCCACAGTACCTACTGTATGCATGCTAGAATGTTGTAGTCAAGAAGACAAAAGAAAAACACCCCAAACTCCAACGCTCAACAATGATCCAAACAAGCAAACCAAAACGCTGAAAAGAAAATAAAGTAAAAAGATTCCCCCCCATCCGCATCATCCGTTAACCCATCCAACCATCCCTTCGTTCCAATTTTTTCATCTTTCCATCTTCACCTCAACTCATCCACCCCCTCCCAAAACCCCTCCATCCTCCACCGCCAACTCCTCAAATACGGCCCCAACCCCTCCTCGTCCCCAGGCGCCCACCACTTCTCATGCAAACTCACCACTCCGCCCTCCAAATCCTCCCTGGTCGGGTAATGGATGTTCCACTGCGGCTCCAGCATTTTCCAGGGCATATTACCGCCCTCCTCGGCGCTACGGTGCGCGTAATTGAGGAGGTTCTGCTCGGGGAATTTAGGCACGAAGCGGTTGGGGAGGGCGAGGATGCTGAGGTAGTGGGTTAGGAGTTGGAGGGAGGGCTGCATGACGAAGAAGCCGGCGTTGAGGTAGTGGATGTTTGGGTAGGAGTTTGTGGCGGCCGAGGGCGGGTAGGTGTGTTTGCGGTTCATCTCGGGTTGGCCGGCGAAGACGTAGGTTGCGGGCAGGGGGGCTTCGTCTTGTTTGATTGTTTCTGGGCGGGAGAGGGTGGTGTTTTGGGGCGTTGCGGCGGGGTCGGCGAAGACGCCGTCTAGGGGGCGGTTCAGCACCGTGTCGCCGTCGAGGAAGCAGATGAGGTCGAATTGGGTCAGGGACCATAGGCGTAGTTTGTCGAAGACTTCTTCCCAGTTGGCGGCGCCGGCTTCGACCCAGGAGGGCTTTTCGATTGTTTCGACGGAGAGGACGATGGCGCCATCGTGGCGGAGGCGGGCGCGTTTGGCTTCCGAGACGCCTTTGGTGGCGAGCACGATGAAGGGGATGTCGTTGCTGCGGGTTTCGGGAGCGTGGAGGATTTGGTAGGCTAGGAGGCGGGTTGCGATGAAGTAGTCGTCTTGCAGGTTGTCTTGGTCGTCCGGGTGGGTTGCATCAGAAGCTAGTAACGTGGCGAAGGCGTACTTTGACTTGGTCGTTTCCAGAGTCGCCTGGTGCTGTGATGTCGATTTCGTGATGGCGGTTGTTGCGCCTGCGACGTGTTTCACCAGTGCATCCCTTTGGTGGTCGTAGGCTTTGGGCAGAGGGGTGTAGACGAAGAGTGTGAAGATGGCGACTACTGCGAGGAGGAGATATAGACCCATGCAATTCCGTCGACCGGTTCCTTTGCCTGAAGGCGACAGACTGCGCAAGTATGGAGACATTTGGACTAGTCGCCGGAGTTGAGGCCAGAGTCTTGCCAGTGTGTCCCAGATTTTCCTTAAGGCAATCCTAGATCCTTCGATCGAGTAGACGTTACCTGAGCGTGAATGGGAGGTGATTAACAAATTGGGCGTCGAGGAGAGCAAACAGAAGAGAAGAACAAGAAAACAGTGAAAAGTGTATACAGACACTGGCGTATTCACTGCGTTATCAAGCAGCGAATGGAACCTACCAAAATCCAGGGCTGCCGCGCAAGGAAGTACGAAGTGAGGGCCGCAAACCTTAACTATTCCACTGTACAGTACAGGGTGGTACCGTCGGCGCCATTGCTGGAATTACCCATTTTGATTTGGCTGGGCTGGATCGCAGGATGAAGCGAAGTGAGATGAGATGGGCCGGCTGAGCAAGGTTTTGCGCCGTCTCACGCAAGGGATTTCTCGCATCTCGGCTAGACCCACCGGCACAGCCTAGAGAAACGGTGGCGACCTGAGGAAAATTGGTTTCGGGAGAAAGCAGTACCACGTCTGTTATGTGTGCAATCGGTATTGTTTGACACGGCCATAGAAGACGGGCAATTGTTGTCAGTCGTGGTTCTGCTGAGGCGAGGCAGATACGGGTTGCGGTTGCACCTGCTGAAAGCGGGTGTGGACGCAGACCCATTATATGGTGGCTGGGTCAGCCTGCCGCAATCGCTTATCTTTCTAATCTCTCCTCGTATCAATTATCGAGGAAACAAAAGAAAGACGGCGTACGAGACGTGAGCAATAATAGAAGGTTGTCAGAGCCGGCGACCAGGTTGACTGCCATCGAGATCTGCAGGTAGTGCAAGGTACTGGAAGTACCGTATGTGTCATCCTTGTTCTGAAACATAGAGACCGCCCTGAGCAGCTGCTACCTCAGAGGAATGATATAAGGACTGTAGATCTTGCTTGTATGCTGATGACTGTTGTTGAGTTGACAGTGTTAAGATGAGCAGCTGGAGGTCCACATGGAACAAATCCCTCCGCGGCTGCTGTGTCGTGTCGCAACAATTAGGGGAGGGAGGAATTGAAGGCTGTAAGATGGCAATCTTAGCAAGCGAGCAGCCGGCGGGACTGCCGAACAGCATGCCATTACTGTATAGGTAGAGCAGGTAGTCAACCATGTCGTAGAATCGTATCCGGATGCTTCCAAGAAGAGAGTGTTGTCGACTTTGCCATGTGGCGGTTAGTATTTTGACTCTGAACCATCGTATTCCTACCGCTGCTTGCCTTCCAGAATAGTTCTTTGCCTCGCGTGCAGAGCCGGTATCGCCGACGAGCGAATAAGGCCGCGGCTATTTATGGCATCGGTCTACGATCGCCTAGCAGACCGGCAGACCTCATAGCCGTGACCTGTATACAGAACACCATTGCTCTATTCTATTTTCCGCGGTCCAGCACGTGAACTGAATTGTCGAGCGAAAAATAGTTGCGAACGGTCTTGGACGCCAAAAGACGACCATCGGAAGCCGGCTGGGTCCACGCGGCGACCGGCAAACGCCTCAGTTAGGTTCTGTTTCAACGCCTCCGCGCCCCTGGTGGGCTGTCATCATGCCTCACATCGACCTCACCTCGTCCAATCGCGCTGTGTAGGTTAGATATCTCGTGATAATGTGCCAGGCGCGCATATTCTGACACCTCGCCGAGTCTCATGTCATGAGATGCAGTGCAACCAGCAGCATTCCACCGGTCTCCACGCCGCGACGGTGCGACACGAACAAAGAGCTTCGCCTCTTTCCACCATGGCCCGGGTGGTCAACATCGATTCAAGTCGACGCCACTGGCCTGAACAAGCGGCCGGTTCAGCTCTACCGTCTACGTCAAGTGGACACTCCGACCTATAGTCAGGCCCGGGTTCCACACTAGGCGATCTTTAGTCTTTACGACAGGACCCTGTTGCACCTGTTTGCCGGTGTAGAGACATGCGGATGGCCCTACAGGTTCGTGAAGCACATGTTCGTGTCGTGGCAAAGTCCGTATCACTCGTTTACCTGTGATCCGTGCTTGCCTTGAGCGATGCTACCATACATGTACGCAGTCCGTTTGCGAGGCGAAGCCGTTGCTCCTGTCAGGATGCGGCTATAATACCAGTCACCGCAAGCGTTTGTGCATTCAACTTCCTCCCATTCACATTCCCATTCTACTGCTTATCCACTGTTTCATGTGCTCGCCCCTGCCTTCTTACTACTCTGCCTCATTCATCACCAACCACAGTCCATTCTTCTTCGACGACATCTCAAGTTCTCAATCTCATTCCATCAAACATGCGCTTCACCAACACGGCCGCTGTGGCCATCCTCACTGCGTTGCCTGCAACTCTGGCTCAGACCTTCACCGATTGTAACCCAACCGAGAAGACCTGCCCCAAAAATGTAGGCCTCAACTCCGCCAACTTCGCCTCCGACTTTGCCAGCGACCCGAACGCCGAAGATAGCTGGTCAAAGGCAGCATACACTACAATCACCTACGACAACCAAGGCGCTCAATTCCGCATCGCCACCAAGGGCCAGGCTCCTACCATTCAGAGCAACTTCTACTTCTTTTTCGGCCGCGTCGATGTCACCATGAAGCCAGCTCCTGGCCAAGGAATCATCAGCTCCATCGTCCTCGAGAGCGATGACCTCGACGAGATCGATTGGGAGTTCCTCGGGGGTGTCGACAACGAAGTTCAGACCAACTTCTTCGGTAAGGGCGACACGAGCTCTTACGACCGTATGATTCAGTACAGCGTCGACTCTGCACAGGAGGTCTACCACACATACTCCCTCGACTGGACCGCCGAGAGACTGCAGTGGATCATTGACGGCACCGTTGTTCGCGAGCTCAAGTACACTGACAGCGTCGCTCTCAACGGAAAGGTGAGCACAATCCTTACCAATTACATCAATATCACGATCCACTAACCAGCGACAGACATACCCTCAAACCCCCATGCGCCTTAAGCTCGGCAACTGGGCTGGTGGTGCCGACGGTGTTCCCGAGGGAACAGTAGCCTGGGCCGGTGGCAGGACCGATTTTGATCAAGGTCCGTTCGATATGTACGTCAAGGATGTGAGCATCCAGAACTACAATCCAGCCGACAGCTACGAGTACGGCGACAAGACCGGCAGCTGGCAAAGCATCAAGATCAACAAAGACGGCTCGTCTTCCAACGCAAGTGGCGGCTCATCCTCCTCCTCCTCTTCTGGCTCCACTTCTTCTAGCACTTCCGAGTCCTCTGCGCCCAGCACGACTGGAGCAAACAGCAGCACCAGCAAGTCTGAGAAGGAGGAGCAGTCCACTTCAACCTCTTCTTCCAGCGCCACTGCCAACACCTCAGAAGCCTACACCTCCCACGCCAGCGTCAAGGCCCTAGACCAGCACACCGAAGCCGTGCAATCCGTCACACAAACCGGTTCGACATACAGCACCAACACGGCCTCCGCTTCAGCCCTAAACTCCGCCATCTCCGCCAGCACTCTCGAAACAGCCGTCAGCGTCTCCACCCAGGTCCCAGACTCGAAGCCGACAGGCGCCAGCCCTACCTCCTACGGCAACGCCGGTAACGCCAGCTGGACACACAATTCGACCGGCAGTGCGACTCCCGCCGAGCAGACTACCAATGCCGGTGTTTCGCTTAGGGGCGGCATGGCTGCCGGGTCGGTCTTTGGGCTTGCTCTGGGCGTTATGCTGTTGTGAGCAAGCTGTGTTGACATGACAGGGTCGATTGTGGGGGATTGCATGGAAGTGATTGGTTTGGTGGCGGCGGCGGAAGTATACATACCCAGCGGACGTTCAGGTCTGCGTTTTGTTTGTTTTGTTTCTCTCTTTTTTTTTTTCCCTTTTGCTTTTCACTTTCTCTTCTCTCTTTTCTTGTCCATTGTTTAAAGTGGGACATCAACCATCGGTCTCGCGGGAGGTGCTTTTTTTCTTCCTCTCTTCTTCAGTTTTGTAGATACCAACAATCGAGATTGGGATCTCTCAATACATTGCACGCATATCACCCTCCAAAAGCTCACCATGGAACTAATGTAGCCATCACTTCCGCGCTTGTCCCTGGGTCTTATCTAGCTGGAACGTCTTACTTTGGAGCTTGATGTTAAAAAATGTCAGAGAAATCACCCACATCTCGCAAAGGAAACAGGCATCTTCCAAGTGCAGCAGCAGCTTGAGCATGAACGTATTCACAGGATTTAGTATGAAGGTCATCGTCCAACCATAGCTAGCCATACCATATAGAGTACGGCCACCCCACCCCACCCATCTCATCCCAACCAGCAACATCAAACATCCGCCTCATCAACACCAACCTCCTCATACCCCCCGCGATAACGCATCCCACCCCTCGGCACATCGTACATACTAGTATAATCGACCCTCCGCCCGCCCAGCAACGCAACACCACTCTCCTTCCGGCCGAAAACAGGCCCATCGCCCCAGAAGTCTTGGCAGTTCCGGAAGACGCCGCGCGTGAAAGGATTGGGGCGCTTGCGGTGCTTTTGCTTTTGGGAGTTCTTGGCAGAGGAGCCGTTGTTGTAGCCGTTGAACGCGATGGCGAAGAAGACGTCGAGGCCGAGCATTTTCTTCCACGACGAGAGGCAGCTTTCTTTGGGTTTGGCGTGCGGGTGGCTGTGGGCTGCAGAGGTTGGGTCTGGGCCGGCGCCTGAGGCTGTGATTTGTGCCGAGTCCGGGTTTACTGCGCCCGTGGCGACGGCGGTCATCATGGGGCCCATTTCTGTGTTCCCGCGCATGCTCTCGTAGGTTGTCAGGGCGCGGGCGATCTGGACGAAGTGCACGAAGAGGAGCATGAAGGTCCATGTCAATTGCAGGCTGCCCCAGATGTTTGTGACGAGGGCGAGGGGGTCTTTTTGGATTGTTACGCAAATGTCGGGGCTCACGAAGTCGCAGTGGACTTGGCTGCGAGGTGGACCGGGGATTTCTTCGAGGTCTGAGAAGGTTAGTGGCTGCCATGCCATGGCTTGATTGAGTGGCGTGCGGTACTTACAAACGAATGTCAGTCGGATGAGGAACGCGATGCCGATGATCAAGCTGATGACATAGAGCAGGAAGTGCTTGTGGTTGTTCACTCCAACGCAAGTGTCTACCCATGGACAGTGGCTGCGAGCTGTTAGCGATCAAAGAATAACATTCGGAGCAAAGGATGATAGCATACTGGTCCTGCCTCGCCACGCAACGTCCGCATCGCCGGCAATGCTTGCTTCGTAGAGGTTTCCTTATCATACATGGTGTACAGAAGTGCTTTTCATTATAGATGTTGTTCTCGAGCAGATCGTCAATCGTCTTCTTCGTCTGCCCGCGGCTGCTACTCTTCGGGATGTAGCCAGGGTCTGCAGTCATGGTCATGAAGTAAAAGTACGCGGTAAGGCTGAAAAACACCGCAAATGCAATGTTGGTGAAGAAATTGGTGTACAGAGTATCTGAAAGAAGACAGTTAGTGATGGTTCGCAGAAGAGTGTTCAGGATTGGTACTCACTAGGAAGAATGCAGAATGCCCATCTCACACCGACCCAAAACAGGGTCGCAGCAAAAATGCCTGCAAGAAAAGGCGTGTGATGCATCGATTTCATGTCGCTCGGCGCCCAGCGGAAAAGCCGTTGTACCAGATAATTCAGACCGTAGCCCACGATGAGAACGCCAGGTATCGAGATCCAGACGCGCAGATATGCCAACATGTGGAGTTGTAGACCTCCCAGGAAAAATGGCCAGAAGAAGAAAAGGCGGCTGAAGAACCATTTCTTGTCTTTGATGAGTGGAATGGGGAATGCGATAGGGTTTGCTTGCTCGTCGTATCCAGACTCGAACAATGCCTTTCGCCATTGCCGCTCAGACTTCATCTTTGAAGCTGTCATGGCTGGAGTGTCACCAGTGGTGTCATCGTTAAGCGGTTTGGCAACTGCGAACCGATCGCTACCGTAGTCGACCAGCTTCTGTATACAAGGGTAGCTGCCTTTGACCAGTGCCCAGTGTAACGCAGTAAAGCCCATATCATCGGTGGCATGAATGTCGGCTCCCCAGCGCAATAGCAAGTCCACGCATGATGGGAAGCCTTTATAGGCCGCCCACATCAAGCTGGTGTGGCCTTGCACATCCGGAACATCAACAGGAATGTCGGGCTGGTGCAGCAAGAGTGTCAGTTGGAGGACGTTACCGTCTAGTACCGCCGAGTGCAGCAGATTGTAGCCTTGATCATCCTGAGTAAGAGGATCGGCACCATGTGCTAGAAGCAACTGAACAACCTGCAGATGGCATCGCTTGCTAGCCCACAGTACTGGCGTTGCTTCCGCATCGCCTCCTTTTGCGTTGACATCGGCTCCAGATTGGATGAGAAAATGGCAGAGTGCATGGTGACCATTGATAGCAGCCCACTATAGTATTCCTTATCAGCCTATCATTCATATCCTAACCACGCCGCCCGTTTCCGACGTACGTGTAGTGCAGTGATGCCCTGATCGTCCGTAGACTTCGCACTGTATCTCCCACTGTCAAACAGCTTTTGTATTGCCCGCAGCTCCCCCAGCCTCGCCAGTTGCATCAAATCTTGCTCGACCGGTAATTGCGGCGGACTGGCCTCCAAATCGCTAAGTTCCACGAGCTCCAGGCCATCTTTCCCGGGAGAGTTCGTCGCGCTGCCCGAGTTGCGACGGGTCTCCGGAGTCGCAGAAGGGTCGCGAGAAGCCATAATCGATGACTAGCAATACTCACAGAGGTTGGAAACTCTCAGTCGCGATGTTCCATGGTCTCGGTTCGGTTCGTGAGGTACGCGAATGCGCCGGATGATGGCACCTGCTGCGCCGGAACAACCAAGCTTTGTGAGGTAGTCGCGTCCACCGTATTCACCGTATCTGGCAGCCTGAGGCAACTCACACTATAACCCTTCAATTTGCAGTTAACAGCCTTGACAAGACGAAACAAATCATGTTGGAAATCAGACAGATGTTCGATGCATGCTTCTAGAATGCATGTTTCATGGAATGACGGAACAATCTTGCAAGCTCACACTACTTGGAAACAAATATTCACTACCTCCCCACGGCCAAACTACCCAAAGGACTCATGATGAATCTCGGATCCACAGGCGAATCAGTCTCATCAGGAGAAACCTCACCCTCCTTCCTCACAAGACCTCTCTCAGTCGGCCGAGGCTTTTCTCCTCCAATCGTCGCGGCCACATTACCCTGGGGCTCAGCTACTCGGCCTTCATCGTAATTGTTCCACGACATGAAATGAAGCTGCTGCTGTCGTCGGCGCGCCTCTTCCAACCTTCCATCATTTCCCGACAAAGTCGGGTTAGACTCAGCACTGCCAAAATTTGGCGCTTTGGTGCCTGCGTATAGCACGCTGCCCCATCGCTTCTTGGAGACACCGGGCGTGAGAGTGGGAGGCGGAGACGAGGTATCTGCCATCTCTGCGATGTGCTCGTGGAAGCGCGGAGAGCGGGATTTGGTTCGCTGAACGGGCGTGCTGTCGAGCATGGGCACTGGTTCCGCTGATGAGCGTTTCTCTGGCTGGTAGGTCGTCGCTGGCAGGAGGTATGGCCCTGGAGACGAGGCTTTCACGTCGCCCGTGGGATGAGAAGGCATCGAGTCGGCGTACATGGCCTTGAGAGGGCTTTTATTGCTCGCCGGGCTGGCCGTTTGAGATTGGGTCGCATAGTCTCTGGCTACGGTACTGCCCGTGTTTCGCTGGTAGCCTATACGCAAGAAGAAGATCGTCAGAGCCAATTCGGTTCGCCAGGGGGCCGGTACGTCGAGCGCTGCCTGGCGTGCTGAGGCTGGTACTCAGGCACCGGTACGCTCGAGTACTGAGGTTGGGTGAACGTACCTCCAAAAGGGGCGAACAAGTCGTGCGAAGTGCTTCCGCTCCTGGTGTGAAGGGGCAGAGCATTTGGGTCGTCTTCTTCGCGTCTTCTGGACGGCTGCATGGCTCCGCCGAATATGTGCGTGACTGTGGCGCGCTTGTTTTCGATGATCTTTCGGCGGCGGCGAGCGAGGAAGGCGATGAAGAAGAGGACAAAAGCGATCACTGCTATCCCACCTACGACTCCACCAGCGATGGTCCCTTTGTTTGGCTGCCCGGTGGACGCCTCTGCTTCTGGAGTTGATGTAGCTGTTGCTGATGCTGTCGAATTTGGCGCAGATGCCAACCGATCGACTTTGTTGCAAGAGATGTAATTGTTGCCCTCTTTAGCGACGTACAACCTTCTCAGCATCCTCCCTTTGAGATAGCAGGTGCCGTCGTCCAGCCCGACAAAGGTGAAGCCAGCGCACTCGCCATTGCTGGAGCAATTCGAGAAGCATTGCGCGTATCCGCCGCTTTCGACTTGAAAGCTGTTGAAAGATGACGCTGTGCTATCGTAGCCGCAACGTACGGTATACGCTATATTGGCAATGTCGGTGTACCTTGTGCCGTTATTGCTGGGGCATGAAGGGGCCAACGCCACATCTTCCAAGGCTGGGAGTGCTGTTGCGTTCATCGCGGCTTGCAAAGGCGTGCCTTTCGCCGAGGTGATTGAAGAGTTCACAGTACGGGTCTCGCTCCGACTGAGTTGGGTGCCTGCGGTTGTGTCGTCCAAGGAAGTAGCTTCAGTTGAAGCGCTGGTGGCAGTGTCGGCGATCGACTTTGACGTAGACTCTGAAGATGAATCCTTAGAAGCTGTAGACCTGGAGTTGTCGAGCTCAGGACAAACAACATTCGGGTCGCAAGCATTCTTCGAGCAGCATCCTTTGAATCCCGTCGATCGACAAGCGTAGTAATTTCGACCCTTTGGGCAGTCCTCAACCGCTTCTTTCTTCATGTACCTTTGTGATCTCGGCGCCACACTGAACTTGAGAGCCGTGGAAAGGCTGAAGCGTCTGGCGGTTTTGCTGAATTGGCTGCTGCTCAAGTCGTCTATGATCGAGGCGACTTGCGGCAAGTCGGATGTCACTGCCGCGGCTTCAGACGTCCGCCTGTTACCAATGAACGGCATCGTGAATGTGCGATTTGAAGAGCGTCTTGATGCAGTGAAATTGTTAATCAGTGGGAAGAATGAGATGATGAGGTAGCCGTCGCCGCCACCGAGTAAGCTGCTTGTTGCCGCATATGAAAGAAATCTGATTCTGGAACAAAGAAGTTTGCACATATGCTGAATGCGACCGGACATCTACATGCCAGTGTGATTATTGTCTCCTGTTAGCGATGAACCCGAATCGTCATGTCGCTTTGGGTATACCTTCTCAATGTAAGCGAGCAGTGATCCTATAAGAGTAAAGTTACAACTTGTGGATCGCACTATTTCCATACTGATAGTCGTCATAATCGGCCATCTGGTCAGAAAACAATAGAATATGTGGGTCATAGCTTTTCTGTGGAATGCACGGCGCCCCTGGCAGCTGGGTGGGAGCATCGAAAGCGGAAGTCCGAGAAGTATGTCGTGCGACGACACGAGTGTGCCGCCATTGTTTGCAATTGATTGTTATGAATTTTAGGCCCAACGCAATAACGAGCGTCGAGGCTGTCCAATCGAATGGGCGCCTTGCCATGTGGGCTATTGAGGTTTCTTTCTGTATAATAATCATGTTGCATCGTCCCATTAGAGTGTCATTTCCATTAGTGACATTTCAAGCCCATTTGCCCAAGAAGCTCATCAACACAAGACCAGCGACCAGACTGAAGAAGCAGATAGCTACCTTCAGTGGGCCGGCGTGGGCGAGCGGTCCGTGGAACCACTCGACGAACCACATCTCAGCCACACCGACCCATAGTAGAATGCCAGCGCTAAATGCGTTGAGCGTACCGATAGCAATTAGAGTCGAAGGGTCGTTGCCATTGAAGGTGGAAAGAACGCCGATGCCAATTGCCATGCCTAAAGGCGTCGTGATGGCGAATGCCACGCCGAGGATGGATTTCTTCATAAAGCTGCTCGGGATCATAGCGATTCTGGAGCCAAGTGCGAAGCCTTCGAAGACCTGATGGAAGACAATGACAATGAAGAGCGTAATGAATCCTGAGTCGGCTGCGACTACGAGAGTCAATCCGATGACTGCGAGATTTGTTAGTAGAGTGCTTCATAAAGAGAAAGCATAGGTTTAGGACTTACGGATGGAGTGGAAGATGATACCGGCCTCCATGACGGCCGTGTTCATCGTGAGCGATCTAGACGCGATGTGCTCCTCGTTAGAGCTGGCCTCAGACAAGTTGGCTTCCGTAGCATCCTTCCGAGTAGTAGGCTGGATGACGCGGGCTCTCTCAAACATGTGGCGTTTCCGGTCGATCCATCTGTGAGCAATGTACTCGATGATGAAAGTGATGAACAGGCCTGCGATCATGATGGCTCCCGCGGTAGCCTCATATGTAATTCCCTCTATGCAGTCGTTGGAGAAGAAGAGCTCTGAGTGTGTAAAAAGCTGTGGCTGGTCAGTGGCCATCTTTCATGTTCAAGCACTCGAAGAAACCTACATGCACGATGGCGGTCGAGATGATGACACCTGTGCCAAATTGGCGCATGGCAACGATGAGAGTACCTTCCATGCTGACTTTCGTGAAGCGTGATGTCAGGATAGGCACGAAGACACCAATAGCACCGGTCACTAAGATGACGAATAGCAAGCCGATTCGCAGAGGTACATCGTAGTCATGATTGGGCGCATCGCATCCCATGTCGACCGTCCGTCCTTGTGCATCAACACAGTGCCTGGAAAATGTCAGCTACATGCAATGCAGCGATAAAACTTGATGTACTTACTCGACGCCAGCATGGGAATGGCAATCGACCGCTTCACCAGCAGCACCTGAAGAAGATGATTCCTCATGACTGCTCGCTTCGGCGCCAGCTCGCAGAAGGCTGACCTCGACATCGTCTTCGGTGCAGTGCAATTCATCGGATCCGTGCGAATGACAGCCACCATAGCTTTCGGGAGCGCTCTCGACGTCGACTTCGGTAGTGACTTCCCATTCATCGCCATCTGCGACGCAGTAGAGAACGTCCACGTGTCCATGGCAGTTTGTCACCTCGGTAATTTCAGCGGAGGATGCGGACGCAGTGCTAGAGGCATGATCATGATCATGCTCAGACTCTTCTGTAGCCGTGTGCGCGCTCTCGCTCTCGCTCTCGTCCTCGAGAACAAGACTCACGTCATAAGTCTGGTCGGCATCAACGCAGTGCCTTATCCATGTTAGCTTTGTAGCCGCAATTGATCAAGTAGACCGAAAAAGGCACTCACAGTTCGGTTCCGGAATGACTGTGGCAGCCCTCAAACGATTCCGGCGCGTCCGCGACATTGATGTCTGATGTGACTTCCCATTCATCGCCTTCGTAGATGCAGAACAGGGTGTCGCCATGCGCGTGGCAGGCTGTGACTTCGAAGAAGTCTGACTGACGTTTGACTGCGGCTCCAGCCTCATCCTTTGGCGAAGTGGCGGCGGCGTTCGAAGTTGCAAAAGACGCAAAGGCCGCAAGGCCAAGTTTGCGAAGAGAAGGCATTGTGCTGAGTCTTCCCAAGTCGCGACCGTAAAGAATTGGCGGAACACGGTCTCAGAGGAAATGTTCCGGAGAATTGATTTGACTGCAAAAGGCAGAGATCTGTCTTCAAACGAACAAATCACTGTGCGGATATACGCTCACCTTCCCCATCAAGGTCTGCGCCCTTGGACCAATATCCATCGTTGAGTCGGTCGTACCAAGGACTTGGCTGAGGCTTGTCTACTGGAGCCCGGCGAGTGTGTGGCCGTATAGCAGGCGTAATTTTGACCATCAATGTACTGCCAAGTGCAAACAAGAACGACGGCGCGCAGTGTAAGCAGGTTGAACGAGCCACCGTCGAGTTTGGCCCTCGAAGGCAATATGGAAAGCCAAGAACACCTTGATGGTTGCTCGGCTAGACGTCCACACGTCCAACGTCCAACGTCCAACGTTCGCTACTCCAGGCCTCCGAACCTCAACAGTCCACTCCCAGTCAACACCTCACTCCACACCACACACGTGAGTGGCACGTGTGCATGTAACTTCACCCTCAAGCCGTACACGATCGTTCCCATGCAATGATCGACATCCTTCTTCGGCCTGGCACCGAAGAGGTGTGCGCATCCGAGATGCATGTCGCCCACCTGCACCACGAGCCAATAATGCTCGTCTGACCACCGACATGATCCGGCAACACCTCTTCGACCACACATGTCTTGATCGGCATGAGCCCTGCAGCTCTAACTCTCGTGGCACCATAGTAGCCTGCAGTGCCTATATACGCGCTGCCGCCTCCAAAGGGCCCACTGGACCAACCTGTATTGTTGCTCTCAGCGAAAGGTAGGCTGTCTGTGTCCGCAGCGTGCTATACTCTTCAGTACCTCGGTGATCGGATAGACACATAGTTCGCAGGTGGGGCACAGAGGTTGCAGTCTTAAAGAGCCACTCCCAAAGAGTCAACGACCATTGGAACGCTAACACCCTCGCTTCGGCCATTGTATTGCTCGAATCATGCTGGATGACACTACCGTCGTCGTCTCCAGACGCGGTCCTCCGCACAACATAGTTCATTGACGCAGTTCCCAGGGTCCCAACGGTGCAACGGTATAATTCAACGGCCATGTCGATGCCAAGTTCGGCTGTAATGGAAAGTATCTTCAACTGGTAGTACACTTCGAGACCGGCCTTTGCCAGACTTAGCCGGCTTCTCTGCAGCTTCTGCGATCCAAACGACCGGTTAGTGGCAAAAACCTTTACTTCCACCTTGATGGCTCTTCACTTGCCAAGCGATATACACTTGGCAGCATCGCTTCCGTGAGCGCCACCTTCGTAGAGCCATGGCAATGACCTTGAAGGACATGAAAAACCAGACGATTCACGATTCGTCATGCTCGCTGGAACAGACGCCGAAAGGTACATAAGGGCTGAACACGGCCGCCCGAATTGGACTGAAATCAGCAGCTCAACATACTTTTTCCCGGCATCTCTCCCGACATCTAATCATCCTCAAAGATGTACTCTTTCGCTCTCAAGGCTTTTGCCGCGGCCATTGTGCCTTCTGCCATTGCAGCTCCCCAAGGCTCTCGCGGCCCCGCAAACACCCACATTGCCGTCGAGGACAATGTCAGCTCTGCTCTCCAGTCGCCCTCTTACTACGACTGGTCCAAGGGTGCCGTGAACGAGTACGAGATCCACCAGTCTTGCAACGCGACCCAGACCGCTCTGCTCCGTCAGGCCATCGTTGAGACCGAGATTCTTGCTGGTCACGCTCGTGACCACATCCAGAGATTTGGCAACAGCTCTTCTTACTACACCAAGTACTTCGGCAACGCCAACACCGCCGAGCCAGCTGGATGGTACGACAGACTCGTCAACGCCGACAAGACCGGTGTTTTGTTCCGCTGTGATGACCCCGACCAGAACTGCGCAACCCAGGATGGTAAGTGAACTGCCGACAAACAATCCTTCATGACCAATCTTACTAAGAACCCTTCCAGAGTGGGCCGGCCACTGGCGCGGCAGCAACGCCTCCGACGAGACCGTCATCTGCGATCTGTCCTACACCTCGCGCTGGAACCTCAACGGCCTGTGCGGCTACGGCTACACCGTCGCTGGCGGACCTTTGGCGTCTTTCTTCGCCTCGGACCTGATCCACCGCCTGTTCCACACCGACAAGATCGGCGAGGGCACCGTCTTCCACTACGCCGACACCTACCAGGAGTGCCTCGACCTCGCTCGCGAGACCCCTGAAGAGGCCGTCCGCAACGCCCACACGCTCCAGTACTTCGCGCTTGACGTTTACGCTTACGACATTGCCGCTCCGGGTCAGGGCTGCACTGGGGAGCCCGTGGAGGAGGAGGAGACCGAGACTGCCGACGCTTCGTCGAGCGCCAGCGCTTCTGCCACTTCCAGCGCGGCGTCAACCTCTTCTACTTCCAGCACTGCTGAGGCGGCCACGACCACCGAGCCCACTTCTACCACCGACGCTGCGGAGTCCACCACCGAGTCTGCCACTGAGTCTGCCGAATCCGTAAGTGATGGTTTTTAATCGTCAGAAATTGTTCCTTCACTGACTTCAGTGCAGAACTGCCACACCCACGCCGGCGGCGAGCTGCACTGCATCTAAGCATACTGCTCTGATCGCGATTATTGACGATCCTTAAAAGCATATGACCACAACGGATTAATACGGAGGAAACGAGCTACGAAAGGATAGAAAATATACATGGTTAGCGTAGCGTGAGAAACGCACTTTTGCGCGCATGATGAACAAGGTCCAAACCTCAAAATCGGGATTGGACTCTCGACACGATGGGAAATATAACACTCATCAATGGAGACCGAGTGTCTAATCGAAACCTACAACCTTCAGATCTTCCCGCGCTGTTTTTGATACTTGAAATTTTGACCTTTCGCTTGTTCATTCGTCACACAGAGCCCATCGAGACCCTTCCTTTGATGCTGACCCAGGGCGCGAACAAGCTGAGCACTGACGCGCAGCCAGCTAAAGCTATCGCCATCAAGAAAACTGCCCTCAAGCCGTCCATGTAACACAGTGCGATCTTGGCCAGTTCGTCTGGCGGAAACAGACCTTGAAGGCTGGCACCGGCACCTATAACAGCCGAAGGGTCGACGCCGGGGACGTTTGTCCGCAGGCTGGAGATGAGGATGTTGCTGAAGATGGACTCGCCGGTAGAGACGAAGATGGCGGCGCCAAGGAGTTGGAAAACTGTGCAGCGTTAGTCTGTGCTCGACAAGCTCGATAGCAAATATACTAACACGAAGGCGGGAGTCTTACAGTAGAGGATTGCCGTCGTGGTCGCGACATCTTCATGCGCGGCTAGAGCTTGAGCTGCCATGATGGGAGCTTGGAACGACAGGCCAAAAGCTATGCCTCCGAGGACCTGGTAGCCGACCCATATGCTGGGTGGAGATTGGAGATCGAACGTTGATATCAAGCCCGCGCTGGCTGTTGCGAGGCAAGACCCAACGATCATGGGCGGTGCGAAGAACCCGTGGAATGTTATCAATCCTCCGATCAGTATGGTGCAGATGGCTGTTCCGATCTCGTTAGTCAATGCAGCGGAGTCGCATTTTCGAACAGCACAACTCACAGACAGGGACGACAAAAGCCAGATTGCGAATCCCACTCTCTATGGCAGAGCAACCGAGGATCGCCTGGAAATATATCGGCAAGTAGTAAACGAGTACGAAGAGCGCTCCGCTAATGAAAAAGGAGAACGCTGCTCCGGACCACACCTCCCGCTTCTTCAGTAGCTTGTGAACGAGCATCGCATACGGGCCTTGCTGCCATTCGACAAAGATGAAACCCAGCAGTAGAAGGCCGAAGCCGAGAAAGCAGCCAATGACATCGTTGTCGTCCCACCGTTTCGATACACCGGTCCAGTATAGTGCCATCAGGAGACACTGTATGGCGCCGACGATGAGGATCAAGCCTGGGAAGTCCATTTGGAGGAACTTCTCTCTAGCAGATGCACGTCTGTCGGGATGCTGTCGCTGAGTTTGCGGCGTGGAGAAGGTGAAGAAGATGATGACAGTAGCCACAGCACCCACTGGTAGATTGATGTAGAAGCTGTATCCTTGGTCAGTGCAGCTCATGATCAACGAATGATGGCCGTTTGATCGTAGTGTCGTAGTTCTCGACATGAGTGCGTACATACCACCAGCGCCATGACGCCTTGTCCGTAAAAACACCCCCGAGAAGAGGTCCCATGACACTCGCAACGCCGTATGCTGCTCCGAGAACACCAGTGTATAACGGTCTTTTGTAAGGCTCTACGGAGCAAGCGATGATACAAAAGCAGCCTCCAACCACACCTGCTGCTCCAACTCCAGTGACTGCTCGGCCGATGATGAGAGTAGTGCTGTTCTGAGCGACGCCGCAGATGAGACTCCCAATCTCAAACACCGCAATGCTGGCCAAGAAGACCGCTTTCAGATCGAAGTACTTGTATAGTTTGCCCCAGAAGGACTGCGTCGTGGCGATGGTCAAGAGGAATGCTGAGCCGTAGAAGCCGACATCCTCGAGGCTGTGAAATTCTTTGGTGATCATGGGGATCGCCGTCGCGATGATCGTCAAGTCGAGGGAGCATAAGAAGATGCTCAGCACCAGCGCGCTGATCATAGACAGTATCTGCCATCGCGTCATGTCGTTTGTCTGCTTAGGGTTTGCGACAACAAGGCGACTGCTGTTGCTCGTGCTGATCAGCATGTGTGATTCGTTTATACCTGCTCCTGCGTCGTGCATGTTCGGCATCTCTATCGCGTCGGTCCAGTTGAGTCGAGGCGACGAAGTAGAGCGGTCTTTCGGGGTCCCCATTCTGGCGGTGGTGGTTCTATTGAGAAAAGTCGCGGATGAAAGTAGATGAAACATTGCGACGTGGTGGAGAATGCCAAGAACTGGAAGTGAAGGCTGGAGAAGGCGCGATGGGCGTTTGTCTTCAATCTGGGAGCGGGTGAGGAATCTGAGGTCGCCGACAACTCACAATTACTTACAAGTTTTTGATAGGAGGTGCGAAGCATCCGAGGATGTAACAGGCACACTTCATGCTGCTACCCGGACTGCGCCCGCAGCACCGAAGCATAGCTCTCGACTCTCGAGTCATCTTTGCTTTTTCCAATCCGTCGCATTCACTCTGGAATACTCCCACCAAACGATGCACGGTATGACAGATGCGCAAGAAAGCCAAGCTCCTGTATTCATGTGCTACCTTTCACGAATTGAAATCATCCACAACCCTCCGAATAATCTGCCGAAGTCGCTCTCTAGACATCAATATTTCTCCCCATCCATAGTGCTGAGTACGATGTTGTCCTCTCCACTTAGACGGCGAAGTCACGGACGTGGCGGGCCATCTTGCGGATACCGCTGAAGGCTGGGCCGGGGATCTTGTAGCTGCTGAGTGTGCCGTAGAGGTTGAAGAGGATACCGGCCTGATCGTGTCAGTGATGGGCCAATAAAGACTGGAATTGCTGTACTCACGTCGTTGGCCTTGTAGAGAGAGGTGGCGGGAGTACCAGCGGGGACAGTCGAGCCAGAGCCGCTAACTTGGATGTTGATGCACTGCGGATGTTAGCTGCGTTGACCCAGACGACTCGCTGTGTGGTACCTACCTGAGGGTAGTTCTGGGCACCGTTGGGGTTGCCAGCACTGTGGAGACCGATGATCTCGTGACGGAGGACGTAGGAGCCGGGTGCCAGGGAGGTGGGGATCTTGACGTTCCAGGAGTTGCCGGCCTCTGTTAATACTCGTCAGTAAACATCCCTCATTCGCACTGCCCAAACAAGACTCACTGATCAGGTCATCAGAGGCCCAGAGACCTGGTGGGCTGGCACCGTTGACCAGACCCTTCTCGGCGATCTTGAAAAAGCTGAGGGAGCCAGGGGAGTTCGATGGCGAGTGGCTGTTGACCTTGGCCAGGTAGTCGATGACCGGGCCGTGGTGGCTCTCAGGCCAGGTGTCCCACTGCAGCTTGAGGGTGTCGCCTGCCTTGACCGGAATGGAAGTCGAAGTGGACTTGGCAGACTTGTGGCAAGCAATGTCGCTGGTGCCGAAGGAGTTAGGCTCGACGAAACCGTTGTCCTGGTTCAAGGCCAACCAGCCGGCAGTCGCGGGAGTCGAGCCAGTGTAGTACCAGTTCGGCACCGCTCCAGGGTACGTTTTGCCGTTGACAGAGATCTCCTTGACGTGACCGTGAGCGGCAGCGGTAGGAGCAAGAGCCAGTGCGCCGATGGCGACGACAAAGGCGTCCTGAGCGAGCGAAGAGTAGTGCATGGTGATGATTTAGCGATGGGATGATGCGTTGCACCGAAGTTTGCGAAGAGCGAATGTGTTGGAATTGAAGATCCTGGTTGAGACTGTTGTGATGAAAGGAATTCGATTGACCAACAGCAGAATACTAACACCTTTATATGCCATTCCTCAAACATGCCAAAGGCCTACACCAGAGTATAGGATGGCGCCAAGGATACCCCAGGCTGGTGATCTGTCTCCGGACCATGTTAGGAACGGATATGGCAAAGCAATCTATCCCAGAGGTCACACGGCGCTTAGCCGGCACATTGTGAGATTCGTCTTCCAGTGTACACCTGTCGCCGGATGTAAGCAGAATGCAATAATATCGGAGTGCAGCCACTTACCTCACCTCGCCATGGAAGCGAAAGCAGCGAGCAGAGCCGTCGTCTTGGTACAGATGTCAGAAGATGCGTGACATCGAGGCATGCGCTGTCAACAATCTCGATCTTGTCCCCAAAAAATGTCGTGATCAACAGCCATGATCCCGAACAAGAACAGGCGGTACCAGATAGAGTCAACTCGAACGATGCCAGCTGTGGACTTGAGCACTACGACTCGCCCTGACCTATATGTTTCTGTAATCTGCGCAAAGGTGCGCAAAGGCTCTCACTACCGCAAACTCTCTCGCGTGGCTTGCCTTGCACCACAGCACGAGACACGTTGCCCCGGCTATTTGCACCTCGCGGTCCCACGGCCTTCAGATAGATTGTATTTGCCGCCTGGTGGGTGGCAAATTCTCTCAGCTCGGCCTCTGTTCATCTTGAGCGCTGTTGTGCCACGAGGCAAATGTGCCCCGTCTTGTGTTCCGCAGCGGCGCATCTAAGCGAGGATCTTGAAGCACTAAGAGTGGTGTTGTAGTAGAATGTACAGCAGTGTAGAGGTGGGAAGTGTCAAGACCGACGTCTCGCCCAAGCGGACCGTCAGCGCCGCCGCCACCGCCTTAGCTTGATGATGCAAGACGCAAGTGCAATGAAGTTTGGAACGAGATACGCGAGAAGAAAGCGATACACGAACGATCAAACGGGAAGAAGACCCGTCAAAACATCCGTATTAGGTTTCTCATGTTCTACCGACAAGCAGATTTTCCAATGCCCTTGCTCTAAGATCTTCCTATTCTAAAATGTCCAGTTCTAGACCCATTGATCGATTGCCGATCGTTTCAGACTTGGCGGTGGATCAGTGTGGGGGATTCAAGCAAGGAGCAAAAGAGTCCGTCTTGGTACGAGCTATACGGCCGAGTAAGCATCATAACTTAATTTGTTTGACACCAGACAGATCGTAGGTGCATGTTAGTGCAGCCAATTGAAGGACTTGATGACCTGCCAGCAATGATCCTGTCATCTTAGTGATGTTCTGGGCTGCCTTTCGGGAGACAAATTTACCGAGACAGACACGGGGAACGCTGGCGGTAGTCTGCTTCGATTAATTTCACTCCTCTCATATCCGAAGCCTCCAACCACAATTGATCATCCGAGTCTGGCGATTTGTGAGCTGTGATCGGATTCATATTTTTGTTACATCGTCAAGCCATGACTGATATGCTAAAGAAAGTGCGAAGAATTATATTCCAGGAGCCTCGACACCCAACGCCAAACCAACCAAGAAGGATAAAGATTCAAGCTCAAGCAGTACTCAAGAAGCGTGCATGCCAGCGCTTGATCTTCTGTGAGACGGTCGTCTTGTTGCCGACACCGCCGAAGCTGCTCGTCACTCTAACACCGCCCGATGGCTGCTTAGTGCTGCGGGCAGAGTACGTGAATTTACCCTGTTTCGAGTCCACCATAGTAAGGACGGCACCAGCATTCGGGTTCATGAGCTGAAGGGTCAACTTCGCACTGCCATCCACAACGTTACTCTGGGCGGTCACCGACAACGTCCCACTCTGCTGGCTGGTCCATGTGTAGGAGGTGATTATCACCGTGTCGAGGCTTTTTGGATCGCTCGCAACGACGATGGTGTCGGTAGAGGACGTCCCTGCGGACTTTGACTTGACAGTCAGGACGAAAGTGTAGCTGACTGATGCTGTTGTGCTAGGGACAGCGAAGGTGGCCGTGGCAGCAGACGCGCCAGTGAGAGTCACTTTGGGCTCCGAACCAGTCTGGACCCAGTTGTATGTGAGATCGCCAGAGGGGAACGAGGCTGCGTTATCGGCTTTGCCTGCAAGAGAGACAATAACGCCCGGACGGACCTTTTGATCAGCACCAGCGTTGACAGTAGGTGTTGCGATTGGGGCATCAGAGGGTAGGGTTCCAGTACCACTGCTTGTTGGGGCAGAAGTCGGCGTAGTTGGGGATGTGGCATCGCACGTTTTGAATGGCGCAGGAGCACTAGTATCTGGCCATGGGCTGAGCGGTCCCCAGACGTTGCCCTCAGAGTCGGGCCCGATACCGTCTCTCAGGTTGGTCATCTGGGAGAAGTCGAGCTTGTTAGGGAGATTTCCCGGAGCAGTAAGCTCGGGGAAGATCCATTCTGCCACAGGCGCAACGTATTGTCCAGCAACGATCTGACCGCCGTTGGTCTCTTTCGTCCCTGTGGATGCAGTCGCTCTGTACTCGCGCGTATATTTGATCAGACCGGCCGAAGAACTTCTCCACTCGAATTTGTTGCGCGCGCCTCTCGGAGCAGCTGTTCCGACCGAGACGTCAGTTGTCTCGCCAGTACAAGGATCAATCTCCATCCGTGAAATAGTGACACTGACTCCCGGCGTGGATACAAAACCAATCACTCGGCTGTCAGCAAATTCGACCAAGTTTGTGCTTTGAGTATCGAATACTCCGATAATGACCTCTTCGACTCTAACATATGTCGGGCCACTGGGTGTCAGAATCTGAACGCTCGGAGTGACCATGCCGTATGCAATGATTTCATTGCCAACCTTGATGCCCTCAAATTCGATGTAGTCACCGGGAAGGAGCGGCGCCATTGTCAGTGGGTCGGGTGCGTTGAAAGACTTTCGGCCATCAGGGCGGTTGGATGATGGACATTTTGGATCGTCCGAAGAACGCGGCACACACATTGGGAAACCACTGAATGCTATGGCAGTGTCAGAGCCATGTGTTGTATGTACTGTGGTAGTTCATGGCTTACCTGTTACGCTTGGGTTGACGTCGTCGGCAGTGAACGCTGGGTGCGACTTATACCCAGCGGAGAAGACAGCGTTTGGATCGTTGATGCGAACGACCTGGCCTCCCTCCAAGGTGATCTTGCCGTCATTGTCCAAGGACTTGATCATGCCGCTGTTGGCCTCTAGAGAGAATTGGGCGATCTGGACTTGACCGGCGATGGCAACGCCGTCGACATAATTCCCGGCGACCTTGGAGTGTTAGCAAGATACCTTGCTCTAAACTTGTACCAGGTTGACTCACAAATACTTCGTTTCCAGTGTATTGACCGGCAGCTATGTCCTTCATACCAACCCAAGCGGCTGGGAATTGGAATTGCAAATTTTTCGGAATGACGATGTTGACTCCGTTGACTGAGATCTTGCCGCCGGTATTATACTCAGACGAGTCGGCGCTGGCGCTGTCAAGAGCGCCATCAAGAGCGAAGGGGATGATGGCTGCGTTTAGCAGGCTGGGCAAAAGTGCCAACAAAGGTAAAAGCTGTTTGATCATTGCAGAAAAAAAGATTGGTGAAGTGAAAGACTGGTGTTTGGTGGATTGAGCTTCGAAGGTAATTCACTCACATGAACAGAAGATCGTTGATATATGATCTCTCGACAAGATGGAGAATGACCAGGTGAGTCTAGAGCTGGCGCAACCCGCAGCTTTCGCTTCATGACAGCCAGAACAAATTGCTAAACGTGGTACAGTGTTATCGCTCTCCCGCTGTCGGTCGCCGCCATGTCGTATGGCAGGGGCGTTTGCATGCCGCCGCGATTGAGCTGGAAGTAGGGCTCATCACTCGAATACCATCGCGCCACAGCATGTCCGTGGAGAAGATGTCCCGACGCTGGAAGACATGAAGACATCTTGTGTGTCCAGACTCTTCACTACATGCAGTCAGCGCATCTCGTATTACCGCCACAGGGCTGTGACCAAGCTGGACTGCTTTGACTGCCTGATGTCGAACACCGGGACAAACATCTTGCATGAGATATCGACTGGCATGTTGAGCTTGGCGCGAGCAGGTGGGAACCTGCGGGGGTTCCATGTCAGCAGGGTATCGGTCATGATTGCATGCACAACAATGGCATTATTACAAGGGCTTTGCCCTTAGTGTATCTGGCATCTTAGTTTGTGCCAAAGTCTGTCGAATAGGTAACGTCGTGTGTTTCCCTAAATATGGCTTGAGAAGGTGAATCTTGGTGCCTCACTAGATCGGATTTACGTAAGCCGTAATATCAGCAGCTCACAGATCGAAGAAATGCTAGTACCAGTGAGCAATCGACTGAAGACACCAAAGCGCTTCTCTGAATTCAACAGACTTTAGCATCGACGAGAGGCAGGTTAAAGTCATGTTCATGTTCCAGGCGCAAAAGCCACCGCCACGCCACCCAAGAATCTTGGCTGCGGGATCGGCCGACCCCGCGTGTGATGTGCCGTTCTCGTGCCGTCTTCCAGGTTCCGGCGCCTCGGGTTGCGCGGCTACCTATTTCCCCGACTTCTCGCCCTTCTTCACCACGCCGTCCGCACTACTGTGCACGCAAGAACATGCGTTTATTTTTGACCTGCTCAGCGACCGACGCATGTGCCGTCTTTGGCTTTAACACGTGCAGACGAAAGCTGGTAAGCGACTTGGCATGCGGGACCAAGCATCTCTTCCATAGCCCGGGTACCGCTGACATCTGGAGCCTTGATACGACAGCTCGCGTCCCAGAAGGGTATGCGCTCGCCTATCATGCAGCATGCTAATGACCGTGACTCCTGCGTCTTCACAACGCACCGCAGTTGCAGTATGTCAGGGGCACTGTGTGACGGCATGCGATTTGCTAAATTCTTCAAATTGTCTCGGGACTGTCTGACCACATCGAAACCAACAATATTGACGCTTGTCGCGTAGACAAGAGGCGTTTCTTCGAGCTGACTTGCACCTTTCCCATGGCGCCGCTCTGCATCCACTACTCCCAAGACGCCTGGACTCTGTCATGCAGCTGTGGCTGAACTACCCCTCGCCTCAACACGTGGTTACCTTCCACAATTCGGATTCTGCTCAAGCTCTCGATTCTTGGCCCTAGATACTAGGTCTTACCAACGCCTCGTTGTATTGACGTGACAAGCATGTTAAGCCGTGTCGCCAAGTCTTTCATACCTGGTCAAAACATGCGACTCCATATGGCTGTGCCGTCCTGTTCGTTGCGTTACACTTCCGTGGCGTTCACATCTTTCTCCGCAGGCTCGGATCAGGCGACACTAGAGGACGCCCCGTTGGGGTGGTATCCCTATCGAGATATCGTGGAGTTTCTCTCGGTAGCATCCCCAATTCCGAACAACCAGATCGTTACCTTGACAGCTCGCAAGCCTGGTAAGACACCAGTCCAGATCTAAGCCACCACATCTGAATGATGCTCTCAATAGACACCAGGCTTCGTTTCCATTCAAATTCGTCAACGCCTCCATGCACTGAGCAGGACACGATGGCAAGCGCCGATTTTGTGCCGTAGGGTTTCTCGATGCGGTCTTCGAAACCTGAAGACTCGAGAGAGCGTGGAGACTGTGGTCGGTCTCGACAGACATAAGACCTCATCTTGCCTTCACTGAACAGACATCTTCTCAACCCAATTCATCAAAAAGTCGTTCGCCCCTCGCAGACTCTCACCTCCGCTTCACTGGCAACAATGCCTAGTATTCGTTCATTTTCCTATGTGCTCGCCGCGCTGGCGACTCAGCTCTGCAATGCCAAAGACTGGGATAGTCCTGCCTACAACTATCTGTACCAGTTCGAAATGCCGATCGCCCCCATCAAAAAGCCCTTGATGTCTTTCCAATTCCCCAACGGACCTGATATCGATTACTACGAGATTGACATCAAACCTTTCGAGACCCAAATCTACCCCAATCTGGGGAAGACCCGCGGGGTGGGCTACGATGGTATGGCTCCAGGGCCCACCTTCATGGTGAAGAAGGGCAGAGAGGCTGTCGTTCGATTCATCAACCGCTCCGATCGAACGAACTCCGTCCATCTCCACGGGTCCTACTCAAGGGCCCCCTTCGATGGCTGGGCTGACGACACCACTGATGTTGGCGAGTACAAAGACTACTACTACCCAAATGCTCAGAACGCCAGGACTCTGTGGTATCATGATCACGTTGGTTATCCATACAAAAAGCTTGAAGTTTACGACCCTAACTGACGCGAGAGCAAAGGCAATCGATCACACGGCTGAAAACGCTTACATGGGCCAAGCGGGGTTCTACATCATGCATGACGATGAGGAACTGGCGATTGAAGGCCTGCCATCGGACCCTAAATACGACATTCCAATTGCTCTCACGGCGAAGCGTTTCAACCCCGACGGATCGCTCTGGAGTCCCGAGGCGAACGGCGAGGACAAGAACCTCTTCGGGGATGTCATATTGGCCAATGGACAGCCATGGCCGTTCTTCAAGGTCGAGCCCCGCAAATACAGGCTGCGATTCTTGAACGCTGCAATCTCCAGGTCATTCGAGCTCTACTTTGAGCCCAGTGCAAAGACCGGAACTCGCGCCAATATGAAGGTGGTTGGTTCCGATGCCGGACTTCTTCTCAACCCTGTCGACACCGATCAACTTGACATCTCGATGGCCGAGCGTTGGGAAGTCGTCTTTGACTTCAGCGCATACAAGAACCAGAACATCACTCTCAGATCCAACGCGAAGGTCGCTGACGTCGATCCTTATATCCACACCGACAAACTTATGCGATTCGTTGTTGGAGATACCGTTTCCGACAACACCAAGAACGGAGACTTGCCTTCCAAGCTTCGCGATGTGCCTTTCCCGCCTAACAAGGAAGGTCTTGATCAGTCATTCGAATTCCAACGTACTGGTAGCCAGTGGAAGATCAACGGTGTCACCTGGGCTGATGGTCCGGAGACACGCGTGATGGCTAAGCCCAAGAGAGGTTCCGTTGAGAGATGGAAGCTGAAGAATGGGTCAGGCGGGTGGACGCACCCAATTCATATCCACCTCATCGACTTCCAGATCGTTAGTCGCACCGGAACTCGTGGAGTCAGACCCTATGAGAAGGTGGCGTTGAAGGACGTGGTTTGGCTCAACACCAACGAGGAGGTCAATGTCATCGCTCGCTATGCACCCTGGGACGGTCTTTACATGGTAAGTGGCCTGTGTTTTGACTTTTAAATCCTTTTGCTTTCACAGCCGCCAGTATACATACAAAACATGATGCTAACACTACAGTACTAGTTCCATTGCCATAACCTAATCCACGAAGACCATGAGATGATGGCCGCGATGAACGTCACTGCACTTGAAGACCTCGGTTACGACGAGAAGACCCGGTTCATTGATCCAATGGAGACTCGCTACCGCGCAAAGGCCTTCTCTCAAGGCGATCTTGATGGCCGCAGCGGTGACTTCTCATCGACAGCAATCCAGGAAAAGGTCAAGTTTTTCAACGAACTTGACGCCTATCGCTTTGCAGGTGAGACAGAAGAAAAGCTCGAGGCCTACTGGAAGACCAAAGGCTCAGGCAGCAACAACCCGACCACTTCCCCATCTGCCTCTACCTCTACTGCAACAACGCTTGCCACCTCAACAAGCTCCGGTGCAGGCGTTACCACGACCGGAAGCAGCACATCCTCTAGCAAAGGCAGTACCACCACGACAAAGTTAAGTTCCTCCTCAACCAAGAAAGACGACGACAAGAAGACCACCACCAAGAAGGACGATGACAAGAAAACCACAACCAAAAAAGATGACGACAGTAAAAAGACCACCACAACTTCTCCGGCCAAGTCTACTTCTACCGCCACGAAGACCACTACTACCAAGAAATGAACGACCCACCCGCACTCGAGATGGCATGATGATATGAACTGGCTGGTACTAGCAAGGCGTTGATGGTCAGGGGTTATGGGTGAACGGATTTCTTCGGTATCGGACATGGGCGGTCTATGGGCTCCAGGCGTTCAAGAAAGCATAGTGGAGTCATCCAATTGGTACATCAAACCGACCTTTGCCCAAAATACGCGCTTCTGCGCATGTGGTGATCGATACCCATACACTGCCGTTGTAATACGAAACACGACGTGTCTCGACTCCTCGAACGCGCCGGGACATGTCGTCTACCGAACGCATGGTACGTATCTGTAGACGCGCCAGTCATGCAATTCCTGCATGCATGTACACATGCAATATTCATGCATGCAAGTACCCGTCAAAATGGCCGTTCATGGTTCGAACTCCAAATCGATAGTCTTCAAGCAACGTCAAGCCACGCCAACTTACTTTTAGAGTTCTCGCTTGTGCCGTATAAATAGATGGTCCCGGTTTCTTGGAGCGGGGACAACGAATGCTTGCAGCTTGCGTGGGATTTGGACCGGTGCGTTGGATCTGTCTACTTCGAGGCACGTGTGAACGGATGGTCTAGATGATGACAGGACCGGGCGGCATTGTAGGGCTCAGACTGGTGTTCGTGTGATTGTTTGAGCTCGCGTGGAGGGCTTCGTTGTTGGCTTGGAACCGGATTACGGGGTTGCTCGGTGTCATTGGTTGCATGTACTGTACTTGCGGGGTGGCAAGACGTGAGAAATACTGAGTAGTAAACTAGCAATTTTGCTGTGTGTTGTAGTAATGATCACCGTGTCTTCACGGTACATTATCATCGATTCAGATGGACACAAAGCCTCAGGTAGGACATCGTGTGCAGCAGAGAGACATAGGAACATTGTTGGAGTCTAGTGGCCTTGGAGAATTGAATCCATTCGGAGTTTGAAGGTAGTACAATCTTGCCGCTTTTGAAGTGTACAACATGTGAGTTACTATCATTGTTCATTACCTCCACAGTGCGAAAGGAATGCAATCAAACAATGATGAATGCATTTTCGGGGTATAATTATTAAAGTAGGCACATGCGCCAACACCAAGAAGGAACCACCACATGATAATAACATAAAACTATCCGTCCAAGAACTGCGTGAAAGCGCCCAAGAAGTCAGGTCTAGCGTTTGGCAGAGTCTTCGTGCACTCAGTCAAGTTGTTGATGTTGTTGACGCCGAGCAAGCTCAACCTAGTATAAGCTGTGGCGTAATCTTCGTTCCAATGCTTCTGGCCAACGTTGTTCGGCTGGCGGAATTTGGTCCACTCGTCAGACATGGACGGGTGTTGAGCCAGCACAATGTCGCTGGGAATGCGGAAGACTTTCTTTGGCACACCGGTGGTCTCGAGAGTCTGATTGTAGAAGCGCACATCCCAGACGCCGGGTGTGCTGTCTTGGGGTGCGCCGGCTCTGGTCTTGTCGAAGAAAAACTGTTTGCTGGTTGAGTGGGCGCCTAGAAGTGCGGCAAGCTCGTGGCCGGAGATGGTCTTGTCTTCGAACAGAGAGATGAGAAAATCTGCGTCGGCTTTTGCGTCAGGGAGCAGGCCATCCGGCGCTGGGGTTTTGGAGTCTTTGCGACCGACAAAGGAGCGAATGCGAGGGCCCAGTGGGCAGGTGACGACTGCGTGATTCGCGCCGTATTGAATCAGGTCGGCCATCGAGACACCAAACTGCTTCTGCCACGTTGCCATTTGTTTGGCAATAGCTTGGAGGCCGTTGTTTTCGGGGCGATTAATCTCAGATCCTGACAGAACGATGCTGCCGTCTGCACCGCCGAAGTCCTGACCCTTGGCTGCGAGACTGCTTGACCAGGTACCCGCATCGTGGAAGCCAAGACGAATAGCGGCGCGAGCCATGTCGTTACAGCGTCCGGTCGGCCCCGTGAACTTCAAAGACATTGCGAGAGAGACATACGCCCATACGCAGCAGGTGTCTGCCTTGCATTTTTTTGACCCGAGAAGACCAGGTGGGATGTAGCGTGACTTTGTGCCTTCGGCAGACTCGGTCCGCAACAGGATGTTTTGTATCGATTGTCCAACTGGTGTTGTTGCTCCTTGTCTGAGGTCTCCGATCATCCGGCTGTTTTCCTCATCCGGGTCTTCGAGTCCAGGGATGTCAGGTTCTTGTGCGTCAATCTCCTCGCCGTCTGCGGCTAATTCCTGTCGTTTTGCTAATGCCTGTAGTATGGATTCTGCAGTTGGTCGGGCTATTGCCTGTAAAGCAGTAGTGGCAAGGAGACAAGCTGTCAGAGAGAACCGCATTTTTGGTGATGTCTTGGGTCAAATGATGGTTTGTTGATGACAGCGACAGTGGTGATGCTGTAGATAACGGCGATGGAGATGTGACAATTACATATATCAGGGCGGGTCAGGCAAGATACCTACACGTGTATACACCATGCTGCAGACACAATCTCCGAGTATGTGATGGCAGGAGCTGAAGGTCTTCTAGACCATGACAATTCCGAGTCGAATACGAGCGTCTCGATTGAGGAGTCAAGGTTCGCCGGCCAGACCACCACGCCAACAGTAATATTGGCATACTAGTTTTCAGGCCCATCATCCTAGTCGTTTTGTCAGTTGGTTCAGCATAGCTGACTGCAGTATGCATGTTCGCTCGCTTCGGAGAGAGTTCGAGATCGAGACAGAGACATGCCTTGTTCCTGCATCCATCGTACCACGACGCCATAAGTCTCCGAGTAACTTCACACTTTACGTGCATATGCTTTACCATGCACATGCACGAAAATCGGCTATTCTGGAGCTTAATCTCGACTGTCTACTTTCGCCGCTTGCAGAGCTCAAATTCCGTAAACGGGCTGACACCAGGCACGCAATGCAAGCATTGTGTCCTTTTGGTGTCACGTCAAGGCGGTTGCCACAAGCCACAAAATGGCTTGCAGATCTGAGGCGCCATGTTGCGCTCTAGATGCTGACACTGCCGGCCCTTTGTGTTGGACGCCGACACCTGGGCTAGGGCAATCCAGAAACCTGCGGATCTTGGTCGGCCGCACGCCCATCACGTGGACTTGCTGTGCCGTGTCTTCAGGGTGGTGGCTATACTCGGTCGTGCGTTGATGCATGCCACAAGAGCGAGGCTTGCGGTCACATCTGGGTGAGAGAGAATGATGGAACGGTTGAAGCATTCAGGTACAGTATGTCTTCGTTCGTAGAAGGGAAGAATGGAATTCGAGGAGGCGAGGAAGTGCACGTGCACGGCCAAGTCAAGATCGACCAGCCCTAACCCCGGCTTCGACTAAGTGGGGCTATACAAATCCCAGCTCAATATCACAATTAACAAACTGAAAAAGCGATCCTATAGCCTAGCTGTAAGGATTTAGCGATGTTGTACAATCCTCCGAAAAGTCTTGAATGCTTAGAATCCCGAGATCGCGCATTCAATTCCCAGTCCGGCCGATTCAATCGGTTAGAGACTTCTGGGAGTGTTGGGGATCAACCGGGTTGATCTTTTGCACTTTCTGTGATTGCTTCAGGGTTAGGGTTGTGGGTTGTCATCTTCCCGTGTACTTTGATCTAACAGGCTCCGTTCATTTTTGGTCGACACTTGTGTTGATTAAGTATTGCCATAGTGTCAACTGGTGATACCTTCGTTAATCAAACGTCTGTTGTATCCTTTGCGCGAGGTGTAGAGATGACTGATCTATGTGCACTGGCATATCACAACATTCAGACAATCGAAGCGACCAATGATCAACAGGCCCATATTGAACATTCGATCCAACCACTGATGTATCACATCTTGTGTACTTTCTGATGTGGGGAATATCATGATATTCGATCAACTTAATGAGTGTGGTGATCTAGCCTTGATCCATCGTGCCGCTCTCGCAGAATTCCCAACATCGGCCGTGAAGTAGTGAACGTCGTGATTGATACCACCTGTCAGGCAGTATTAAATCTTCGAGAGTCTGCCCAGCAACCTAAGCAGCAGCAGGAACAGCACAGCCACACCTACCGCCGTCCAACCTCTTGAACCCTCCAACTCTGGACACCTCTTCCTGAAGCTGGACCATCAATTTCTGGTCGCCAGTAGGATCAGCCTGGTCCTGATCCAACTCCCAGCTCAAGAACTCATTAGTGTAGTTCGGCTCGAAAGTCTCCTCCAGCACGCCCAACCTCTTTCCATACTTCGTGACCTTCTCCCAATCGCGCTGAACGTTCTTCAAATCCCTCGAGAAGTACGCAAAGCTCCTCTCGAATATCTTACGGTTCAACGGCGTCGCCATCGCTGGCTTGAAAGCCTCATACTCCTTCCAAGCTTCTTCCGGGCTTGCAAGCACGAAATCGGTGGCTTTCTTGACGGCCCGCATGAAAGCGCGGACTTTGTCGGGGTTCTGCGAGATAAATGACTCGTTGCCGATGTACAAGACGGAGCAGAAGCAGCAGCAGCCGAGCTCGGCGAGTTCGTCAATGCGGAGCATTTGGACATCGGTTTTCGGGCGGGATTGGGAGGCGAGCCATTCTTCCAATTCGACCATTTGGACGTTCTCGAGGCCGATGCCTGCGTCGATCTCGCGGTTGATGATGGCGCGGCTGACGTTCATGCCGCAGCGAACGGCGGTGTAGTCCGTCGGGGACATGCCGTAGTGGGAAGTAAGTTCATCAATTTGAATCTGGTGCGGGCTAGGATCAGCTATTGCGAGAGGTCGATGGAGCGAGATGGTCAAACCGTACCTTGCCAAACTCGCCAACATAGCCGATTCGTTTGCCCTTGAGGGTGCGGAAATCGGTCGTGATGCCCGAGTCTTTCAAGTAGACGACACCGGTAAAGGGCTCATCGAGGAGGGAACCGATGGAAAGAACTGGGAAGTTGCGGGCTTTGGCCTGCGTCGCAGAATCAGCAAAAGCTTGCTATCGGCGATGTTCCCAATGTGATGCACAACTTACAGCCAGAGTGTGAATCATAGCTTTGAAGCCTAGATCAACTCTTCCAGAGCCGATGATCTCCGTCACATCACTCGGATCATTCGGCTCCAAAAGAGCAACCTGAATGCCCTCATTCTTGAAGAAGCCTTTGGCCTGAGCCAAGTACAGCGGAGCGTGATACGGCGTGGCGTGCCTTTTACCAAAGCGTCAGCCTATGATCAGCAGAGCACACATTAATGAAATGGGCAGTCCAACCAGTTCGTCAAGAAGGTGATCTTGTCGGTAGACATGGTGGAGCTGCTGCTGCCTAGTCAATACTGCCGCTCTCACGAGACAAGGAAGTGTTGGTGGAAGGAAGCATGTTCTTATCGCAGCTATTACGCTGATCAAGTTCGTAACGGTGTATTCTCAGCGAGCCCGCCAGTCGAACCCCTTTGCTCAAGCAGACTTTCCTCTCGTGTGATTGAGGGATTTGATGCGAAGAGCAGAAGAAGCTGACTGATGGGCAAGCACCCGCCTGCTTGTTGTTACTTTACCTTGACCAGACGACATTGTGCGCGAGAGCGACATGATTTCCTCCTCCGCTGTGATTTCGTTGCCGTACCGGATTGTTGACTTGAGGCGTGTGGGTTGGGAAAGTTTGATGTTGTTTGATCTGAGTAGTAGAATGTTTGGACAAAGGAAGCAAGATCGTGTAGGATTGTCGTTGAGTTCTTATGGAGGATCGGTGAGTGGGTCCAGGTGCATGTAGTCAGCCAAGTCAGCTTCAAGCTGTAGCTCTTGAGTCTCCACAACAGCTCTGCGAAGTCGGCTTTATAGGGCCGACCACCAAGCGAACCAGTTCCTTGGCCAATGGTTCAGCTGCATGGCATGCGATGGAACCAGTCACAAAAGTCTAAGCAGTGATGGATCAGCCGTGTTGAGATGATGCCACGGAATGAAAACCGCTTCTCCGAACGGTTGAGCCGATTGTACCCTCCGGTCTATAAATTTAAAAGACTGACCTCTCTTCAGACTTAAGTGATGAAAGAGTTCGACATCTGAATTCCAGTAGGCTTTGACCACGCTGATCAACCCAGATTATAACCTTGAAATGAACACCCATTCTTCTGTCGCCAAAATCATTTCTTCACTCCAACACCACTTGTGCTCTCATCCACTCACACTGCCTAGTGATCAGCGCGGGACTTGGGCGAGATGCACTTACAGCGAATTGGCCTCGAATGCTTTGGGAGCCGGTCTTGGTGAGAAAATGATACAAGTAGTCATACAGTCTAGTAGTCCGCATCAGTCGTGTTCATAAATCCATCCCAGCTCTCCCTTCAAGCTCCAACTCCCTTCAGCAGCTCGACAATGCTACGACGCCTGTTAGTGATAGCTACTTCAATCGGAGTCCTTCCTTGTCCGTCTTGAAGCCCAACATTTGCTCCAAATTGGATCAAGATCCCGGCCATGCCAGTGGATCCCTTGAGAGCAGCTGCGTGCAAGGGCGTGCTTTCATCTACCATGCGTGCGTCGGGATTCGCGCCCGCATTGAGTAGTAATGCCAAAGCTTCTGGTCGACCGTTGAAGACCGCCCAGTGTGCGGATGTCGTATCCATGAAAGATGGTGCTTCCAGTTTTGGGTAGTACGAGAGTATAAGACCAACTAGAGCTGGAGAAGCGTACTTGACTGCGTACATCAGAGGACTGGACTTGTAGAGGTTGGGAGCGTTGACGTCAGCTCCATTCAGGAGAAGTAGACGGGCCATTTCGATGTCGTTTGAGTGGCAAGCCTGGTGAAGAGGCGCAGAAGAGGATTGGTTGCCGACAGGGTTTACATGGGCACCTTGGGCGATCAGGAGCTTTGCGGCTTGAAGTTGGCCATTCTTTGCTGCCCCTGCGAGTGGAGATAGGTGACCATGTTTGGCTGGCTTGAAGGATTCGTATAAGCCTTGGACTAGGATTCCCGCATTTGGAGACGCTCCTAGAGATAGTAGAAGGGAGATTTGAGGTAGATCGCCACGACAGGAGGCGACGTACAATCTTGTTGCGAGCGAATCACGGTCTTCAGGTGAGATTGTGAGAGATGGTTCGACGGCAGTCTGTACACGTGGCGACTTGGAGGGCGTGAGCTTCGTTGGTAAAGACGTGTGTCTTTTGTGGGATGCTCTAGTCGATGTGGGAGATGTTGGAGGACTCCATTGTGATGTCGCTTTATGGAATGTGGGTGGATAATCGTGTTGATTTGAGAGCGAGCGCCCTTGCGAGGCGTTATGGGCAGCATGACTTGTGATCGTATCGGCTCTGGCTGTTCATCAGAATAAGATGGTCTCATGTAATTCGGTTAGACTTACCGTTGTTGGATGTGATGTTCGAAATCGAGTGAAGTTCTGTCCCAGGCAGCCATCGAGTCGAAGCCCATCCTGAGGTAGGGCATGGTTGTCGCGAAACGGGCTACGGTTGGATAGCAGATGGCTGTAGTCATGCCTGAGCCGACAACTCAGGCGATGGTATGAGCAGGGGGTTTTCGTTCGATCAAGCGACCAATAGAGCTGATAGGCTGGCAAAAGATCAAGAAGAGCGAGTATCTGTAAATCAACTAGAGGAAGTGTACTATTGTGAAGCCTGTCACTGGTGATGTTGGGTCAAGCGTGTGATCAATGAGAAGCGACGGGAAGCGAGCATTGTATATTAGTATGACCTTACCACAGCGTGATCAATGTAGAGCCCCGGCAGGTTAGCAAGCATTGCTGTAGGCGAGCAGTGATAGAGAGCAGTTCGGCAGATGTGCTGCGCAGAGGGAACAAGGGAGAGCTGCAGGACAAGCAGTCGCGAGATTGCAGCATGATGGGGACGGGTAACAGTCTGTCCGCCTTTCCCAGTAGACATCAGCCAGATCTGCTCACGAATGCTAAGGATATGAGACGGTAAGGACGGTGAGCCTGGGTGAGGGCTCATGCAAGGCCAACAGGGCTGTGCCCAGCTGTGGGTACTGAAGACTGCTGCTGCGGTCCGACTGAGCTTACATTGAACGCGCTGTGCAACGGGTGACGTTATGGCTGTGCTGCGGCAAGCGAGATTCTTCGTGATATGTCGGTGAGTGATGTACATACATGTCGTAGTGTAGTCACTTCTCTTCCCTTCGATCATGTGGTTAATCACTCTTGTGTTGAGGCGTGGAAGAGAAGTCGAGTCGAGTCGACCTCGGGAGTTTCGAGAGCGATTCAGCTGACCTTCACGCGACTGCCCCACTTTTCCCAGCTGTCGCCGGTCCGAGCCATCATTCCATCATTCACATGTCGCAGCGCTGCTGTGCTCTTCCATTCCGTCCACCCCTTCCTTCCAGGCAAACCCACCATCACTCCACCAGACCACGTCTCCCCATCGCCTGATTGATATCTGGCACCGACCCATCAATCCTGCAAACTTCCATCGCGTGGCCTAACGCCGGCTGGCAAACATGGCGCCTCTGAAACTCACTCTTAAGACCGGCGGACATGGTCAGCCTGCCACGCCATCCGCGCAAACGCCTGCGACAGGAGGCGGCTTCAAACTCAAGCTATCGCAACCTCCCACCCCAGCATCCGAGCAACAGCCATCATCATCCATGGCACCTCCGAGCGGCGAGCTTAGCAAGAAGCCGCGAAACAAGCCCAGCGCGAAGAAGCGCGCCGCCGAGTACGACGACGAAGACGACGAGTCTCCCGCCGCCAAACGCCTCGCGCCAGAAAGTCGCAAATCATCCCTCATCCTCAAACCCTCGAAGAAAGCAGGTGCGCCAGCTCCCGCCGCAGGTGTACCGCCCACGCCAACCTCTGCCGGACCTCGCATCAGCCTGAAGAAGAAACGCCAGCCATCCGCGCCTGTGCTCAGGAGACTGAATGTGAAAGGTCGCGTGCCAGAGAGACCGCCGGGTAATGCATACGACAGCGAGGATAGTGACCGCGAAAAGGATCCGGCTGTGGAGCAGCAACTCATCTTGCGCATGGAACCGGGAGAGGATGCAGACTACTTGAGGGATGCCATCACGAACAAGACGATTGGAGTGCCGGTTAAAGAGGGCGGCGCTGATGTCACGATAAGATTTGTGGAACGCGAGTTTCGGAGAGCAGTGATCACGATAAAGGGACGGATGTACGGTGCAGTGTTGGTGGACCTGCCATGTATTGTGGAGACTATGAAGAGTTGGGACAAGAAGGGCTGGTGGAAAGTGGCAGACATTCACCAAATGCTGCTAGTACTGGGACGATGCAGCAGCGACGAGGAGGCGAAGAACATGCCCCTTCCTCGCGGGACCGTTAACCCATCAACGTTCCAATACGCACATGGCCTGACACCACCAATGCACTGGGTTCGTAAGCGTCGCTTCCGCAAACGCCTCAGCTACAGGGACACTGCCAACATCGAGGAGGAGGTGCAGAAACTGCTCGAGGAAGACGAGCAGGTAGAGCGTGAGGGCGGCGAGACCAGCTTCGAAATCTTGAACCGTGACTCTTTGGAACGCTCTGTTGAGCCCGAGTACTTCGACGAGGACGCTGATGGAGAAGCTGTCTCGACTATTGAAGACGGATACGAACATGAGCAGGAAGAAGAGGAGATGGATGCGGCAGAACTTCAAGATCTGCTCGACTTGGATGACGATGTTGCTGAACCGCAAGCGACGACATCGGAACCTATCACAGCTTCTCCAGCAACTTTGGCTGACAACTCGGCATCGTTTGCCCAAGTCCAAGCCGGTCTTGAGTCGGCCGCTGAAACACCCGCCGCGGCCGAGACATCCGCACAGTCGTCAGACGAGGATGAAAGTGACGAGGATGATGACGAAGACGAAGACATTGATGTCGTCGACGAGGATGCCGCGATGAAAGCAGCTGAACGCGCCCAGCAAATGGAGGAGATCCATGACTTAGAGCGCGAAGTCGAGATCCAGCGACAGAAGCTGGCTGGACAAAAGAACCAGCTGCTGCGTGAGAAGACGATGAAGCAGTTGAGGAGTCTGGAGGAGGACCTCCGCATCAAGAAGGGCGGACTAGGAATGGGGATGGAAGAGGATGACGAAGAGTGAGCGCTATTGTTATGCAAGCTGCAAGCCCACGGGAAACAGCACCATTGGGTCGGCTGCATGTTTTGATTGTAAGCGAGGAGATGTGGGATTATCCAGGTGTAATGCTAAAGCAGGCTTCGAGTTACATCGTCGTCGTAGCCGACTCGCCGCCCACTATTCTGTTAGACCGAGTAACACGTATCGACTCGTTAGTTACTCTTGAATTCCATTCGCTTTCCAAGCGAGGCATCTGACGCAAGAAGGAGGACGCATGACATATGCGTGTCAAAGCACGCAAGCTCATGTACACTATTCTGTTGCCCAATGACCGGTCTCACACGTACAGCCTTGTAGGTACGGGAAGCGGTTCCTGCATCGGATCGCAAATGATTCACACTTGGGCTTGTCACGACGATCCATTGTCAAGCCTATGACAATTGAAAGGCAGGGCTGAATGAAATTGAGTTTAATGCCGTGGACTACATAACAAAGATCCGGGGTCCAAAAAGTGGCAAGGCAAGCACGACATCTCGGAAAGGAACATCCCTTGAGCCTAAGATAAGCGTTCCGGTCTGCATTCACACAATCGACTGCTCAACACACTCCTCGCCACACCTCTACACCGCTGGCGCGTTTTGTAATCAGACACGAACCTTTCACTCACCCGACGACGATATAAGTACACCAGAACCCTCTCTCTCTGTTCCCTTCCCTTCCCACTACTCCATACTCCACCCCCGCACATTACATAAAAAAAAGACTAGAGGGAGAACTCAGCAAAGAACCGAGCAGCGTACTGAACCGCTGCTACTGTACGCGATCTCACTACTGTTCGCATTCTTTCGACTACAGTACTCATCCTCCAACTCACCCAGGAATACCCGTTGACGCAAAAACCACAACAAAAACGCCAGCAAACATGACTGTCGCTCAACACAACGACGCTGCCATCGAGACGCCTCCCCGGCCCTCCTCGCCTGTCCACAAGTTCGGCACGCTCGCCGTCCATGCTGGTGCACCTCACGACCCCGCCACTGGCGCTGTGATCGAGTCCATCTCTCTTTCCACCACCTTTGCTCAGACTGCTGTTGGCCACCCCGTCGGCGAGTACGAGTACACCCGCTCGTCCAACCCCAACAGGACCAACTTTGAGAACTGCATTGCCGCTTTGGAGAAGGCCAAGTACGCGCTCGCCTTTTCGTCCGGCTCTGCCACCACCGCTGTGATCCTGCAATCGCTCGCTGCTGGCAGCCATGTCGTTTCCGTCTCTGATGTCTATGGCGGCACCCACCGTTACTTCACAAAGGTCGCCTCCGCCCACGGCGTCAAGGTTACCTTCACTCCCAGCATTGAAGTCGACATCGAGTCCCTGATCACCGCCGACACCAAGCTCATCTGGATCGAGACTCCCTCTAACCCCACCCTCTCGCTTGTCGACATCCGCGCCGTCGCCGACATCGCCCACCGCTCTGGAATCATGGTCGTCGTCGACAACACCTTCCTCTCCCCCTACATTCAGAACCCGCTCGAGCACGGCGCCGACATCGTCGTCCACTCCGTCACAAAGTACATCAACGGCCACAGCGATGTCTGCATGGGAGTCGCCGCCTTCAACGGCGACGCCATCAACGAGCGCCTCTCCTTCCTGCAAAACGCCATTGGCGCCATCCCCTCGCCCTTCGACTGCTGGCTCGCCCACCGCGGTGTCAAGACACTTCACCTGCGCGCCCGCGAGGCTTCCAAGAACGCGGCCGCCGTCTGCGCTGCCCTGCAAGACAACCCCAACGTCCTTCTGGTCAACTACCCCGGCTCGGACTCGCACAAGCAGCGCAAGATTGCGCTCAAGCAACACCGCGACGGCCTCGGCGGCGGCATGCTGAGCTTCCGCATCAAGGGCGGCAAGGAAGCCGCCGAGCGCTTCTGCCAGCACACCCAGATCTTCACCCTCGCCGAATCCCTCGGCGGCGTCGAGAGCTTGGTCGAAGTCCCCGGCTCCATGACCCACGCCGGTATCCCCAAGGAGCAGAGGGAGATCGCCGGCGTCTTCGACGACTTGGTCAGAATCTCCTGCGGTGTTGAGGATTCCGCGGACCTGGTCGCCGATGTCAGGCAGGCTGTTGAGAAGACTGTTGCGGGCGCCAAGGTGTCGAACGGTCACGGACACTAGATTTGAGGAATATTACACAATTGGTTGGGAGGAATACCACAAGGAAGCAAGTGAGGAATATTTAGCGAAGGGAATAAGGGAGCGGTAATGGTACGCTACGGTATGGCATGGCATGGAATGCATCATGATACAGGCAGGCGTTGGGTGGGTGAAATAAAACTCGAATCGAGAACAATGGGTGTGCCCCGAAGGGACCGAGATAGCGCGTCTGGCGTGGCTAGGTCGTGTTTTGGTATAGACACAAATACACACAAAACATACACAACACTCATGTCTGTCTCAATGGAGTAGTGAGGACCTTTTCTTGCAAGTGAAAACGCAATTACTTGGGCGAAAACAAGGGTAGGAACAATACATTCAGAGACACGCCGAAGTTTGATAAAATCTTCCTGTGCTTCCTTTTTGTTACATACATGTAGTACTCAGTGCAGATATCTATGTACACATCTCTCGCTTATGATGTGTGAGGCACACGGTTTTGCGTAGGGAGAAACCTAACGAATTATGCATGGTGGTTTGACCTGTGCTGCTTGTGGGTTTTGATTGCTCCCATGGGATGCTCTGGCGGGCTCATAGGTGGATTCTGCTCTGGAAATGCATGTGAAGGTAGAGACTTTCGGGTTTCGTTCTTGATGTACATGTAGCCTTCCCGATTATTTTATGCGGTAGGGTTGGTCCACTGTCCTGTAAAAGAGGATGAGACGCTTGGGCGCTAGCTACATGTACATGTACTCAAGTCGAAGCCGAGATCCTGCTGGGCGACCATCGTGTGCACCCCAGGTAAGGACGGAATGTTTCAGTCAATTGAGATAGACCCTTCGCTTTGCTGAGATCAGCCGTTGGATTTTCCTGTCGTGGTAGTCCTATGTTACAAGTTGTTTGCAAAACAAGATGGGTACGACGCTGTGTTAGCAGTCAAGTTGCATTCGAGCTCTCTGCAGCTGAGATCTCCGTTCACGCTGGCGAGATTTGGAGACCTGCAAGTAAATCCTTCATGCTCTGGAAGGCCGCAAGCATGCGGTGGAATTCGGGACTCGGGAGATGCGTAACAGCGATAAAAGTGTTTCTCTTTCTCACGCGCACGTGAGCGTTCATATACGATAATCCTTTGCAATCCGATTTGCATACTGTACATTCCTATGCGGCTCTTGCTTGTCCGTTCGCCCGGTTCTCCGTGTCGTCCCATGCCATCTACTCCTTGGGGACGTAGTTCTGCTGCTGGAACAGGTAGCCCTTGACCTTCGAGTGCTTGAGCTGCTCGAGATACCGGTCTGCACAGCTAAAAGTCAGTTCCTCGTCTCTTTCATGCGCCTAATCCGCATGTGCTCCACACTTCCAGCTTTTCGGCCTTGGTGTGCACGTCTTTCCCTTACTCACCTCTCAAGTGTCCGCACTTCTCCAAGTGGTTGACGCCCTCCCGATAGTAGCACTTGCCCAGCTCCTCCCGCACCAATCGCGCCATCATGCTCTGCACCCACTGCTCTCTGATCACGGAGTCCTGTGCCGCTTTCAGCGCTTTGTTGTCGTCGTAGTCGACGCCGTCGAAGGTCGGCGGCACCGTCGGCTTGGCCGCTTTGAACATCTCGGACTCGGGAGTGGGCATTGTCGCGGTTTGAAGGGGATGTCGGTCGCGGGGCGCGCGGGATCCCGGTGTGAGATTTGTTGGAAGAAGTTGATTGGTATTTGTTGACGGTTGGAGCGGTTTGGGGCGCCTTGGGATCCTGGAGCGCTTAATCGCTGCTGCTGCCGAGCTGGCGAGAAGTGAAGTCGCAAGCCGGCCGGGCCATTGGCTGGTCAGCGCCAAGGCTGGTCAGCTTCACGTCGGCTTCTACCTTTGTCGTCTCGTTCACTTTGCAAGACATGTAGCATTCCTCAACTCCTCGAACAGCAGGAACCACATCCATCAAAGCTGTCTCCAAGATCGATCATCCGCCAAAACTGACGGCGAATGGGGCGACTTGACCGACTTCCTCGTCCTCCGTCTCTTCAACAGCCCAAGCGTCCTAACAGTACTTCTCCTCGCCTCCTCCCTGTTCTCCCTCTCCCTCTGCTCCCGCTCATCAGCCCTCCGGCTCCAGAAATCTTTCCCATGCGCTGGTAACGAGTAAGAGACTTTCCACTTCCACGCATCAAACCGTACTTCCTGCACCGCTTCGATCTGGCTCATCAGCGCTTCCCTCTGGTCCTGGCATGGAGGGCACAATCTCTCGATTTTCCAGCTTTGGTAAGGGTGTGTGATGAGTTTACAATCTGTCGAGCGGTGTTGGCCTGGTTCGATCGAAGCGTGCCGACATTCGATTATGGGTTTGGGGGAGACGTTTGAGTGGCCGCAGACGGTGTAGATGTATAGGCGGTGGCAGCACATCTTTTCGAATTGCCTTCCTAGGGGTGGTAGGTGTTGCGTGTCTTCAATGTCTGCTTACTTACTTGCAGTTCGAGGTGAGATGGCGAGAATGGCCGCTTTCTGTTCGGGGCTCTTTGTCTGGATTTGGGCAGATTGTTCTGTGGGAATCCTTGGGCATGCTACTGAACAGACTTCCTTTGTTTGTTGGTATGGACTATCGACGGAATTGATGTCTAAAACTTGACCGGGAATCTAATACTCACAGTCATTCACGGTGCTGGCCTGGATGTGCTGATTAGACATGCAAATAGAACCTGCAGTCTTCTCACGGTGCATGGCGCCACCCAGCCTCCTCAGCAGTCACCATCACGCGCAAACTACGTGGACGTCTTCTTGCGCCATGGAAAACCTCGCTTGACTCCCTGGATTTAGCAAGCCAACTGCATGTGCTCGAAGCCAATAGTGAGACGCAGTTGCCGCTGACCTAAGCCCATAGGTAGTGAACTATGAAGATCAAGCGATCAGTGTGGAGACCCTCCAGGACCGACTGGGATGGTATGATGCAAATGTTCAACGGGATTCAAGTTGACTAAGATAGTCGTCACGTACAAAGGTATTGTAAAACACAAGCATTGGTTCAATACAAGCCTTGCAAGCCAGTTTGCCTCATGTGAGAGAGAGACCACCTTGTCTCGCGACACACGCCATATTGCAGTGCCAAATGTCCTTTGTTTCCTGTCAGGTGAGTCGTAATGTCGAGATCCCGGATATGGCCTTGTCCGATAGACTTACTCTTTGTTCTAATTGTGTTAGCCACTTTCGCTTCGTGTGGCAAGGATCAAAGAATCCGAGTCTCGCGCTCAAACCTGGCAGTAACTAAATTAGTTGTTGCGTCTCGCAAATATAGCCAATACTTTGTACAAGCTATTTTGTCGATCAAGATTACAGCGAAGCCTAACGACATTGACGATACCTGACAGAAGCTGGTCTTCGAACTACACATACCTTTACGCACTCCTCAGCCCCAAGAACAGAGAAATTTTACACTATGGCAGCATCACCGCAAGCAACTGGCACCTCAACTTTCGGTTTTTCGAATCAGAACAGTAAGCCAGCATCACTTGATCGCTCAACAATCATCTGGCTCGTCGTCCTCGCATGCATAATCGCAGTAGCATTCACCATTGTCGCATGTCTGCTCTGCAGATGTCGTCGCAAAAGAAAGAATGGACGAGTGTCGAGAGGATACAGCATACACGACGGTCGCCACTATTATCACCCTTGGAATCGTCACGCGTCGCCGATGCCACCAATTCCACCGCCGGCATACATGTATGGCTCGTACGGTGATGTCAAGTCGAAGGCTGATCAGACGTCTATTGCGGTGCCCTCACAAGCTGCCAGGCGGTCTTCAGTTGTGATGGAACTGATGGTGGTGGAAGAGGCAGGTGACGGTGGAGAGTTCAGGAGGAGCAAGAAAACGAGTCGTTATTATGGTGGCTTAAGCGCGAGGTTTAGCAGGATGAGCCAAATTGGTAGAGCAATGTAAGGGATGATCTTCTCATTTGACAGCAGTAGTACCAAGTATGTCTCCGGTGATGTCCTCAGTAAAACTATACGACAAGCACTTGCAGGGACCGTGGTGTTCTCCATTGTCGTGAATGGGATGAGAGGGTGAAGCTCGTCTTAGTCAAATCCAATTCAAGTTTCACTCAGTGATGCCTCAGGCCCACTAGGTTCTTCTCACCCCACCACATTACGTGCGTGCGAACCCGATGCTCTTTGAAGGCAGGTATCGGTGTAACTAACGCTTTCACAGCTTCAAATCGAGAGGCGCCGCCGTCTGCACAAACATCACCTGTGGCATCACAAGCGCCACTTCACACCGCACCCTCCAAACACTGCATCTCTCCTGGCAAGCCGACACGCTCCACCGCCCGCCGCTCCTGACACCGCCTCGCTCGCCCGCACTACACAACGCCCCTTCAACCATCAGCACGCCTACTTCACTCGACCCCAGCGCGCCGTAGTATTACGTGTGGTGTGCCGCGACTCCAGATCCAGGAGGTCAAACAAAGAAAGGAAGCATTGGCGGCAGAAAGCCGGCTTGGGCCTATATCTTCACGCGAGGGATACGGCAGGCTCGACATAGACGAGCACCGGGACGATGGTCGAGGCAGGTGACGGCTCGCAGCCGCCGACATGGAAGTTCACACAGTAAGTGCCGTCTTGGAACACCCCGTTGTCTTCAGCTGTCTTTGATTGCTGCTCGGCCGCCGTACTGTGTGCTGTTCATTGTTTCTACTGGCCGGATACGGATGTCGACACCGCCGGACGTTACTCCTACACAAGCATGTTCAAGGCAATGAAGAGCGCAATACTGGATCGCACCAACCGCGGTGCTGCACAGGCAGAACACGACGACGAAGAAGTCGCTTGCTCAGAGTCATCAGGATCGGAGGCTGCAAACGATCCCGTCCTCGATTCCGCGTCGTCGACTCACAGCTCCGTGCATCTGCCTGCACCGGATGACCTACGCTCATCTCCAGACTATGCCAACGACATGCATCATCAAAGGGACACGTGCAACTCTGGGCGATCATGGCACTTCACACAGTACGGCTACCGCCATTCTGAACAGCAGACGACTTGCGAGATTACTTTATGGGATGACAGCGTGCTGACTTTCGTGTTCACTAGGTGCTTTGGCGACAAGGGTGATGTAGAAGACATTACTGAGGCGGACATAATATCCACTGTCGAGTTCGACCAGACCGGCAACTACCTCGCGACTGGTGACAAGGGTGGAAGAGTGGTCCTCTTCGAGCGAAATGAGACCAAGAAGACCTGCGAGTACAAATTCCACACCGAGTTCCAATCACACGAGCCCGAGTTCGATTACCTAAAATCCCTCGAGATTGAAGAGAAAATCAACAAGATCAAGTGGTGCAAGAGACAGAACCAGTCACACTACCTTTTGTCAACAAACGACAAGACCATCAAGCTGTGGAAGGTGTTTGAGAAATCCCTCAAGGTCGTTGCGGAGAACAACCTGTCCTCGGAGTTGACCCCAGGCGGCGCAAGCGGTGCCAATGGAGGCGGGCCTGTGAGGTATCCGAACCAGCACTTCCGCTCTGTGGCAGACTTGAAGTTCCCTCGCATGACTCACCACGACACTGTTGTCGCAGCAGTCCCGCGCAAGGTGTACGCAAATGCCCACGCCTACCACATCAACAGCATATCAGTAAACAGCGATGGCGAGACATTCATCAGCAGCGACGATCTTCGGATAAACCTGTGGAACCTGAACATCCAGGACCAGAGCTTCAACATCGTCGACATCAAGCCTGCAAACATGGAGGAGCTCACGGAGGTCATCACAGCTGCAGAGTTCCACCCGACTAGCTGCAACTGGTTCATGTATGCTTCAAGCAAGGGCACGATCAAGTTGGCGGACATGCGACAGAAAGCTCTCTGTGATGAACACGCCAAGCGTAAGTGATTTGAAAGATTACCTGCTCAAGGATGCACACTGACACAATCGCAGAGTTCGAACAAGAGGAAGACCCTTCTTCCCGCTCATTCTTCTCGGAAATCATCTCATCCATCTCTGATGTCCGCTTCAGCCACGACGGCCGCTACATTCTTTCCCGCGACTACCTCACTGTCAAGATCTGGGATGTGAACATGGAGCGACAACCGGTGAAGACCATTCCCATCCATGAGCACCTCCGTCCTAGACTCTGCGACACGTACGAGAACGACAGCATCTTCGACAAGTTCGAAGTGACCTTCTCCGGCGACGCCAAGAATGTCATGACAGGCTCGTATAACAACAACTTCATGATCTACCCTAGCGACCCGGACAAGGACACCGAGATCGTACTGCAGGCGGACAAGAGCGCATTCAAGGCGAAGAAGGTTGGTATCCCCACGCCTATGAACGCTGGTGGTAAGGATGGCAAAAAGGGCAGCCGGGCGAGCTCGCCTGCAGGTGGTGCGCAGCGGATGCGTAAGGAGACCGATGCGGACCAGATCGACTTCAACAAGAAGATCCTGCATATGAGCTGGCATCCCCACGAGGACAGCATCGCAATTGCTGCTACGAACAATGTGAGCATCTTTTCGCTTCGGCAACACGAGTCGCGTCACTGACCCATCGCAGCTCTTCGTCTTTTCTGCCTTGTAATCGCGGACGTTCCATACTCCGCTTCTTGGGTGATTCTGGCGTCTTAGCCTCACGGCGGGTTGGCGAAAGACACGATGATATTACGGGGTCCCGGTCTTAGCGGCGCATTGCGGTTGGCGAGTTGGCAAGCTAGCAGCCTGAGCTAGAATGTTACACGATGAGCTACGCGAGAGGGTGTGCCGGTGGCGAGGTCAAGAGTCAGCGCTTTCGATCACGTAGTGATGTAGAAGACACAAAAGAATGTCAAAGAAATCAATGTCATAAGCATTTTTATGCCTGCTTGTTCCAGCGTGAGACTCCAGACACCGCGCTAGAATGTGGCAACAGTTTCAATAGTTGGGAGAACGTGAGAACCGGCCTGCTATGCGGCGGCCTCCTGTTCTGCACCACCATCCACATCCATTTCCTCAGCAGCCTCGTCCTGGGCTTCCTGTGCCAACTCGTCTTCACCTAACCACCAGAGCTTCGGTCCAAGACCAGAGTGCATCATGCTCGCCTGCACCGCATATGGCTGCTTTCGCGGTTCCTCCACACCCTCTTCCTCCTCGCCTCCAGCTCCAGCACTGAACTTCTGCGCCTGCGCCAACTGCGGGCTAAGATCATTCCACTGCTCCATCTCCACCCTGCATAAGCACTTCTCATTCCGATCAAAGAAGTACTCATCATACCCACTCTCAGCCTCCGGGTTCTCGCTCCGCCACACGAAAACCCCATCCTCGCCTTCCTGCTGATACACGCTGGGGTCAAACAGCACCGAGGGCGGCACCTGCAAGTCCTCGAAGAAGTCCATGCTCAGCCAGATGCCGTCCTTGACGTCCGACTGCGCGATCGTGCCCTGCAGGATCTCGCCGCGGAAGGGGCGGAAGACGATCATACGGAAGTCGACGTTCACATTGACGATGCCGTTGCCGTGGCCGATCAGGCCTTCGGAGCAGGAGATGAGCGAGTGGAAGCCGACGCACAGGCCGATCTTGTGCAGCACTTTGTCGGCGTATTTGGCGTTTATCCAGTCTTCGATTGCGCGGGCGCTGGGCAGGCTGAAGCTCGAGGGCGGGAGTTGGACTACGTCCGCGAGTGTGACCTTTTGACATAATTAGTATTAGAAATTTACCCGAAACGGCAAGCTTATTGTGATACTCACCAAGACGTACATCGTCGAGTTTTGGTTTCAGTATTCGTTGATTTTGGTTTGATGGGGTGGATGGTGGACGTTCAGCGAAGCGGCCTGACTGAAATCTTGGTTTTGTCGTGCTCCGACTCGAGCATCGCCTTTTTCGTCACCAGTCCCAGCTCATGTGATTGTGAATCAATTTATCTCATGCTATTCGCCTCGAGCTCACAAACTGCGTCAAATGATCAATATTGTTGTAAATCTGCAAAATCGATTCGCCGTTTGAAGTTTGAAGTTCACGCTTCAGCGCAGTTCGGCGGACCAATCGGAAGGTCGGAAACCATGTGCCGGCTCCTCAAGGCCTTTCATTCTGCGACTTTCTCGTCCTGATTTGTTCTGATACAATACATTTTCCATTGATTCAACAAGCTTACGCTGTTCTCTTATATTATATCATTCCATACGTATTTCCCTGTACAACAACAAAGTGATCCCGTCTCGTCGGGGACACTGCACAACATGGCTGGAGGTTTTTCTTTCCCGCCGCCGCCTCCACCTCCACCAAAGCCAGCAGTGCAAAGTCAGCCATTGGATTTCGACTACTCTCAACAATCTGGACGCGGAGGTCGTGGTCGAGGTGGATTCGAGTCTCGAGGTCGGGGTGGCGCTGGACGTGGCCGAGGTGGAGGACAGGGTAATTCCAACTTTGAACCACTCGGCAATCATCAGCGTTCAGCATCTGGTCAAGGATCTGGGAATGCCCATTCTGGAGAACGACATGATGTTTCTGCCCAGAGACAGAACTATCAAGGGAGACCGGACTTCGCGTCGATAAACTCCCGACCACCTCCTGGATCTCACATCAATCCCAAATTTACTGGCCAGCGACAAGATACGAATCTCAATGGCAATTCCGAACGTCATTCTCACAATGGGGGCTATGGGAGTCATGCATCGACCAACTTGCGGCGAGACAGCAATCAGCACAGAGAAACGGGTGATGATGGACCTGGTCGCACTCAAGCAGGTCACAAACGAAAGCTTGACGCCCTACGAGGCCCACAACAGCCACGCGAGAAGAAGGCAGGTCCACAGACTGCGCCTGCGGTTCCCAGCTTTGGAGCGCCCGTCCTACCTAATACATCTACGTCTGCGCCAGCACGACCAGCCGTCAATCCTCAGCGTGACCAGACTACAAGCCGACCTAAGCCTCCATCGCGAACACTGGGTCTGACGCCCAAGGACGGCACAGAGCCCGATGTCTTGTCTGAAAGCGAAGATGAAGACATTGATGAGGAAGCTCAATTTGCGGAACTAGGAACTAAACTGACTTTCGAGCACAATGGCGAGGTTATGACGCTCAACAACGAGGCTGATTTGGCGGCATGGAAGGCGGAACGACGAAAGCAGTTCCCGACATCAGATCGCGTGTCGCAAAAAGAAAGCGAAATGTGGCGTATCGGCGAGGAGCGTAAACGCCTACTGGCTGCCGTCGCTCGATTGCACCAGGCTCCTCGGACCAGAAAATCGGAGTTGAAAACTAGGTCTTTACACGAGCAAGCGAAGGGCGAGGATGCTACCGGATCGTTGCAGCTTGACACACAAGCTGAGGGTCTTCCCGAACAGAAGGGCATCGATGTTGCGCCTCGCATAGAGGAGATTCGGAGTCAGCACGAGACGTCGACAACTGTCAATGATGAGCTTACAGCTCAAGACGACCCAATGGATGCGCAGAACGATGGCGAGCTTGCTGATGCTGATCCTGTTGTTTCCCGCGAGCAAGCGCTGGGATTGTTGAATCCCGAGCAGCGGACGCATAAAGCACTCCCTGGTATTGCCATGGACGAGACGGACGAAGAGAGCGACGCTGAAGCTGAAGCTGGTGCTGGTGCTGTCGCTGCACCTGACGTCGAGGTAGAGACAGCTCCTGACGTTGAAGCTGACTCGGCCTCAGACGACGATGGCCCACCAGAACAAACCAGCTCGAAGCCGCGGCCTTCCGCGGCGTCAGACGCACCAAGACCAGTATGCAGATATTTTTCTGCAAGTGGGAGGTGTCGTGATGGCGATACATGCAGATTCCGGCACGAGCTATCTAGCAAAGCCCCATCAGCAAGACCTGCCCAACCTCAACCAGAGAGGCCGGCGTACGACCGCTATGCACCTAAGCTTGATCCGAAAACCAATGACCGGAAGAGCATTTTCGAACGGCTTGTAGAACAGGAAGAGCAGGGCGATGACCGCTTAGCCTTGCAAGTCATCAAAGCGCTTGGTCAGGCTGGGTTCTTCAAGGATTCAGAAGTTGATAGTTAATTTTTGCTGAGAAAGCACTTTGGGAGTTGGTCATCCGCTGACATTGAGATCGAAGATGTGGGGAGATCATCTGCTGATTCCAGTCCTCAAAAACCGTTTATAAGTGGAGTCTTGAGGTCACTCACGCTGTGACGGGCGGATACGCTCGGACCCGGGCATCCGGGTGGCCCGCTATTATGATGCACAATGCGCTCGGAAGTGATGGGAGAACTTTAGTGGCATATCAAACTTCGTCTCTACATCCATCACTTTTCTTGACATCTTGACTTCTCGTGCTTATTTACAAAATTGAAAGTGAACCACCTCACGTGGCGCCGGTAGCACGCGTGTGAAGACGACGATCCGAGCCCACGTACATACCGCAACATTCATTCTACTCTAGCACGCCACATAATATCTAATAATCAATCTTAATGGACTGGAATACGCCTCATCTGGGCAGCTGGCCCGCCAAACTGGTAATAGGCATCAGCACGAAGCTCCGCTCAAAAAATGCATACTCGCAAAAATCCATCGACAAAGCCAACGCGAAAGAGGCCGAGAAGCGAAGAAAGCGCGCGCATCCGAATCAGATCAAAAGGGGAAGTAACGACCACAGCGATGTGAATGAACTCGGAGAACGTCAGTATTCCGCGTTCGATGGCGATACGCTGGTGGACAAGGTCGACCACACCGACATGATGCACAGACTGGCACATCACGACTCCTTCGATTCGCTCGCAGACCAGGCAGGCTACGACATCAGGAAGCTCAGAGATCCTTATTTTGACTCGAAGGAAGCAGAGGCAATGGCTGGGAAGCTGGACGTGAAGCGCGAAAAGATGGTCGCAGACATTCCTGACCCAGTCTGGCAACTCATCTGCTCACACTTGGACGCTGTCGATGCTGCAAGTCTCACAATCGCCACCAAAACTCTTTACAAGAAATTGCAAGAAAGCAAAACGCTCGAAGTCGTGAACTTGCCCGAAAACCGCCACCAAAGGATCAAGTTTCTGCAAGCAGCATACGACAAACGATGGCCCGGCGAACTCTTTTGCTTCCCTTGCGCGGCCTACCATCGCCGCATATCCGCTGGCGCAGAAAGCTTACACTCACAATTCGTGATGCGCCCGGTCTACAATTGCCCGAACGTGCGCAAAACCGTCCTCCCTCGAACGCGTATCACCCACGGCCGCGAACTGCCCTACTATTTCATGCAACTGGCTCTCCGCGAATCCCTCTACGGCGCACGATTCGGCATCACACACGAAGACCTCGCACGCCAATGGAAATGCAAGGACTCGACCTGGAAGCACCGCACGCGCTACATGGTCCACGACGGCCACCTCCTGATGCGCGTCGTCTCAACAGCCTTCGCGCCGCCCGAACTGACCGCCACCGCCGAGCGCCACCTCCTCTACGACCGCGAAGAGTTCACCCCCTTCTTCTCCGTCTGCGCACACTGGCGCGACGGCGTCCTGACCAAGATCTGCAAGTGCGCCCTCTCGCACGTCCCCAAGCCTCCGGACCCATACAAGGACCAGATCCGCCGCGCGCCCAAGATTTCCCGCGAAGCCGCCCACCCCAATTTCATCGTCACCGGCTGCGACACGTGCAGGCCTGCTCGCCGCTGTCCCGAATGCCCGTCTGAGTATCTGGTCGAGATCCAGATGTGCGAGGACCCCAAATCTGAGGGCTTCAAGTTCAAGCACGCTATTGTCGTTACGCGCTGGGCGGACCTTGGTGATGGCAAGAGCCCGTATACCAGTCCGGAGTGGCTTGCTATCAATGGCCAGAAGTCGGCTGTGGAAGGTGGCCCGGAGTTTGAGAGTTTCAGTCGGATTGGCCGGAGAGCCGTCAGTGGTGTGTTTGAGAGTAGGATCTCAGGCAGTATTCCAGGGCAGCGCATGGCGAGTTTGAACCCGAAGAATGAGAAGAAGGGCGAAGAGGGCGATGGCTGGTATTGAGGGTGTGATCGAGCAAGTTTCCCGGTTGTGTTTGGGGGAGAGTTGAGATGGAAGAATGGCATATTTGTGTAGGTGGCTTTGCTTCTTTTCCTGTAGAAACGTTTTATGATATACCCCTTATTTGGTGAAAGATGCATTTAATCAACTCTCTTCCAGATATTTTCCCAGTGCGACGCCTCCGGTTTGACACTCTCAAGCTCTCTATCGGAAGCAAGATGTTAACGTTTTTGGGCGGATTTCTCCCATCCATTTCACAAAGGGTTGTCTTATCCAAACGCTGGAGGGCGATGAGTCATTGTGTGGTCAAATGCTTGATATAGGCTCAGCAAGAAGTATCGATAGGTCAATACAGGAAAAGAATCGGTATGTACACCTATCAACTTAAAGGTGCTGGGACTCCGCGCCGAGCGAACAGGTCAGCGATTGACGCCGCTCAAACCGGGGAGAGAGAAATGTCCGCGCAAGCGTGGTTTCGGCTGTTCAATCTGTCAACGTAATTGATTGAATTCCAAGTGCGAAGCAATTGTGGCATTCATGCCTAGGTTGACCTTCTCCCTTTATACAATCATGCTCATCTCTGCATCAACGAGAGCCGCCCAAGCCGGTCCCGCTCCAATTTCACGAACATGCCCTTCGCGGACTTCTCCATGTCCTCAATGCGCTCGTGCAGCAAGGAATCCTCAGACCAGCAGCCGTGTAGACCGTGGAACAGCGGTGCCACATAGGACGACTTCCACATCGCGTGGTCTCCTCGTAGCGACACGAGAATGCAGGATATCAAAGATGCGGACGCCTGGAAGTATCTTGAGATTAGCACGCATTGCCTCACTACTCACTTGCGAACAAGGATTTGCACAGCTTGGAGACATGGTTTGTGTACGTACCGCGATGAGTAGTGCACATGGAAAAGCGATCCAGGGCCAGTCTACGCGCATGTACTGCTCGTCTCGCCATACATGTCCTGCGTGCTTGATCGACTGGAGACCTGAGCGGATTTGGTTTGTCAGACTTTCGGCAATGCGATCAAATGTCTTTGGGATGGATCCATCGTTTGCTGAATACATCATACTGGCGATTAATGACTCAGTTCCGCTAGTAAATTAACTGCTCGCGCCGCCTTGCAGCATATTTGAAATGGCTTGTCTAAACGCTTAACGTGTCAGTAAGGTGAATCATGCGTTAGAAATGAAAATTCACAAACTCGTCCCCAAAATATAGTGTATACTCACTGAATAACCCTTTCATCATCTGTGTTAACAATGTACATGTCTTCCTGTTCGCTTAAGGCCGTTACGTCTGGACACTCCCGGAAAGATTCTGTTAGTCGTTTGTATGAATCGATGTCTTTGTCGTAACCAACATGTTCCTGGTCTCGGAATGTTTTGTATCGTGTAGCCGAATTAGCAAACTTCGTACAGTTGTGCACATCAGAAACGAAGGTGTCTACGTCAAGAAATTCTCGCCGCGTCGGCGCTGACTCTTCCAAAACCCCATTGTCGACTTTGGCTGGCCCAAACTTCTTCAGACACCATGCCAATTCACATTCGTGAAGAGACCCTGGAACGTCTTCGGAGTCTTCTGTGCTGTTGTACTTCCGTATGTAATCATCTATATCTGCATCCACGCGCAGTATGGCTATCAAGGTGATCAAAAGGGGGCTGAATTGGGGTTGGTCCAGTGCAGCCGCTGTAGCGATAGTGCTGTTCAACTTCGTGCCCTCGGGAAATTTGCCTGGCCCTGGGTGTTCACTGGACATAACATGCATGTTCACCACAATGCCTTCACTGACGGTAAAGTTGCAGTCCAGGTGAGTAGCGACGCCGTTATTCCCATAGACCTGTGCACAGCTTCTTTTGGCTTGCTTGGTGACATCTTTGCAGGATGGACAAATCCCTAGGGACTCGTACTCGGACCATGTGCAATTTCCTGAAGGACAATCAAAGTCGGGATTTCGGGGAACGGAGATCACACCCAATGATGCCGATGCCGAGAGTTCCTGGAGATTGAGGGCCACAAATGGCGCTTCGCTTGGTAAGCAATAGGCTCATCATGTTTGGAACGAGCGGCAGGACTTACAGTTCCACATATCCACCATAACACCTGCATCTTGACATCTGGTCACCGCGAGCGAAGCCATATCCTCGAATTGTTCCGTGCGGCTGCTATAGGTGGAGTAGATCTGCTGATAAAATGCGTCTTGGGCCAAAGCCAAGATGGTAAGCAGTGCTCCGAGAGATGCAAGCATGGCTCCCCACCGAATGCGCAAGATCAGTGAGAGGGCGCCGAGAGGTCCGCGGCTTGCATCGTCAAAGATTTGGAGATCCATCACACGATGCCCCCTCCGGCCAAAGTAGATCCACTTGAGTTGACTGATACATGCTGTGATGACCAGCAAGATCGCTGACTTGGACAAAGTTGAGAAAATGGCAATATATGTGTTGGGCGCCAGAGGGAAATCCCAGCTATCCAAGGGCTGATGTTCGATTCTGTTCCAGAGGACGACGACGATCGCTACCATACAGACAGAACTGGCAGTTATTGAGCAGATCTCATAGATCCAGGATGATCCCCAGCTGGCTTGCTTAGGCAACCTCGAGACCCGGCTTGTTCCCACCGGCATTTGCATTTCTCCAGATGCATAGTAGTCCGGTCGTAGAAGGTGAGACTCGCTCGTGGCATCGCTACCAGAGGTTCCAGCTCCTGCGAAGCCTGAGATAGGCGCTGCATCGTCGAGTTCGATGTGATCTGCGTTGGTCACATGTCCCCGGCAGGCTCCGACATCAGAAGCATCCATGTTGCAAAGTAGTGTCGGCAAGCTGTGTTCACAGAATCGAATCTTGATGCGATCCAGCCGCCAACAGGCTGAAGGCATCGGCACGGACGATACTTATAGTCAAAGGTCAGCCGCGTCGAGCTATTCATGGCTACGCAAGGCTGTGACAGCAGCGCACCTCTAGCATGAGCTGCAATGCCAGTCGCGGAAGTGCACAAAATCGTGATTCGTGCTGAACCGTAAGTATTCAACTCTTAGGCACCGAACACAGATAAGACGGTTGTACAGCCTTGCTTTGTGCAGGATGCGACCATAAGCAGGCACCAGGAGCGGGATGGCAGTGGGGTAGCCGGTCAATATCAATACCAAGGCTCAGCCTGACAACCTGAGTTGTCGCAATCGGCCGTCAAATGCAACTGCGTACATGGCTTAGCAGCTGAGATGTGCATAGTGGCGTGTGTTCAATGTGTTGTAAGCACGGGAAAGCATGCAAGCCTGGCCAGGTGATCTCACAAAGGCCTGCCATCGAGGGCTTAGACTCTCTCCTGAGGATGCGGCTCTCTTGCTGTGTACTGTAGCCTGCGTGGCAGAGGCAGCGCGGTCAAGAACTTCTTAGTTTATATATTATTTTCCCTTGTGTCAGTCCGTATTGCGCATGGGCAATTCTAGAAACCCTTCCAGACGGTGGAGGATGCCAGTCATTTCCATGTGGTCAGCGAGCGCAAGCCAGGACTAGTAATGGTGCTCCAATTTATCGTCAGCCAGGTGATTTGGTGATGAAGATGATATAGGTGTAGGCAGGACTGTCATATACTCGACATGAATGCGTGGACACGTATCGAGTATGCAGCTGTTGCAGCCAAGTATTGCGGGTGTTATCAGCAGATCCACTGGGCAGCTTAGCGATATGAGCGCAATTACACTGCCGGGCAGCTGAACGCCGTATTCTCAGCCATAGGTACCTAGTTGAGGCAACGGGCTTATTAGTAGTGGTATGTGTAGGGACAGAGAAGACTCGAGTTGTTGTTACCGGAAAAGTGGATGGGAAGGGAATTCGGTCTATCATGGACGCGACGACAGTGTTTCACACAAATCATAGGCCCTGGCCTTTCTGCGATGGATCCAAAGCTTGTGCCGGGTGAGAAGAGAAAGTGAATGCGGGCTATGTCACCAGTTTTGTGCTGCTTGCGTAATTGCGTCTGACAAGACATTGACGAGGTCGTGTCATGATGGTATAATGAATAATCCCACTCGAGGGCAGAGGACAGGGATGTCTCAACTGGATCAATCAATCATACTTGCGGCGGTCGGTGGCACAAGATTATGCTAAGCAAATAAGCCTCGACATCCCTTTCCTGCCAGCCTATCTTTTGTACCACCCAGCACCACTACTGTTCTATACTGTCGTCCCGTCTCCTGTCCTCCTGCAGATATAACCTGCAGTACTGACTGTGCTCTCATCCCTTTGGTCCAGCAACACGTGTCGTGTCGTGCCTTTGACAGCTCGGCAGCTACGGCCGTCACCCACAAGCCTACCACCCTTAGTTTATACTCTTTGCACTTTACCCTTACTACTATCACCAGACCCGCATTCCGCTACCGTACCTGTCCCTGATCCCCGAATACGGACAATCCTCCACCAACAAATACGGCCACCCGTATCTTCTCGTGAGGAGACTTTTCACTACCGCTGCTATCAGCCCGCCGCAGCACAGTCCTGCACACATCCTCAAACAACGTGGCATTCTCTCCTTCAACCGCAGAGGCAGGCACCTCGCACCGCCGCCGCCTGAGTCGCTCCTTGAATGCGCCCTCGACAGACAGCGCCTCAGTCCTCTCCCCGACTTTTGGCTCTACGCCCTTTCACGAAGATCGTGAAGACGAGTACAACAACCAGCGCGCCGCAACACAGCCCATGTCCCTCTCCCGCTCGCCGTCACCGCGTCGCGATGGTGGCTGGAGCAGCCCTGGCCTGACCACGCCCTTCGACGAAACCAATGGCCGCAGCCGTAGTCCGCGCAAGCCTTATGGAGGAATCAACGGCGGCCCTCAAGGCGGCGTAACATGGGCTTCCGCAAAAGCCAATAGTGCGCGCGTCAACGGATACCCAAGCTACCAGAGCCAAAACCAAGGCTTCTTCAGTCGACACATGCGGAATCTGTCAGAGTCATTACCTTATTTCGCCCACGGAGGGCAGGAAGATCGGCTTGCAGAGAAGGAGAAGGCTGCGAGAGGAAGGCATGCGGGACTCGGAGCATCTTGGGCGGATGTACCCAGGCGGATAGCGCTGCTCTTGTCAAGACGGAGGAAGTATGCTGCGATACTGGTTCTGGCGCTTTTGACGATTTTGCTGTGGTTTAGCAAGCGTAAGGATGATCTTGTACAATTTTTTTTGGGAGCGCTCGCTGACATTTGACACCAGCTGTTACGTATTGGTACAGAAGATCGTCTGTCTTTGGCGGAGGATCGAAGTTTGTGATCATATTGGGCGCGAACCAAGGTGGCGGTGTCATGGAATGGAAAGGCGCAAGAGAATGGGCAATCGAACGAGACAGTGTCAAGAACAAGAAGAAATATGCAGCGGAATGGGGTTACGATCTGGAGATTGTGGACATGAGCACGAAAAAACGCTACGCGCACGAGTGGAGGGAGAGCTGGGAGAAAGTCGACGTGATCAGGAATAGCATGCGCAAGTACCCAGACGCAGAATGGTAGGTTCGCTTCTTGACTGGATGCCTTGGGAGAATGCTAACAAGTCCAGGTTCTGGTGGCTTGACCTCAACACATTTATCATGGAACCTCAGGTCTCCTTGCAGAAACACATCTTCAACAACCTTGGAGATACCACTTACCGCGACATCAACGTCTACAACCCGCTCAAGATTCAGCACCCGCCCAATGGTACCTCAGGCGATCCGGACTCGCCTCAATATCAGAATTACCTCGATCCTCTGACCGCCAGCGCGGTAGGCGATGGTCTGCCTGGAAGCGTCAACCTCATCGTGCCGCAAGACTGCGGTGGTTTCAACCTTGGCTCATTCTTCGTCCGCCGAAGCCCCTGGACCGACCGCCTCCTCGATGTCTGGTGGGATCCCGTTTTCTACGAACAGCGTCACATGGAGTGGGAGCACAAAGAGCAAGACGCACTTGAATACATTTACACCAACCAACCCTGGATTCGGCCACACACAGCTTTCATCCCTCAGCGCAGCATCAACGCTTTCCCTCAGGGAGCTTGCGGCGACGATCGCGGTTTACCTGCTGATGGCTGCGCGTCCCTCCACCCCTCGGACGACCCGCAAGAGTGCGGTATCCAAGGTGTGCACTACCAGGAAAGCGAGCGCGACTTTTTGGTCAACATGGCTGGATGTGAGTGGGGACGCGATTGCTGGGGCGAGATGTACAATTTCCGCCAGCTCAGCAACCGTCTGAACCGCAGTCTGTGGGAGAAGTTCAAGGATGGCATCAGTGAGTGGTGGGCTGGTGACAAAGAGAAGAAGAAGGCTTGATTGAGGAATGCGAAGTAAATTCGCGTGTCACTCTTGAGAGAAGATTTGTTCGTCTTTGATCAGACGAACGCTGCGACGATAGGTAGGGCAGGTCGCGCCCACGAGGAGCGCAAGCCAACATCTTTTCCTATCCCAGATGGAGCTGCGCTCTCGAGCAGGCATTTCGGCACATGCTTTTCCTTCATCCGTCTTTGACCAGACGGTTGTTATTTCTTTTCTTCGCTGCTACACTTATTCGGGTTGCGGGAATGGGAACAAAGCATGGATGAAACGGCGTACGACTTTCCTGTTCGCTTCGCTTCGCTTCGAGTCCGGCAGCACGCACGCTTGGCTGCTGTTCGTTTTTACCCATCACTTTTTTGCGAGATACATCTCCGTCGAGTAGGCATGGTTGTGTACGACATACTATTTATACATGTACTTTGTGCTTGGAATCCTTTTACGTTTCGCCTGACACTTTCGCGGCTGTGATATCATATTTCCATTACTCACAGTTCCACAATCCGCGCCTTGCCATGTCTCTGTCCAACGCTATACTCGACCTAGACCTCCAAGGTAAAACGCCTGCCTGCCTAGATACTCGTTTACGCTCGCTGCCTAAGTCCATTGGTGGTGCTACGCACAATCATCAGTCGCATGAACTCTGTGACACATATGGCTTGATATCATGCCACCCAACGCCCACCTACCTGGAGGCAAGAAAGAAAGAATGAAAACCAACGACCTCGATGGGACGCACCATCGCGAAACCGGACATACCCACATAGTAGTGTGAGTAAGAACCTGCCAGGGTCGAGAAGGATTCCGAGAACAGGCAGGCGGGCAGGAACCTGGAATCGCTGTTCAGGTGTGGTTGCATTGTGGTTTATTTTTGTAAAAGTCATCGTCCGTTAACGTCACACCACTTTACACTCACCCACCCACTCACTCACTCATGCTCACTCTACTTCATACAACCACGCTCTTCGAGTCGAACGACAATGGGGGGACCAACGTGGAATGGCTTTCTTGGCTTCCGTCCTGGGTGGAACCCACATAACATTTTGATTTCAATTTCATGGTCCGAGTTCGTCCATCTGCACACCACCGACTCCGACTACACCGGTCGACTGACCCTCCTCTCAGCTCTTCAATGGTCTGTCTCGTTTCTTCCAGGCCCAGCCACCACCAACACTTGCATGGATGGTCCCGTGCAACACAACCGGGAATACTAGAGGCAAGGCAGTGGAACATGGCAAGTCGGAAGGCGGCCTCAAGGCAACAGGCAACGAGCGCTCTCACGCCACGAACATGCCATTGACATGCTATGTCATGCCAGCAACTCGCGCCTGAGGCCTGGATTTTCTGGTAAGGTCTCTGGGGCCCGGGAGAGGGCGACGGCGGCGTGTATAAAGGGCTCGCTCGAGGTCGAGTACTTTTGTTTTGTTTTGTTCATCGTCCGGGAACATTCGTCCGAGAACACCGATGAATCGATTTCCATCAGATACCACTTACCATACCAACCCACTACATCCGAACTTTTCCAATCGCAACAACAAAAATTATGCTCTTCAAAATCCTGCCTTTTGCTGCCCTCGCACTGCTCTCTACAGCCGTCGTCGCGCACCCGGCCAACGAACAAGATGCAAAGGGGTCAGTAGATTTCCCCGACTTCCCCGAGTTCGCGGGTCTTGGATCTCTTGAAACCCTCGCGGAAGGAGACATTTTCGACTCCGACATGGACGTCGACGACGATGGTGAAGGCGAGGGTGGCATTGAAGCCAGAGCCGCCAACCAATGCTCTCTGGCCAAGTTGAAGGAAATCATGTTCGACTGGAGTGAGTCGCGACCTTTCTTTCCTCTTCTGCTTTTCCCTTTTCTCACGCTACCTTGGTGAGCATGACTGACAAAGAGCCACCACCCTTATTCAGGCATCACCAAGTTCGAGAAGGCACGCAATGCCAAATCCCCCAGCTGCTTCATCTGGAAATCGGACCAGTGTACTGGCGTCTGGGACAAGCCGCGGGGCTACAACTTCATCCCATCGTGCCACCGCCATGACTTCGGCGACAACAACCTCAAGGACAAGGACCAGTGGAACCCCGTCATGAAGTTCAGGACCGACTGGCGCTTCCAGACGGATATGTTGAACGAGTGCGCCAAGTACGATGGTTGGAGGAATGTGGCGAAGAGGGCGACGTGCACGTTTCTCGCCGGGGTGTATTATAGGGGTGTGGTGGCCCTCAATCCGCCGATTGATTTGTAGGTGGAAGGTGGGTTTTCTTCGGTGGCGGGAGTGTTGGTCGATGGCTGACGGGTGATGTTTTTCTTGGCTGTTGAGTCTTAAGTTGGTGTTCAGGCTCTGGTGTCGTACGGATCTTGACAATTTGCTCGCTTTACTGACTCGGTTCGGAGGACGCGAAGTTTCGTTTCGATCAATAGTCGCTCTTTTCAGTGGCAGATTGTCGTCTTCGATGTCGCCGTGGTAATGAAATCCATGGCTTTAAAAAGTCTCCCGACTCAGCCTTCCTCATCGTCGCACACTCTTTGCTTGGCTGGGTTTGTTCCCCAAGTCCATCCTTTGATAGTCCTAGCGTCGGAACTCCGACCGCATGCCAGCTCTCATCGCCCGCCGCTCTCTACTTGGATATCCACCTCCTTCCGGATCATCATGCGCCGGCTCTCACTGCTCATGGTACTCATGATTTCAGCATCGCGTGTCGTCGACGAGGCACGTCCCTCCTCAGCCTCTCGTGCGATCCCCGAACTGCTATTCCCGGCATGTATTCGAACGCTTGAGCCTGTATCCACAGCTTGTGTGCCAATACTTGGCACAGGCGCCAGATCAGGCATGCCGTCCCATTCTTCCCGACTTCCACTTCTACTGCCATTGCCATTGCCTTTCGCTCCGCTGTGAGCGCTATCCTTTGGTCTCGAAGAGTGCCTCTTCAGGCGGTTCATAGGGAAAATGTTGCTGAGGCTGCTGTGTCGGCGGCTTTTGCGGTTGCCGAATTCTCGTGCGCCGGTGGTTCGAGACGTGGATCCGTTAGAATTGGAGTTGTAGTTGGAGCCTGTGAGCGTTGATTCTGCCATGGCGCCGTAGTGGGTGTTTAGGTTGTTGATGATCGGCCTGAGGTTCGGTATGGTACTTGAGATCAGGGAGTAGTTGACTTGCGTCTGAGTGAGAGTGATGTAAAGACTCTCGTAGAAGGTGAAGTTGGTCGTCAGGCCGGTATAGTTGAATGAGTTCAATCGGAAGCCGATGATGACTATAAGAGGCAGCCGGAAACTGAAGACAAAGACTACCATGAATTTGTTCGAGGTTGAAGTTTTCAATGGTCGGGTCATGAAGTAGGTGCAAGCCACCAGCGCACCCTCAAGAATGGCGTCGATGATGCATACTGCTTGCAGTCGAGTGTACACATGGGGACACTGTTGGCCAGTTAATCTCCAGGGCTGGGAAGGGTCGCACTGTAGCGCTCCTGCGAATACCGCACCAAATGCCCAGAGAGCTGTCGCAATGATGATGCCGTATGCGACTCGTCTGTGGGACTCCATGGGCGTGAGGCGAAGGATAAAGATCAGGACTGAGCACCTTGAAAGTCCCAAGGAAAGGGTGACGAAGATGTTGCTCGCATAATATGACTGCTTGTTGTTAGCAGAAGTGGCTGATGGCGAAAAAGACTGCGTACTTTTGAGATGCTATCAATCGCATTCTGTGAGAGGAGTTCGATCGACCGCCCCAGGCCTTGCGAACAGGCGCTTAGGATGATGCATGTTTGGATCACCCCAAGGATCTGCCTTTCGGGTCAATTATTGGTTGTGAATCTTTGTATTGTTGGATAGCACCCACGGTTGCTGCAGCCAGGAAAGTATCGTCCAGTCCCGGCCTCTGGACAAAACTGATTCTCAAGAATATCCGAATTAGACTGGAAATAATTACAAAGGTGATGCCTAGAGCAGCGACAATAATGATATAAGCGCCATGATCGGTGTCTGTTACGACGGCATATGGTGGATAGTAGCCATCGGGGACGTGTAGTTCGGAGCTTTGCGACATTGCTCTCGGCCCTTGGATGGAGCCCTGGGGCGAGAGGGCAGAGTATGAGGGCGCATCAAACAGCTGGCGTGTTGAAGGTGAAGTGAAGGAAGTGCAGGTGTGATTGTACAGAGATCTGTGAGACTCTCCACACCTCCGCGCACTGCTCAACTGGGCGATCCTCTAGACTACCACCACAGGGATCAGAGAGCTAAGACACAAAAGTCCGCGAAGCGTTTGTGGCCAAAGAGCTGACTTTTCGGTGGCATCATGGCTGGGTGGCAGAGCTGGGCGTTACCATTGCTAGTAGCAGGCCTAGAAACCCTGTATAATTATGCTATACGTGTGTTGAGAGATGCAATTACCATGAGCCAGACCGTGCAGAAGCCAGATTAGGTCCTGTTTCTGCAGCTGCATGCCTGTATGTGCAAGATGGTACACGATCAGCAGGATGCATACAAGGCCTATACTACTGTCGGTCTGGCAAACCATATGGACGTGTCAATATCATTGGCAATATTGCGTGACTCGTGAAAGTGAAATCCCGATGGTGGGACTGGTGGATGAAAGGACATGAGTAGTCGGGGGAGCACGGAAGGCGGATTTTTGTGTCAGGCGTAGAGCATGCGCTAGCAAAGCAACAACGATGATGGCGTGTGCCTTTGACGCGGCGGTAATTTATGGTTACTGTAGAGGCGAAGAGGAAACATTAAAAGGTATCGATATTCGGCGGGCATCTTGGCGACCACGACATCGTCCTGCTTCAGTTCGTCGGAAAGTTTGCAAACTGAGACCACCAACGCTGGGTGTAAAAAACATTTGGAAGTTGTCAAATTATTGGACGTATTGGAGATGGGGCCGTAGTGCGGTCCGTCTCGCGACCGTGATCCACCAGTTTGCTCCAGAAAAGCCCCCAACACACCCTAATCCCCCTGATCCTGAGAACTGATGTGCAGCACAAGGAATTGTCACAATCCCATACTGGCCAAGAACCTTTCCAACGGGTATCCAAGGTAAATGTGCTTATAGCATGCTGATGAACAAGAAACCAAGAGCCTTCAATGCTTACAGGCGAGGCGACCAAGATCGTCGCTGTCACTCAACTCCCAAGTGCAAAGCTCGAAACTCTGTATGCGAGGTTGGTAACTCAGGATGCAACCCATCCGGCCCTATCTCTACGGTTGTCGATCGAAATCCTACCTTGGAGGAATGGCCCGGACCTCAGCCGGTCTTCATTTGTTATTAACATGTTCAAGGCGCGTACACCATAATATCGGTCGAATCTCTCTCTGGCAGCCATCGCGAGCATGTCATCCTTGCAGAATATCATGTCACAACTGACGATTTCATCAATCCGCTTTGAGTCGGCGCGAGCTGCGTAACACAGGGAAAGGTTGTCTGCGGTGGGGGCACGGGCGGACCAACGATGCACCCTCCTCCTGCTCTCCACCCTTGGATGTCGTTGGCCCGCGGCGTTTTTCCAGGTGGAGAGTGCTACACCACCACTACGGTGCTCACTCCGCTACACGTTGAGTTGCACACTTTGCGCCATAACGCGTGCGTTGTGCCTTGATAATCCTACGACGCCGTCTCGAAATTGAATCTCGCATCCTTCGCTCCGGAAGCACGACACGCCTGCCACGTGACTACAGAAGCACGAGGGAAGGCCCGGCTATCGCACTACTCTCTCACGCTCGGGCAACTCTTCGCGCAACAGCCTCCAGGCCGCCCTCTAAACGCTTGCAGATCGGCCGGGGAGTGGTGGAACCGCTGTTCGCGCGCACCATATGCTTGAAAGTTCTAAGCTTCTCTTCAGCTTCTTTTGCGACATCAACGCATTCCCTTGAACGCTTCGCGTTACTCCGAGCCCTGGGAGCTTCTAACGGCTTTGCTCTGTTGGTCTTGGGTCGCCGAACAACATGACTGAACAAGGTGGTAAAGACGACTTACACATCTTGTCTGCATTACGGGAACCCAACGAGGAGGGCCAGATTAAGGAAGATGTTGTCTCCCATGGACTTCCACCCAAATATCAGGGCACCAGGGCCGATCAGCAAGACATGATGATGCTGGGCAAGAAGCAAGTCTTACGAGTATGTACATACTCGTGCACCTCACAATACGATGCTGACACTCGATGCAGCGTAACTTCAAGTTCATCACCATGTTGGGCTTTGGCTCGACTGTAATATGCTCTTGGGAAGTTATATTGCCGTAAGGAATCCTCTTCCTGGCTCAAATCGAGCTATGCTGACAACCAATCTAGTGTCTTTTCTTTCGTCCTCACTGATGGAGGTACGGCGCTTCTCTTTTGGGGCTTTATCGCCATCGGATTAGGCATGATGCTGGTATACGCCTCCCTCGCCGAGATGGCCAGCATGTACGTGTGTGAACATTTGTCCTGGCGGAAGCAACAGACTAACAACTGGTACAGGTGCCCGACCGCAGGCGGACAGTATCATTGGGTCAGCGAGTTTGCGCCACCCAAGTATCAGAAAATCCTGAGCTACACAACTGGCTGGCTTTGCGCGGTCGGCTGGCAGGTTTTCCTGGCTTCGGTTGCTTTCATGGTTGGAGGTATTATTCAAGGTGTAATCGCGTTGAACTACGAAAACTATGGCTTTGAAGCATGGCATGCAACTCTACTCACGATTGCGATCATGCTCTTCGCTATCTTTTTCAACACGTTCCTTGCAGTCCGGCTTCCTTTCGTCGAGGGCTGCATTCTGATCCTGCATCTGGCGGGCTTCTTCGCGGTTTTCATTCCGATGTGGGTGTTGTCACCTCGCGGCAAGGCATCTGACGTGTTGCTCAACTTCGAGAACAATGGCGGCTGGCCAACTACTGGCTTATCGTCGATGATTGGACTGACTGCGCCATTGACCGCTCTCATCGGATATGATTGTTCGGTGCACATGTGTAAGTTTCCAGCATCTCGAAAATGAAGGTACGATGCTAACATGTCGACTAGCGGAAGAGCTCCAAGACGCCTCAATTAGTAAGTCCCCGTCAAGCGTTCATCACTACAAGAGCAAGACTGACATCAATATAGCCATGCCCAAAGCAATCATGTGGACTGTGGGCCCAAACGCAGCTTTCGGGTTCCTGATGGCAATCACACTGTGTTTTACTGTCGGGCCAGATCTAGTGGCGATCAGAGATACTCCTCTAGGTCAACCCTTTATCCAGGTGTTTTGGAATGGGACTCGCAGTTACTTGGCAACAAACTTCATGGTCGGCATCGTTATCGTCTGCCTGACCTCTTGCTGCATCAGCGAAGTCGCCACAGCGTCCAGACAACTCTGGTCTTTCGCACGAGACAACGGTCTGCCGGCCAGCCGTTGGCTCTCGCATGTCGCACCAGGCTGGAATATCCCAATGCGCGCAGTCCTCACGTCCCTGGTCATCACATCGCTCCTCGCTTGCATCAATCTGGGCAGCACAACAGCGCTCAACGCCATCAACTCGCTCGGCGGCGTGTCAGTCTTGAGCTCGTACATCGTCACCATCGGTGTCCTGGTTCACCGACGCCTCTTTGGACCTCCATTGCCCCCTCGGCGATGGAGCCTGGGCAAATTCGGGCTGCCGATCAACATTGCGGCGTTGTGTGTTACGATCCCGCTCTGGTTCTTCCTTCTCTGGCCGCTGGAACGGCCCGTCACGCCGGTGAACATGAATTGGGCGAGCACCATGTACGGCGGTGTGATGTTGTTTGCCATATTTTATTATGCGATCTGGGGTCGGCATGTTTATGAAGGTCCAGTCATGCTTGTAAAGAGGGACGAGTGATCGGCTATTGAAGTCTCTCGATAGATGGCATAGAATACTGTATAAACACTTGAGAGGGTTATCTATCTGCAATCTAAGGGAGAAGCGGAAGAGGTCTAACAATTACCCATTGCACTTCACTTCCAAATGTAACGTGATGTCAATGGAACGACGAATATCAATGGACCGGCTCCTTCCCACACTCCGCTTTTCAATCTCCGCGACCCGTGCCTTTCTTCACTGTCGGGACATCCTTGTCTCCAACGGCGTCACGACAACTTTCGCACAAGTTACTACACTTCAATCGCGCGCCACAGAATTTCTACACCGCGCCATGATATTGCGGTGAAAACACCAAACCTCAAGCCGCGAGCCATTGTCGCGCAACAAAAAGCATCCAATGTCGACGCAAACCTACGACCTCCACCACGCGCTGCTGCGACCCGCCATCGTCCACATCCTGCGCGCTGCAGGCTTCCACAGCACAAAGCCCTCGGTACTCGACACCGTCACCGACCTCGCCGAGCGCTATCTCCTGCTCCTCGCCACATCCACAGCAACACACGCCAGGTCAAGCCACAATGACCCTGTCCCTACCATCACAGACCTGCGCATGGCGCTGGCCGAGTGCGGCGCCTTGTCGCCGCTGTCCGGTGCCGCCGAGGAAGATTGGAGAGAGCGCATGCGCCGCCCCATGATCGAAATCGAGGAACCCGAAAACGGCGGACGGACGCGCGCACAAGCGGAGAAAAAGCGACGCGAGGAGGAGGACTTGAAGGATGTGCGGGATTTCATGCGCTGGTTCGACAGCTCGCAACACGCCGAGATGCGCCGTATTGCTGGGCTTGTGCCTGACGCGAACGCCACAGGCGCTGCCAACGCGCCGACGATTGGCGTGGGAGGCGGTGTGGTGCAGGCGGAGGATTACTTGCAGGTGCTGAAGACTAAGCAGGGAAGATCAACGGTGGACATCAGATACCAAGGCACTGTTTTGGGCATCCCCGGGGAGGACCGCAACGTTGTCATTGAAGGGGGACCGGTCGGGAGTCTGAGGGACTGGAGGCCTCCGCAGACATATGCGAGGCCCAATCCTATCGATTTGCCAGCGGCAAAAGAGGTACGCGAGGATGAACCCATGCGCGAGTCGTCAAACGGCGTCTCAGGCCAGGAAGACTCTCCGATGAAAGGTGCTGCGGGGACTACGTGATGGTTCAGTTGATCGTTTTGACATGTTAGCGCGGCGTTGGTGGATGGGAATATTCTGAATCGAACGGTGTTTCTTTTCGGACGTGCTCTAATTTCTACTGCTGTCTTTGTACAGCCCGATGTCCCTCGGGTACTGCGATTGTCAACTGACGAGGCTTAGACATTGAAAACAATTGTACGGCGCCTGGAGTTCGAGCACGAAAGAAGCGACATCAAAGCAACAATGTCCCAGCAAGACAGACAGTATGACACTAATCAAATCACCGGCCACCTTCCCACGGCCGCATCTCACGTTTCGCCTCGTCCCACTTATACACCTCACCATCACCAACATTATACCGATAATAGTTCTCCGTGCCACCCTTCACCATCGCCCGCCTAAAAGTGATATTAATCCTGCCCTTCCCGACCTCGCCACCCTTACGCTTAGGAATACTATGCAGCCAACAACTCTGCGTCTTGCCCCTCATGAGAACCATATCTCCACTCCCCAACGGCAGTTTCATCGGCTTAGTCTCCGACTCGTCCTTCTGCTCCGTCGGTTTGTGCTTCATGAGGAAATCTCTCTGGGCACCAAGGGTGAAAGAGGCGATCGCCGGCAACGGGCCTAGGAAGCGCTCGTCGTCGCTGTGGTAGCTGATGCTGTCGTCGCCGGACGCGTAGTAATTCACCAGGGCGAAATTGAACTTGCAGCCCGTGGCATTTTCTGTCAAGCGGCGGAGCACGTCTAGGCTTTCGGGGATGGGGCGCGGTTGGCATTTGTAGGCAGTTTTCGCTACGGGTTTGCCGGTTGTGGCTTCTACCAGAGTTTTGCTTTGTCCCTGGCCGTCTTTGTCGTTGGAGTCGTCGAAGCGTGACGTTTCGTCGACGCCGAAGACGGTTGTGTAGCGTGGCGTGTTGATGAGGGTTTCGGTCGGGCCGCGTTTGATGTTGTATTTGACTCTGTAGAAGAAGAGCTCGGCGCGCAGGAAGTCGAAGAGGTCGCGGGCGGTTTGTTTGGGGATGTAGGGCTGGTAGTAGAGTAAATCGAGGTCTGGTTTGTCGTTGATTACTTTCCCTTCATCTTCGGGAGCGAAATTGAGGGCTTCGATCAGATCTGCGGGGAGTTGAGGGATTGGAAAGGGATATGTGGGATGGGACGATTTCGCTGTGGCGTCGTTTTTGGACTCGTCTGCACTTGTAGAAATACGCGATTTTTTGGCGGGAGGCGGTTTGAAGAAGCCGTCGAGCGTGCGTGGTCGCTTTGCAGTGTCCATGCTGTTCCTTTTAAGTGATTCCGGGTATTGAAGCACGAACGTGTAGACGAGGGAATCTCTTTGATGGTTTGCTGTGTGGTTTGTGTTAGTTTGACGCGTTCCAATGCTCACATACGTCTTTTAGTGAACGCGTCTCAAAATATCTATGACGTCTGAAAATCACTTCATTGACTTCGAGTTACAATCTGCGTAGGTATACCGTTTTGCATCAGTATTTGTAACAACATACATGACGGATCGATTGGCAAGCGTCTCCTGCTTTGTCGAGATTTGATCTTGTTGTCTAACAAGACACTCATAACACGAAGTTGGATGTCGTGGTGCATCTCGAGGTGATCGTATACAGGCCACCGCTGGCGAGTGAAGTCCGGGCAAAGACATGATTGGCTGAGATCGCGTGGCTGTGTATAGAATTCGGTTGGCGGTTCATTATGAAAGCACGCTAGTGATCCTTCGACCTTTATACATACTTGTACGTCGACTTTCCCCGCCGCTCTCCGTCATCTTCCTCTCATACTCAACATCAAAACATCGCTGACATGAGTCTCCCAACTGCAAAGAACGCTTCGGTGGGATCTCCGCGCGAAGGATCTCTGGATGAGAACCTCCCTCTCTATGAGGAGTTCCAATACTCCGACCAGCACGACAATGCCCTACCTTCGCCCAAAGCTACGCCAGCCGAAGTCGTCGATTTTCTGTTCCACCTCCTCGTATCGACCGATTCAATGTCCGTCGACCAAGCCCGCAGAGTCGCATCCAAGTGGACAAAAGGCAGTGGGCAGGAACTTCGCAGCTACCCGCCTGCCATGTTCTTCGAGCTATTTGGCAATGAAGATGGATGGATCACATACCGCGAAGTGAGAATGGCGATTCACAAGGAAAAGAACAAAGGGGTCTGGTCCAGGTTTCACCCTTGTGAGTATTGCAACTTGGCAGGATGTGGCGAGCAAATGCCTAACAACGTGTCACAGACATCATATTCGCTTGCTTGCTTTGCTTCGAGGCCATCGTCGTGTCCCTTGCTCTGGGTGGAGGCCTGAGCGATGTTGGTACTATCGTCGCAGGGATGCTGTCTTTCGGCGGTGCGCTTGGTTTGTTCTTGTCTGGCCTCTTCGCGTGCATTACGTTGTTTGAGAGTCCTACAAAGAAGATCGAGGCTCAGCTCCAGGCCGGTCTGAACAAGGGGATTCCTACTCCATCACAGAGCTGATTCTCTATCTTAACACTGTCGAGGCCAGATATTCAACAGCACTCATTCGCGTCGCTCTGAACGAGGCTGCGTTCAGTACGCCATCGATGTCTCAGTCATGTGACGTCTGTCGCCGGATACTCCCCTAGTACGGGGCGATTGTGGCTGGGACTCGTTCAGGTTTACAATTGAGCTACGACATCCGAGGCAAAGTGATCGGCTCACCAGTCTCTCGCTATTACATACTATATAAACATCTCGTTACTCTCGGCTGGATGCGCGGGTCACTGGTATTTACATGGTATTACGAAACGCAGATCTCCATGCCATGCTGTCTGCAGCATGCTACCGACACAAACTTTCACCAGCACCGGCTGCCTGGGACCAGTCTTCGTTCTCCTCTACTAGGCTCTCCACTACCCAATCCACCGCTCTGTCACCCGCATGAGTGAATCTGGTAGGGGAGCTGTCACTGCTCTCATACGTTACATCGATAATCCGCGGGACCGCTGGTAGAAAAAGTCCCAACTCAGTAAAGCGAGATCGTAAGAGCGGTAAAAGTGCTTCGTTGCCGCCTCTAAAACCACCAAGCACCTTTCCCAAATGGGTGAGATACTCACGTGGACCGATGCGAGTGTCTTGGGTCCAGCGATGGGGCATGCAAACCATCACGTCGGCAACGGTGTTGGCGAATTCGAACAGTTTGAGTTCCATCCCGGAGCCGTGGGCTTCGAGGCTGTCGACTGACAGGGCCGACACTTCCGCCAGTAGGTCTCCGACGACTTGCAAAGGGAATAACACGCTGGTGATGTCTCCGCCGGGCTCGTTTGTCATCTGGATTCGTGAGACTGCGAGTTTCCATAGGTGCAGTTTCATCCAGTGCTGGGTGACGCTCACGTCGGCTTTTTGCAGCTGATTGTAGCCTTGGATTGGATCTGAGAGCTGGAGGAGTTGTCTGTATGAGACTTCGAGTGCCGACTGGCTAGTGTTGTCCGACGCTTCGGCAAGCGCTCTGAACATGCTGCATAAAGAAATGAATGCTGATAGCGTAAAAGGCTCGGCGTTGGCTTGCGGCAAGGCGATGTTGGAGGAAATAGTCAGAGTGCATGGCAGGTCGTATTGTAATGCATGAGCGCTAGAAGATGTCAGTTCCAGAGATCACGGTGTGTTATGAACCATGGTGAACGGTTTGCCATCCAGCGCAGGACTTACCGTTCGGTTATGAACAAAAGCCAAAGCACCTTCAGATCGTCGCTCGCTTCATCGTGGAGTCTTCCTTCGTAGTGCGACTCTTTGTGCAGATCTAGCATGTGTGCCATGGATATGGCTTCTCTCAATGTAAGCGTACTGGTCCTCTGTTTCTTCATATGAAGATACGCAACGTGGAGGAAGAAGCTAGCTTTCAAGCTGTCCAATGTAGGATGTTCTCGGTAGTCTTGCGTCTGACGGAGCATTTCGATTTCCTGGATGATCAATCCTGGCTGGAAGATACCCCCGGTCGGGTCGGTGGCGGTCAATTGCAATTGCAGAATGGCAGCCACGCACACGCTTGAGGCGAGAATGTATGCTCCAGCGTCAGGCACTGCGACGCTGAGCCGTTCGATCAGATCTGACTTGTGCACAATCGGCCATACTGGATACAGCTTGTGGTGATATATGTCCAAGTACAGCGCGAGATGCTCTACGCCAACCGTGTAAGGGTATGCGGGCTCACTAGGAACAGATAAACTGGGACACATTCCGGCGACACCTCTAGCACTCTGTTCCAAATAATCTGTTCCACGAGAGGCTGTGCTCGCCTCCCATATTGCGCCTGCGTCGTGCTGTGGCAGAGTGGCCCGGTGATCGTCGAATCCGAGAAATACCTGTGAGTCTTCTGCTGACGGCATGCGTATGGCACCGTTGACATCACTAAAGGGTTGCACGTGGCCGGATTGTTGTTGTTGTTGTTGTTGTTGTGGCTCGCCCTTAGGTGGTTCATCGACTGCTTCGACGCCCGATGGTCGCACTGCGTCGGATCCAGAGTTTCGTGGAACGATAGGCACTTGTTGAATGCTGGTCAACTTTTCGAGTGTCTTCTTCTTGATCCCTTTAGGTCCAGATTTGTGACGTTGTCGGAGTCTTGTACAATTGAGTGAGGCGTTCATGCATCCAGCACAGGGAGCCAGTTGTGTTGGTGGGTTGGTGGGTTGATGTCGGGTGTCGTAATCGTTGGGTACGCAACGAACCCTGCGCACGGCACAAGCGTCACAGACTCGCCGTTGGCTCATGTTGTCGAGGGTCTGCGCAAAACAACAAGGAGACAAACATCGCACAAGGTGATGGTATAGTTGATGTTCGAGTCAAGAGCGAGGCTGGCGACTCGAAAGGTTCTCACTCGTCAAGGCGCCAAGCAGCGGGGATAAAACTACCTGGTTACACAAGCATGTTGGGATCTATTCAAGACAGCAATGACTCGATCTGTCTTTATTCAGATACTTTACATTAAGTTACATAGTACCCAGGATCGAATGAGAAACTAACAACATAGCGATGTAGCTCTACAAATCATTACCTGCAGACCACCATTAATGAGGATTGGGAGATATTGTTAGTCACAGGCATTTGTTCACTTGTGTAACGGGAGTATATATGTATGCGAAGAACGGGAACTGTCTCGCCAGCGAGATTCTCCGTTTTGATCCAGCTGGTCTAATAGTGGATCTGAACATTATCACAACCGACTGACGGGTCGATTTTGTGTGCACGCGAAAGCCTCAAACGGCCTCAACACAACACTTTCCTGCCCCGAGATCACATCTCCGTACGTGCTGATGAGAACTTCTTCGCCTTTCGGACCGCGCACTCCATCCGGTATGAACCAATCCACAGCGCTCTCCCGGAAATTGCAGACAACGAGCACTGTTTCCCCGTTGAAGCTTCTGGCGTAGGCAAATACATCATCGTTCTCGGCATCGATCATTTCAAAGTCTCCATAGACGAAGATGTCAGCCATTGTTTTGCGTAGACGAAGAATGGCTGCCCAGTACTCGAAGGGACTTCCAGAGACGCCAACTTGAGATGAGGTATTACACTCGGTGTACGTGTCGTTGACGCGGAACCAGGGCTGCCCACTTGTAAAGCCGGCATGCGGTTCTGCGGTCCATTGCATCGGTGTTCGAGCATTGTCTCTGGACTTGATATGGTACTGTGTCTTAGCCAGCGCCTTCGCGTCGCCATCTTCAGGATGAGTCTCGCACAACTCGTGCCAGTGGTTGAGAGTCTCCAGATCTCTGAACTCTTCCATTCCCCAGTCTGAGGGTATGTTTGACATACCAAGCTCTTGGCCTTGATAGAGAAATAGAGTCCCGCTTTGAAGCCCCAAGAAGGTCGCAAACATCTTTGCAGATCGCTGTCGGTATTCGGGCTTGTCGGAGCCCCAGCGCGAAATAGTCCGGGCTTGATCGTGGTTCTCAAGGTATAAGGCATTCCAGCCTCCGTTGTTGTACATGAATTGCTGCCATTTGTTGACAATACCCTTGAGCTCGGACATCTGCCATTCTTGTGGGCTGAACTTCCCCCCTTTGCCGTGATCAATGCCCTCGACGATCTCGAAGTTGAAGATCATGTTCAGCTCATTGCGATCGGATCCGACGCACCTCAGGATCTCATCAGGATCTTCAACCCAGGGCATCTCACCCACGTTGAAGGCGTCGTACTCCTTCATGATTCCACCCATGACTTGCAGGAACTCGTGTATGCGAGGCCCATTTGCGTAATGATCCGAACCATGCTGATACTTCTGGTCGGGTCGTGTGATTTTGGCATCTGGAAGTGCTGGATCTTTGCTGATGAGGTTGATGACATCCAGTCGGAAGCCGTCGACGCCCTTCTCCAGCCAGTACCGCATGGTGTCGTAGACTGCTTCCCGCATTGCGTCGCACTCCCAATTGAGATCGGGCTGTTCACTGGCGAAGAGGTGCAGGTAGTATTCGCCGGTAGGCTCATCGTACGTCCACGCGCCGCCACTGAAATACGAACTCCAATTGTTCGGTGGGTGGCGGTTTCCTTGTTCGTCATACCGAGGCTTGCGCCATATGTACCAGTCACGGAAAGGATTGTCCTTTGAAGATCTTGACTGTCGGAACCATTCATGTTGATCGGAGGTGTGGTTGAAGACTAGATCCATGACCAGTTTCAGTCCTCGCTCGTGCAGGCCGGCGATTAGATTATCAACGTCTTGCATGGTACCATATCTTGAGTCTATCGCTCTGTAGTCTGCGATGTCGTATCCCATATCCACCAGTGGGCTCGTGTAGATTGGGCAGACCCAGACGACATCGACACCCAGAGCCTTGATGTAGTCGAGCTTTTCGATGATTCCTGGGATGTCGCCAACGCCATCTCCGTTGGAGTCCTTGAATGAGCTAGGGTAGATCTGGTATATGGAGGCTTCTTTCCACCACGCTCGTTGGATCTGGGATGATGAAGCGGGTTGAAGGTTCTCGCTCAAAGACATGGTGAGTTTATTGAGAAAGTGTGAAAGGTACAGAACACTGGGAGAAAACTCAAGATAGGGGGCTTTCTTAAGAACCAAGAGCTTACCTACATATATAGCACATACACTCTTGCTACTAGACCTCGCTCCTGGGTGTGTACGGCGGTATCTTCGGCGCTCTAATAACCGATCTCCCGGGCAAGTATACTGGGACAGATCTGGGAAGCGTTAGCAGTAGCCTGTCCCGATCAATCTGTCCCTTGAGATCCGGTAAAGGGTGGATGTGGAGCTGTGGAGCGGCGTGATGATTCTCGCTGAGATGCGTGCAACGTTACTCGGAGGCACCTCTGCGCCAAGAAAATTGTTTCTCACAACTATGCATAAACTGAGGCCGCGGAAAAAGAGGTCTTTAGCGTAGTCCGTGTCGCACTCTTTTTGAGACTTTGTCGGAAAGACTCTCGCAACGATTTTCGCAGTGATCACCGCTCTCTGCATCGTCTCTAGAAGATTTTGCCCCATTCTCCCCCATACCATCTCCGCCTCTCCAGATGACATCTCCACGCCATACCAAACTATGGACGCCATCAGACGCGCTTCGGTTTCCTCCGTTGCGGCTAGATCTTAGTCCTCGTGGACGGAAACGCTGCGAGAGTCCTTGAGACCACCCGGAGTAGTCCTTGCAATTGAACATATAAAGACACCACTCTGCCCCGAAGAGCCTTCAACTCATCATCTTCACATCCTTTTCCATATACCACCAACACAACACTCTCAGCTTCGACAACATGGGCGGTCCATCTGGTGTTGTGGCCTCCAGTGGCAATGAAGTCTACAAGACTCTTTCCAACAACGTCAATCCTTCGTGGATCCGCGACAAGGGCCTTCGACGCCTGAACTTTGCAATCGGTGCCATGTTCGCCTCTGCAGCCGCCAATGGCTACGATGGCAGTCTCATCAACGGGCTCCTAGCCATGCCGTACTTCAACTCCAATCTTGGGGATCCAGCATCAACGCTTCTCGGTATCACTCTCGCTGGCATCAGTCTCGGTGGTCTGCCATCGTTCATTCCAGCTTCGTACGTTTCCGATTATTTCGGCCGCCGCATCACGGTAGCCATTGGATCGAGCATCATGTTGGGCGCAGCCATCATTCAGTGTGCCACCTCCGGCGTCTATGCATTCTTGGGAACTCGCATCATGCTTGGTGTAGGCTTAGGATTTGCTCAAACCGCAGCTCCGCCATTGACAGCCGAGATCGCACACCCGAAGCATCGCGCCAACATTACGAACATGTTCCAGGCGATCTGGTTCTGGGGCGCCATCATATCCGCCGTGATGTCCCTCGGCTTTCTCTTCGTCGACAACCACTGGAGCTGGCGTATTCCGTGCTTGTTCCAAGGATTCTTTCCCGCCATCCAGCTTATTGGCTTGACCTGGGTCCCGGAATCTCCCAGGTGGCTTGTTTCGAAGGACAGGCACCAGGAAGCTCTCAGTATTCTTGCCAGATACCATGCCAACGGAGACTCTGACGATCAGCTGGTGCAATTTGAGTACCAGGAGATCTGCCACGCTCTTGAGCTAGAAAAAGAAATCGCCAAGTCCACCGGCTGGTCTACGTTTTTCGCGACCAGGGGCAACAGGCATCGTCTTTTGATCTGTATCCTCGTTGGCTTCATGATACAGTGGGCCGGAAACGGCATCGTGAGTTGTTAGTGCTTCCATGGCATCCTGTGATGACATCCTGTGATTACGTAATCACGACTATACTGACATGAATTCAGATTACCTTGCTCCCATCCTCAAGAGCGTGGGTATTACCAGCTCTGTTACTCAAGCCGGTATCAACTTGGCTCTTCAAGTCTGGAACGCCTTCTTTGCTTTTGGCGGTGCGATCTCAGCTGAACGCTTCGGTCGCCGGCCTCTTTGGCTCCTCTCGGCTTCAGGCATGCTGGCTTCCTTCATCGTCGTAACAGCACTCAGCGCCACCTTTGCGGAGCACCAGATTAAGGCAGCCGGTAGCGCCACCGTAGCCTTCCTCTTCATCTTCTTCGCTTTCTACGACATCGCCTTCACGCCCCTTTCGATCGCCTACCCGGTCGAGATTCTGCCCTTTTCCCTCCGAGCCAAAGGTCTCGCTGTCAATCTGACTACCGTATTCGGCGCCGGCTTCTTCAACCAATTCTGTAACCCGATCGCTCTGGAGGCCATAGCCTGGAAATTTTACTTTGTCTACGTTGGCACTCTAGCTGCCATGATCCCCACCATCTACTTCCTCTTCCCAGAAACCAAGGGCCGTACGCTCGAAGACATCGCCAAAGTCTTTGACGGATATGCGGCTGAGCCGGAGGGGTTTGGCCAGGGTTTTGACAATGCGTACATGCAAGAGCGCGCTGCGGAGAAGAGTGTTGTGCATGTGGATTATACTGAGGAGGTTTAGGGTTTGGGTCGATAGGCGTCGGATGGAGGAGTATCAAGATTGATTTACTGTTCATTCCTCTGTGTTAGGCCAAAAATGTCAAGCACCAGTCTCGAGTCTCCAAACACGACGATCAAGTCAACAAGACGCAGTGATACCGCAAGAGGAGAGGCGGCGACGGGGAGCGACGTAGCATACTGATCAGTCTGGGAAGCAGCTGTGCAGTGAGACATCAGCTCTCAACCATGACACCAAACGTGCATCAAGATCTCTACAACCCTCCTTACGCGGGTGATCATTTCCCAACATAAGCAAGATTACAACGATGATAAAGGCCCAGTGAGATCTCGAACATCAGTGCGTGCGTCATAAGGAATGTATCAGGTTGTCACGTAAGATTGGGCGGCCCATCGCCTTCCACCACCACCACCACACATTATCAGCAATAATTTCCCCCCAAAAGCCCGCCACACCGCCGTTCTTCCTCATCCTATCAACAATCCCGAGAAGAAATTCAGTCGAAAACGATCTTCATACCAAGCGAAAAGAAATGCTTTGCTCTCAGGCGTTCATCGCGCTCTCTTCGCTCGCGGCGACTGCAGGGGCTTTCCGATTCACGATCTGGCTCGGCGACAAGTGCACCATCAGCGGTCCGAACGAGAGACTCTCCGACGAGCAGCTGTTGGTCTTTCCGCAGGCTGTGGACGGAACCGGGTGTCTGGTGAGAGCAAACTCACTAAAACTCTCACATACTTGCTTATGCTAACGGATTGCAAATCTCCAGACATACGAGTTGATGAAGTATGGACACGATCAGTCGCTCATGATATACCCGGAAGCTGGCGACGATGATGATGAATGTAAGTTGTCACTCCACTTGATCGATCGGATTTGCTAGAAGTACTAGTGCTGACACTATGGCAGATCTCGCATTCTTCCTCAGTGAGGATTGCAGCGGCGACCCTCTCCTTCTCTCGCCGCCTGCCAGTGCTCTAAGGGCTCGACCGGTGGCTGGTTGCTCGAACTACGCCGCGGCTGGAATCGCGAAGATGTCGTACAGAGTCGTTGGGTAGGGATGGAAAGTCGCAGGTCTCGGCGTGCAGAGCTCTTTGAAGCACGTTGACGGAATTTGGAAAGAAGGGTAAGGCCTGGAATAGCTTGCGGTTCGTCACGATCTTTGCTCCAGTCGTGAAATATTGATAGTGGTAATGCTCGATGGTTGTGCTTCTGTGCCGAGTTCGATCGTTCGAATCTCCTCGCGGTAGCCCAAAATCTATCCCGGTTCCCGTTGGCCATTCAGGACATCTCGCCTTCTGCGAGCCCTTCGATAACGTCTCAATGGCCTTTGTATCTCGACTGTGGACAGATCAGCTCTCCTTCCCTTCGAAGTCGTAAGACGCCCAGTACTGCGGCTGCCAGCCGATCACATCCTCGCCGTTCTTCTTCGCAAAAGCCACCTCCTCTTCCTTCCATTTCAGGCTCTCCGCGGTCTTCCAAGGCTTGATGCTGACATGGCGTCCCTTCTGACCGGCCATCCTTGCCATACGCTGCCACCTGGGTATCACATCCAGGTTGGTGCTAGGCATCAAGACCACGCAAACTTCGGTATCAGGCGCCATGAATTCGAAGTGGTCTTTCGAAGCAAGAAGAAGAACACGGGTAGTAGCTTCGGGGTGCATCCAGCTGTCCTTCAGAGTCTGTTTGTCGACTGGTGACATGCCGTCGTGGAGAGCAGCGAGCGTTGGCCCAGCCACTTCCTCTCCCCACATCTTGGTGAGGCTATCACGTAAGATTTTAAGAAGAGTCTCGCAATCCGCCTGGCTGTTCAAGAGAATGGCGACCTTGGAAAATCGAGACAAGCCGTAGTAGCCCACACGGAAGTGATGCTCAGCAAACATTTGCTGGAGAATGTGCAGGATAATGCTCGCCGGCGAATCCGAGTTCTTCTGCAAAATGAGCACGTTGGGTCTCGACATCGCTTCCAGGTTCTCCATCATGAAAGCCTCCCGGTCCTTTTCGTCCACTTGCTGAGGGTCGACGATGGTATTGGTGGGTTCGGCCGAGAACGGGGCGCAGTGCTTTTTGTGAGTCGGCCATGCTTCTTTTTGGCACTCGCGTGAACAGTAGCGGTCCACTTTGCATCTCACGCAGCGAGACTTTCCAGGCTGTGAACATCTCGAATCGTTGCCGCAGAGTCTGCCTTCGGGTCCGTCTGGAATGTTGAAAGCATTACTGGTCTCGAACATTCCTGGCTTGCTCAGGGAGATGTTGCCAGGCTTTTCGAATGCATATGCTGGATCCATCTCGGCGGTGAGTATATGTGTTATGCCCTGCTGGTGGGCGATGATGTGTCACTTCAGAAGTCTGTGTTGCATGCAAGGAACAAAAGTTGTCGAGAGTTCGAGTCTTCATCGGCGTTTGACGTGGGGCGCACTTTCAAAAGATGTCCAAGGAACAAGGACCCGTCCTCACCTCACTTCTCCTGCGCTTATTTCCCAGAATGCCATCAAAGTCATCAATACCATATCAGATGGGAGTTCCCATTACTGGCTATCGAGTCCTATGTGTGTCCATGACTCGGCATCAAGATGGCAGCAAATCCGCTCAATGAAGCTTCTCTCCTCGGCCTCCCGTCTGAGATCAGGACCTCGATTCTCGAATATGTCTTCGACGACAACACGGCTCATACAGGTCTAAGAAAAGACCATTACGGGCCTCGTATGGTAGTCACTATAGACCATGACTACAGTGCTGCCGCTGCCATGTCGCCTCTGCTCGCCTGCAGACAACTATACCTCGACGGTCGCATCCCAGCTCTCAAGCGTACCCACTTCCTCGTGACGAATCTTTACATCAACATCCAGGAGCGGCTGTCTCGCTTTTCTGGCAGACAATTAGGTGCTCTGCGATCAATAGCGTTCGTAGCGGACAGTCGTCACTTCCGCGCGATGAAGACCTGGGGCGACTATCCTTTCGGCAATACAGCTCTCAAATTAGACAGCCTGACGGTCGTCCTGCACGAGACGAGCCATCATTATCTCTTCGACTTCACGGCAGACATCGCGAAACTACTGCGCCAGCTACAGGGAGTTCGGCGCGTGGTTTTTGTTCGCAATCGCGCATACGTCAAAGGTGCGTTCAAAACGTGGTGCAACCGCCTGATCGGCATCATTATGAAGATCGATCACTACGAGCGCTACGATGTCCAGCCGCCGAACCCGGAACAGACATGGTGGGCATGGAAATTCGACGACGAAGCTGAGATGTTCTGCCTGGACGCTTTGTCTAGCAAGAAGATGGTGGACGAAGAGACTTATATGCAGCAGATCAAGCCACTGGTGGACGAACTCATGACAAGCATCGAGAGTGAAGAATGGAATCCAGACCCTCGTACTCGGAACGGTACTTGAAATCGGCTATTTACACACATTTATCTCACTCAAAGCATCGGCGCTGCCTGGCCATCGCCTCTCTGGTCGCTTCCAGCACTCCACATGCCCTTGCCGTCGATGGGGTCAACGTGCCATCTAATCAGCTGTCCGCGTCCGAATAGCTTCCTATCATGACCCTTCAAGACAACGACTTTGTGACCGCGCTCCTTCAGACCCTCAAAAGTACTATCCGGGATTCCATCCTCGAGATAGACCGTCTTGTCGAATACGTCCCCGGCTTCAGGCATCCCTGCGCCGATACATACTCGCGGAGAATCGAGTGATGCTTGAGGGGTGAGGTTGAAGATCAGCTGGTTCAGCAGGACTTGCACGTGGCCTTGTGGTTGCATGAAGCCTCCCATGACGCCGTAGACGCTGTGCAGACTCTGATCACTCACGTTCGTCACCAGAGCGGGAATGATCGTGTGGTACGGCCTCTTGTCGGGTGCCATGATGTTGGGGTGGTCTTCTGGGCCAAGCGAAAAGCCTGCGCCACGGTTCTGGAGCGTGAAGCCGCAGCCCTTGGGAATAATACAGGTGCCGAAGCCTCCGTAATTGCTGTTGATGAAGCTGATACCATTGCCCTCGCTATCGGTCACGGCAAAGTAGACGGTGTCGCTATGTTGATGAGCGGGAGAGCCGTGGTCGACCTGATCGCTGGCCTTCTTCGGGTCGAACAACTTCGCGCGCTCGGCAAGATAAGAAGACTCGAGCAGGCCTTTTGTGGGCACTTTGGCGACCTTGGGATCAGCGACCCACCAGTTTGCATCGGCAAATGAGATACGGAGGACTTCGATCACTGCGTGCAAGTAAGCAGCAGAATTGTGATCTTCAGGTTTGAATTGAGGCACTTGGCCCGCGTCCTCGAGTTCTTGCAAGATCCCGAGTGCCATCAAAGCAACGATGCCCTGTCCACTGGGAGGGTGCTCCCAAATCTCGACACCCTCAGAAGACTTGTCATGCATGTGCTCGCCGTGGAGCTTGTTCGCATTCTGGCCACGGAACTTCAAGCTGATTGGTTCGGTGTCTTCGCTACCAAGTTCTGCGTGCTTCTTCATGTCCTCCAACGTCAAGTGACCACCCAGATCTTGAACGACCTTGACAAGCTCCTCGGCAATTCGCCCGGTGTAGAAGCCTTCCTTTCCCTGCTTTCCGAGCGTTCTGAAGGTATTCGCCAAAGTCGGGTTCTTCATCAATTCTCCAGCCTTGGGCGGTCTGCAGCCGTCTTGCGCCGAAGGGTCCTTCTTGAGCATCTCTGCGCCGTTGGGCGAGGCGCGGCGAATGATGTCTTCTGATGCCGCCCAAAGTCCAGCCGACATTTCACTGACAGGAAACCCATCTTCGCCCAAGCGAGCCGCCGGGTCCAGCACTTCTTCGAGTGTGACCTTGCCGCTGCCGAACCTTTGCACGGTATCCGCCCAGCCCGCAGCAGCTCCAGGAACGGTGACAGCCTGTACACTGCTCATCGGGATCTTGCCCACCTCGCCATCCTTCAGACCCAAGCTCTTTCTTACAGTCTCCAATGTGCATTTGGAACCGGATCGTCCGCTACCGTTCAGCGAGCTAACTTTCTTGGTCTTAGCATCGTAGAAGAGGCAGAACATATCACCGCCGATTCCTGTGTTGCCGGGCTCGGTCATGTTGAGCCCGGCGGCGACGGCGACGGCGGCATCTGCGCAGTTGCCGCCCTTACGGAGGACTTCGAGGCCGCAAGCATTGGCTAGAGGTTGTGTGGAGGATACGATGCCTTTTGCTGAATGCACAGTGGAGCGTCTTGAGGGGAAGTAAGAGTACTCGTATTCGCAAGGGAAGATTGAGGTTGAGTGGAGAGGCATTGTTGGCAACGAGCGCTCTGCGCGGGTAGTATTCCTGTTTCTGTTTATGGACAAGCCTCTTGTGTAACTTGTGTAGAAGAATAGGCGGGGTGCCAATGGTGATATACTATGACTTCTCAACAAATCGGGCTATCTCGAGTGGTATGAGATATGATAGAGCCTCAAAAGAAGACGCTCTGGGCGGGCGACACGTGCGGGTATTGCGGGCTCGACATTCACCGTGGTATCTCTCTCTACGAGCACGAGATTGTTACGTACTGGACGCGATGGTGTTAGTGAGGGGTCGCCATCATACATGTTAGCCGTCATGAAAGCCTGAAGATCTCCACACGTCACTTCCCACCTGCCCGATTTGGTCGCCGAAGTCGGGTTCGGCTATCGTCGCTGCCCAGATAGGCAGACTGGCAGATATCTATCTTGAACCAGAGAATCGTGTTTGAATATGCTCAATCCTGTCGAATCTAGGAGGATTCGAGCAAGGTTGAAGAATTTTACTCTAATCTGTACAGATGGAGTGAAATGTTATGCGTGATATACATAGGGTTAGGGTTGTTGTATGCGCTTGTCGTATCTTTGCTACGCAATCAAATCACCCATGTATGGTATGGCAAGTTGGGTATCTTCAAGTGGGAGAGAATGAAACCTATAGTAAGGGTATCGCTCTTCACATGCAAAACTCGCAGAGCATCTGCCTAAGTTTGTCTTTGCTGCGTTTTACTGACACCTTGACTTTTTGCGTAAAAGTATTGATCGACAGTCCAAGGCCTCTCGGGATTCATCTTCTAAACTATTCGATTGACTTGTAAAGACAATGTGTGTTGCATTCGCGAGGTATTGACCAATTAGCGGAGTGTTCCGTCGTCTTCGACGCATGGCCTGGTGGCTGAGATTTGATCATCTAATCGTACGTTCATATCTACAGAGGCACTAAAATTATATACGCTCACCTTCCAAGATGCCCCTTGCCTCTTCCGACTTCCACCAACTGACACCATCCTTTCCAGGATACTCGAACTTGTCCATGCTATCAGGCTTCATCTCGACACTGTAGCCGGCCTCCGTCGGTGTGGTGTAGTAACCATCCTTGATGACACTGGGGTGGAAGAAATGCTCGTGCAGGTGGTCAACATACTCAAGCACAGACAGCTTACCGGAGACGACGACGTAGTCGATGGTCGACAAATGTTGAGTGTACTCCGGGAGACCCACGCCACCAGAGTGCGGTACGATGGGGACGTTGTACTTCTTCGCGATGAGCAGGATGGCGAGGACTTCGTTAACACCGCCCATGCGGCACGCATCGATTTGGCAGACGTCGATAGCGCCTTGCACGATCAACTGCTTGAAGATGACGCGGTTCTGGCACATCTCGCCGGTAGCGACGCCAATGCCGTACGGCTTGAGCGCCTCGCGGATTGCCTTGTGTCCAAAGACATCGTCTGGTGAAGTCGGCTCCTCGATGAACCAGGGCTTGAATTCCGCCAATTGCTTCATGTATTCGATGGCCTCAGGGACCGACCAGACCTGGTTGGCGTCGACCATGAGAATGTTACCCTTGTCGTAGCCGATGACCTCTCTGGCAATTGACAAGCGACGACGATCCGCTTCGATCGAAGTGCCGACCTTCAGCTTGAAATGTCTGTATCCTTTGGCGAGTGTCTCTTCCAGCAAGCCCTTCATCTTCTCTTCACCGTATCCTAGCCAGCCGGCACTGGTTGTGTATGCTGGTACCGCACGGTTCTGCTCGGCCTCCTTCATCCTTTGTGCCTTGCCCGTTTCCTCTTTCTTGAGCATCTCGATAGCCTCCTCCGGGGTGATCGCATCGGTGATGTATCGGAAGTCGATGCATTTGACAAACTCCTCAGGGCTCATCTCGGCGACGATCCTCCAAACAGGCTTGCCCAGCTTCTTCGCCCAGAGATCCCAGATAGCGTTGACAACAGCTCCGAGAGCAAGGTGAATGACTCCCTTCTCGGGGCCGATCCAACGCAGTTGTGAATCCGAAACTAGGTAACGCCATGTCTTTCCCCAATCTGCAACGAGGTCTTCGAGCTTCTTGCCCTTGATCCTGTCTGCGAGGAGCGAGATGGCTTGGCAGACGATCTCGTTGCCGCGTCCGATTGTGAAAGTCATGCCATGACCAGAGTGCTCACTGTCGGTGTGCAGAATGCAGTAGGCGGAAGAGTAATCTCCAGCTGCGTTCATGGCATCGGAGCCGGTCTTGTCGAGGGAAGTCTGTAGCTTCTTAGTATTGCTGTCTCACAGCGACATGGCCAGACTCTAAGTGTATGCTTACGGGAAATCGCACATCCCTCGTGGTAGCGTGTGTGATCGTGACCATGTTTGCGATCGTCGGATTGAAAGAGTGCCAATTATGTTTCTAGCTGTCAATAAGGTATTCAAGCTTCGCTGCGGGGAGAGATGGGTATAAGGGCAATCGCAGGAACAGAGACGGAGAATAAGAACCAGCAGGTCCGGCTGTCAGGCACACTGGTACGCTTTATTCTGTGGACTCTTGCGTGGCTTTGTTACACTTTGGTGCCTTGTGAGCCGAGAGCGGTCCTCTGTCCCATGGAGACCGATTGTGGAGGGACGGGGCCGAGGGCCCACCAACACAATTTGGGCCAAGTTTTGGAGGGGTTCAGGTGAATCAAGCCAATCGCAGCATGTTGTGAGGGATGTTGTCGGCCTGGCCAAAGATAGCAAACCGAAAGCCACGTGAGTAAAGAGGCGTTATTGGTGGAGAAACATTCTTGCGATGCTGTAAGGCTCAACGGTCGTCTGGCTCGCATTTGTTTAGGGCTGCGGCCTATGAAAGCATATGCCGACAAGTCGATATATGTCCGCCATAGTCGTGGAGTCAGTAGTCCATTCTGCGAATCTTGCGAATCCTAGCAGATTAATAGCGAAGACCGCAAGAACGATGTGCGTTCATTACATACAATGTTCTGCAATTGCAGATACTGCAAACTGTATCAAGACTCCACGGCCACACAATGTGGAGTGGCCGAATCAAACGTCACATGTGTTCTCCCCTTCAGAATGCAAACAGGTCATGTATGCACTTGCAGTGAGGTCCCAGTTCTCACTGCCGTCACCATCAGATCTTCCAACTCCCTGACCGCTCTTGATAAAACAGTTGCCACCCCACCTGTTGTCTGCCCATGTGGTATTGGCATAGTATGATACTCCATAACATCCGAGTTCGCCGAGATTCCTGTTCTTGTTGTACTCGTCGCAATAGTCGATGCAGTCCAGGAAGAACTTCTTGCGGGCGGGAGGTCGTGACTGGTCTCTAGCAGCATCAATCGGAAGGTTCCGAACCCATGATTTGGGGTCTGGAGCAATCATGTATTGGTTGGTCTGATAGTACACGCCACACTCCTGAGTATAGCTGACAGAATATGATGAGTTCACAGCAGAGCTGTTGCTGCAGCTGAGGTTAACTACGCCACTCTCTGCGATCGAAGATGCGGTTGATGACGCTGTTGACGAAGTGGTCCCAGATGGAGAGGTTGTATCATTTGCAGAGTCGGTGGAAGACAAGACGCTGTGATATCGGTCAGCTCGACTCGCAATTCGCTGCAGTAATTATTCAAGAGAAGCCCATACTCTTCAGAACCGTTTTCTTGTTCGTTTTCGGGACTATCGTCGCTCGATTGGCGAGTGAGTCCTACGCCTGCGCCAACACCGACCGCGATCGCGATGGCTATAACGACAGCGACCATGATGGCCCAGATTAGCCGTCGTCTTCCCCGCCGTGATGTCGATGAAATTGGTTGATCCGACACCAGGATTTTTGATTTCTCGTAGTCGGCGTGTCCAGAATGCGCATATCTGAGGTCCGGCGACAACGGCGATTGTTCTACCACTTGTGGCCCGTTACGGCCGTCGTAGTCGACTGACTGTAGTCCCTCACTTGCCGGATCCCATACTTGAGGCGCATCGTAGACGTCTTGATGTATACTTTGCAGGCCTTCATTGTCTGGATATGTGTGCCGTGCCGAAGGATGCAGGAGTCCCTGTGACTGTGAAGGATCCGTAATGTTCGTCATGTGTGAGCGAAAGGAAGTCGAGCAAGGCGCTGATGCAGGAGAAGTATCAGTGTAGCAAGCTCGAAGACGCAAAAGAATGAGTGACCATACATATTGCTAACGCGCGCCGAGCTATACTACTCTGTGACCGGTGTCGATAGTGTGAATATGGTCGCTTTGCATGCGTGATTGCTTAGACACGTGCGGCTGAGCTGCGGAAGCGCCCTGGGTCGCTAATTGTTCCCAACCTCCTGGGGAAGGATCGCTAGATTGATTTGAGAGGCAGTGAAGCGGAGCCCCTTGAAATGACACTGCCAATGAAAGCGACGCGTCCCCGCTGCATGGTAAAGATAGGATAATTCAATGCATATGCCAAGAGCACCTTTCCACGCATTTGGCAAGGTGTCTTTGGATAAGGACTCGAGCGTAGCCCGTCTAACAACAAGGCAGATGAGCAACGATGTACTAAGTATAGGCTCCAGATCTGGCGCTTATGTTGGTGTTGTTGTTGGCTTCAAGGCCATTTCCTGTAGCGAGACATAATCGCAACAGAACAGTACAGTACATCGCAGCAGTGACCCAGAAGGCGCGCATGACCGACTCATGCGGTTCTTAAAAGATGAGTACAGCAGCGATCCGAGCAAGAAATCCGTCGCGTAGCAGAGTCAACAAGCTGGCATTGTAAGACATGATGCGGCCGAATTCTATATTTTGCGTATCAAGTCACTACACACGACATCATCGAGCATACCACAAAGAGCAGGATATATAGAACCATCCCTTGAGAGTCGAGAAATCGACATAGGTGCGCGAGACATCTTCACGGCTAGAGGACACCTGTAGCGGCTGCAAATGGCGCCGAACTAGGTAGCCAAACGTCTTCCAGGAAGATTGTAGGGCGGCATCGCAGACACATCAGGTGGACGAAGGCGACGCGCGTAAAGCTCATTCCAGGTCGGGCTCCTGGCAGCGCGAGGAACAATGCTTGCGGTCTCAACAAAGATGCCGAGCAAGGCCAATTGCTCGAGCTGCAAACGAAGCTCCCGTCGTCCACGAGGTAAATGCCTGTGAGGTCAAGGGTGTCAAGACGACAAACATATAAATGACATGCCACACCGTAAAGTGGTGTGGAGGGTATGGGGAAGGGGGTATTGGCAATCAAGCGTCATCCTCCGCATGAGCGGAAGAATCAGCGACACCTAGGTTGGGGAGAAGGCAATGTATTCGTATTTCTACTCAAACATGGCCGACCCTCCTTGGCCAGCTCACGCTCGCCGCAACGCCATGCAACTAGCTGTAAAGGGCGCTTAGTTACGGCCGCCACGGGGCAGACCGTCGCCGAAGCGGCGAGGGCGCTCGGCAACCTGCTGCTGCTGAACGGCAACAACGTTGACGGGGATGCTGTCGAACTGTGATGGTTGTCAGGTCTTGCTGTTTTTCCCAAGCGTGAATTCGAGAAACATACGCCCATGGACTTGAGAAGGTCCTTGGTCTCCTGGTCGACGTCGAGCATGCCGCTCTCGCTGTTCTGGGTGAAGTCGAGAGCAGAGACCTCGGGGACGTACTGGTCCTTGCGCTCACGCTCCTCCTCCTGAAGCTTGAAGGAGATACCGCGGACGGGACCACGCTGAATGCGCTTCATCAGGTGAGTGGTGTAGCCGGCAATCTGAAGCGATAGCTGTTAGCCAGTGTCCCGATGTCCCCGACAATGCGGTCTCGCATACCTTGTTGCGCAGGCGCTTGGAGGAGATAACAGCGATCTCATCGCAGATGCGCTTGTTGGTCTCGAAGTCGAGGGTCAGGCGCGGGTAGTAGCGCTCGATGCTGTGTTCGACCTGTCAGTTCGTTTGAAGGCGCGTCGCGGAATATTGATTGATTGACATACACCACCTTGGCGCTCTTCTTGACAGTCTTGGTACGTACGCGACCCATGATTGACAGATGTGACAGATGTGAGCTGTTTGGGTTAGTTGGGAAGGTGGTGGTGGTGGTGAAGTGAGGCCGGGGTGGGCTGACGTTTGGTATTCTCGAATTCGAAAAGCCAAGCACTGCGAAAATCGGCGAGCCCACATTTGGGAGACGGAAGCCGATGTGGAGAAGGTTTGCCGAGACTGAATTCCTTTCGTTTGATAGACCAAATAGACCTTGAGTTACTGTCCATGGCGATATATTATTCTCTACAGTTGTTTGCTGTGAAAGACTATATCATACGAATTTGAAGACTAGTTTAGTATACAGTCCTTCTTCCACGTTTTACGCGAGGTATATCAATCATACTCTGTGAAGCCGCAGGTTCAAAAAGTCCCAATTTGAACTTCGATGTTTGCACACGTTGTTCACAGATCATAACGACAACTAACATGCTCATTGGCTCTGGTCAAGGCTTTCGTGCTGGGAACTTGACCTGAAACTTCAAGTGAACTGACAGGCGTTGAACACAGCATCGAGCGCTACTACCCGCGCCTTATAGCGACGGTAAGAGGCAGGGAGATGGGTTCGTATCAACTCAACATCTGTCAGCTATCGTATCTGTGTGATGAGGATAAGGATGATGATGATGACGTTCATGAAGCGTTACATACGGAGACCAACGAAGCGACTTCAATTGCCCATCCTCATGCCCCTTGTCATCCCTCGGCAACTTCAAGACTGATGTCGTCCTGGTGCCAACGTCAGGTCCTCAGATCATCTCTTTTGGGCAATCTCTTCAAACCAATCGTCGACTTCGTCCTTTTGACCATCTTTGATGCTCCTATAGCCATGATGTCCACTGCTCTGCTCCAAAGGGACTTCTTCACGCCACAGGTCGACTCCACCCTCCCAACCTCATCCGCGCCGTCTGGCTGAGCCTGCTCCTCCTCATTCACCTCTGGTGTCTTCTGTACTGCTGTCTCCATCCGGCAGTCGCAGTGACAGAGCTCAAGTGAGTCTCGCTAGCACCCCTAGATACCACCACTTCCTCGAGTTGTATCCGAGCGAGTAGCGGATTGAGGATTCGACCCGACGACTGTGGGCTCCTTTGCACCATTCTATAGCACGAAGTCGTGAAACCTCCCCATCACAACGTCGGGAAGATGTATTGGCTGAACTTTGCTCCATCCGATGTTCAATCCCGATGCCGCCGCCTCTTCAACCCAATAAAGTCTCCAAGAGAACATGATGCGATCTTCGTTGTCCGCAAAATCCTAATATCCTCAAGCCAAATTTCACTTCTCCCTGCGATCCACCATATGCACCTGCGGCAATCGCTTGCGATCCTCCTCTGTCGCCGTCCAGCCCAGGAATTGCTCGATTTTGTCCGAAGCCATGAGACCGAATGCTGCGTAGGCTACGACGCCGCCGCCGATGAACAAGCGCGTGCGCGGCGAGAGGTTGCGGTAGGATTGCCAGAGAGACATGGTTTGCGATTCGTCTTCTTGAAATGAGCTGAAGGTGAGGTGGATCAAGGGCTGCAAGTTGCGCGTCGCGGGTGAACGCCTCTTCGTGTGCTGTGTGTGTAGATGGTGGTGATGATGTTGATGTGGTTTGCTTGAGGTTGTAGAAGCTCAAGTCAATATGAGATTCGGGTTAGGGTTGGTGTTGATGTTGCACCAGTATATCGATTTTTAACGGCAACATGGTCGGTCTTTTGCTAGTCATCTTCAGAGTATATACGTCTAATCCTCGTCGATACTTTGCGTATCTCCGACTGCACATCCTACCCAAATAAAGACGAAAGGTTGTTTGTATGCATTCCAGGTTCAAAGTTCATGTGAGTGCTCAACATCCGTCGAGGCAAACATGACGCTCTCATATGTACTCTTAAGATCGGGCCATACATCACAGAGACACTACTATTACTCGATACCCGAAACTCTACACATGTACATAGACAGCTGAAGCCTCCGAAGAACAACGACATCCAACATGTATTATTTATTGATCCTTGACAGCGATTTCACGCTCCCCAGAAAGGCCCAGCAAGCAAGACGTATGCAGTGTACCCACGCCCACAGCTCCCTCCCAAGTCCCAACAAGTCAACCTAACCCTGCGGACCGTATATTACTGGACCGTCGGAGAAATTTGCTTGTCCTACATAACAAAGCAAAGCAAGCCCAATTCTGCAATTGCGACGGCGGGCGAAGCTCCTGCGGTGACACCAGCACTGAACCGGCGGTTTGGACAAGGCTCGCAGAGGCGAGCCTATGGTTTGCTGGGAGATAAAGTGGGCACGTGGTGCGATGTAACGTAGACGTCGGAATCATACCTAGATGTCAAATACATGTACTGGTTGATGTAATGATATAGCAGACAGCATGAGCGGCATCAGGGCTAATATTGTCAGACATGCACAAGCTTCAAGTCAAGAGTTGGCAACAGCGACGGACCCAAGTCTTCCATGAAGCTAGCACGTCGAGTTCACTTTTGTCTATCACCTGAGCATCGTAAGAATCTTGAGGTGAGCAAGTATCCGTACCTTCATGATCAACAGTAATGTACATACGCACCGCGATATGGATATTCCACCAGTTGACGAGAACTACAACGATACAAAGCGAGCTTCTCACGTGTGGTTCAAGTATCCAGTAGTCAACCACCTATAATACTTTGCATTTCAACATACATCATTGATATTTCAAAGAATGCCTCATCCATGAACCCTAGAGGACTAAAAGCTCAAGCAACCGGAAAGGCGTTGTCCGTGGTTAGACTTCCAGAAGTGGGTCGAGATCGTCCGGCCATACGTTTCAAGCCTTCGGTCGTTTACATGCTTTCGAGTTATCGACCCACGTCCTCCGTTTCGAATTAAGCAATCGTGCCTGCGGATCCGGAACAACTATTCGGGAGAAGAGAGAAGACCTAACATGATTGATGGCTTCAAGGCTTCAAGGGCTGGAAAAAGGGCTGGAAAAATATGAGCTTTGATACAGATGTGTAATTCATAAGGAACTTTAGGTAGCAGTAAGGGAGAGTGAGATAGTTCCCTTGGATATAAGATATCTGCATCCAGCAACCTCTCGATCCTACAGACCACCACAAACCCCGACCAAGGTTCAATAAGAAAACCACCACCATCCTTCGGTTCACATACACCCCAACAGCAACCATGAAGTTCGCCATCTTCGCCAGCACCCTCGCCGCCCTGGCGAGCGCCACTCCCACCCCTTCCTCCCTCCTCACCCGAGCCACCGAACTGTGCGGCGACTGGGACAATGTCGTCGTGCAAGACTACACGCTCTACAACAACCTGTGGGGCAAAGGCAGCGCAACCTCCGGCAGCCAGTGCACCTATCTCGATGGCAGCAGCGGCTCGACCATCAAATGGCACTCGACTTGGAGCTGGGCCGGCGCCCAGTACAACGTCAAGTCATACCCCAACGTTGTCGTCAAGTCGCAGCAGGTCCCTATCTCGAAGATCAAGAGCATCCCGACGAAGTGGAGTTGGTCGTACACCGGCACTGGGCTTGTGACGAACGTGGCATATGACTTGTTCACAAGCGATACTGCGGGCGGCGCGGAGAAGTTTGAGTTGATGGTCTGGTTGGCGAATATTAATGCTGGGCCGATTTCGAGGTGAGTTTTTGCCCGTGTTTGGGAACACTTCCAGAGATGTTTGATAAACTTGATGTTCCCTCTTGGCTTCGCTTCGCATAGCATTTTGCTGACTTCGCTATCAGCAACTACTCCGCCGAAGGTAAGCCCGTGCCCATCGGCAGCGCAAACATCGCCGGCTACAACTGGGACGTGTACAAGGGCCCTAACGGCGACATGACGGTGTTCTCGTTCCTGCCGGCCAACGGCAAGCAGATCAACAGCTTCGATGGCGATGTCAACAAGTTCTTCACCTACCTGATCAAGAGCCAGGGGCTGTCTAACAAGCAGTTCCTGAAGAGTGTTGGTGCGGGTACTGAGCCGACTTTGGGACAGAATGCGGTGTTCACCACCACTGGGTATTCTGTCAAGGTTAACTACGCTTGAGCGGATGTTGATGCAAGGGATGTGAGAGGGGAGGACTGAGGTTCTTGCTTTAGTGGAGGTGTTTGGCTGTGTCGCATTAGCAGATAGCCAGAATTCAAAGCTCCTGATGACAACGTGTTAGCCATCTTAGCTTTGCTGCTGAATGTTCTCATCTGCCTTAGTTGCTTGTAAGAGGGAGAGCTCTGCGTGTGCAACTAAAACTATTGCGAAACCATCCGCAATTTACTGGACGCTTAACCCGAAGGTGCGTCAGATCCTTTGACCTGCGCCACGACAATAATGACATGTGCAGAAACGTGGTCCAACTCGGAACAAAGAAATGCGGGAGTCTTCGGTCCTTGTTGCAGGTGTCGTTCAGCGGCATACAAGCCCAAAGATCGAGTGTCAGATGACTGCAAAGGAGGGTTCTCGGTGGACAGATAAACTGGAACAGATCTGGAGAACACTTGGCAGTAGTCTGTCCCGGTTGATTTGTTCTTTGAAGGAGATATCGGGATGTTTTGCAGGCAACCTGGAAGCCGAGGGCGTCTGTTGTGGCTGTGATCTTGCCGTCCGGCACAACAATTGATTAATAAGTGGAAAACTCGAAGCCACGCTCGTATTCTGACAAGCCCCGGTCAAGGTATCCGCGATATTGTGCCAGGGTAGGGGCTGATGCTGACATACACCAGCGCAATAGTGGGAGTATCAACAATAATCGAAAGTCAGCACTCCCACGTCGTAGGTTGTAACCAATATCAACAAGATCGAAAATGTCGAAGATGACGACGATGACAAGGACGTGTCATGGGCAGTCTACTCCACCCGATGGTGGTCGAGACCGTGATACACGTTTTCATGTGGAGAAAGTGATCACCATGAACCGCTGAGGTATCAGATACATCATGCACCTTGTACGATCACCAAGCCGGGAGTGGCCTACGATTATTCGTCTGCCTCGCTGGTTTTGCGGATACACCGCCCGCCCTGCGTTGGGAATCGCGGTGCTGACGCGTCGGCTTTGTACGGGCGCAAGCAGATGGGAAAAGCAAGAGGAAAAAATTGCAGCACAGCACAGCACAGCACAGCACACTACACGCATGAGAGGCTGAGTGCATAGCCCAGCACACGCAAAATGCATGGAAATCGTGCAATAAATCCGGCGGCCGAGGTGACCAAGTGCCGAAGAAGGTACGATCTCGTATGCTTAGCCTCGCCTTGCGGAGGAGTTTCCCGGTGGGCAGAGGAACAGGTTGGTTTGCGTTCGGTGGTGAAACCTGGGCGGGAATCGGGTCTCGACTGCGGCCATTCATGGTAGGCGAGATTAGTGGTAGGAAAAGAAAATGACAATCCTCGCAGGTGATGGAATCTGAGAGAGGAGACCAGGCCGAGACGGGGAATCGATCAAATTAAAGTTGCTCGTTAAGGCGTCGAACTAGAGAAGGCTAGCGAGCACCGGACAGTATCCTCATACACAATATATTGGGGAAACCCACAATGGCGCGGCGTTGGTGGATCTTGTTCCTGGCATGAGTCCTTAGACCAGTCGTCTGCAGACTGAACCCGCTAGCCCCGTTTTCCCTGGTCGCATCATCGCGGGCATGGACATCCTTGAGGTCCAGTCTCCTCTTGGGCCATACTATTAATGAATAATGATGGCCCGGGCTTGTTGCGATGTCGACTTTTGCCCTGTCTTGTGTGTTTGAGAGTCCCGACACATGAGACCTGATGAGTCTGCTCTCAGGTGGCAAGTAAGGAGGAGTGTGCGATGTTGTCCAGGCTCACTCACGTGGATGACAGTCTAGTTGCCTGCGTCGATGAAGATGGATGGAAAGAAGGCGGCTATATGCATGCATCGCACGCCTAGCGCAGCTCGATGCGCCTTACTCTTTTGTCTTTGTGCCTCCGCCGTCCCAATCTGGTGATGGCGGAAGGGAAATGGCGCTGGCCAAGTGGTATAGTGAATCCTGCAGCGCGTATTATTATTGTCGTGGTGGTTTATCGTTATCCCTCTTTCTGACCCTGCCCTGTCCTGCCCCCCGGTCAAGTCTACCCGTCGTGCCGCGTCGTGGCATGAAACGCAGCCCTGCATTCGTGAAATTGGACAACCCATCTTCTCCCTCCCACAGTCCCACTAGCTCCGCCGCCGCCCGTTACGATCTGAAGGCCCTCAGACGACGGCGCACTCCCACCGACAGACACCGACCGCGACTGCGACCGACTGACTGCGAGAGCCAGACAGACCAACACCTCGCTGTCACTGCCCGCCGCCGCCATTGTCCAGTCCCTCCCGGCCAGCGCGACAACCACCACCCTACCGTCTCATCATACACACACACTCTCTCCCTCTCCTTCCGACTCTCCCTCGCTCTCTCACCCGCTCCGTGCGACCGTCAACCTCCCCTTTCTTCACCACGACCGGTTCGACCAGATCCGCCCACACTCGCTTATCCAACTTTTCACCTCTCTCCCAACATCGACCGACCTTCCCTCACGGCCTTGTAATATCGCATCGAGCGTCGGGATACCACGCGCATCCAGTCGCTCATTTCCCGATTCCCCGATACCACGAATACACGCCATTGTCTGGACACTGCTGTGCGGTCTCGGTCCTGCAGCCTCGCCGTTACACCTTCAAAGCGAAGTAGGACGCCGCTCGCCTGAAAGACCACCACCTCTCGTCGCTCTTTGTTTGCCCCGGGCCGGACCTTGCGCGTTTCTTTGACTGGTTCGAAGAGCGCTGTTTCGCTCCAAATTGGACAATCTCAGACCGGTTGAGCCTCTTCTATCTTCTGTACACCTTCTGTACCTTGACATTCGCATTCGCCCTACTACGCGACGCGCTTTACGCGATACGTCCACGCTCCTTTAGCAACAACCGCCCGCCTAGTATGTCATAGGCCCTGCGTGGATATCGTACCTCAACTTCGCCTCAACAAGCAAGCGTCCGTTCATTCTTTGGCGAATCGTCAATTACACTCGTTTATCTCCAACCCGACGGTAAGCCGGCACTGTGGTTTCGCCACGCCAAAGGCCACATCTGACCACCAGCAGGCCACCCCAACTACACCACATACCTCACAACATCTCTAATTTTACACCATGAGGACTTCTTCCGCTGCGTGGGCTGCTGCCCTCGCTGTCATGTCCGCTCATGGCCCTTTCACAACAGCGGAGGCTGCGCCCGCTCGTCAATATGAAGAGCGACCTGGATTTCACCCTTTCAGACCGGCTAAACGCGCCTACACCAATACCACCACCACGACGGAAGTGCCAGAACCATCCTCAGAGACAATTCTGGATGCGGAACCTTCAGAAGTCCCTTACTTTGACTGGGAACCTTTCCTATCAAGTTTGAGCGCCGACAAGCCTTTCTCATTCCCTGGCCAGACCGCCCACACAACCGTCATCGAACCCACATTAGACGGACTGACTGGGACGCACACCATCACGATAACGAACACCGAGGCTTCTGCGACCAGAGCCTCACGCAGAAGATCTTCTTCTGTCGTCGACGATGAAACCCAATCAGAAGCACCTTGGGATGTGGAAATCGAGTCTACTACATCCAGTGTAGTCTCTGCTGGTACCGTTCCAATCAACCCAGTTCAGCCAACAATCTCCGAAACTAGCTCTTCGACGACATCCTGGAGCAGCGAGAATGTAGAGAGTGACTCGCCAAGCTCTACTCCTGAGTCGTCTCGTGGTTTCCTGGGAGGCCTCTTTGGCGGCCAATCCGCCGCTTCAGCTTCACCCACGCAGCCTTCGGCCGGACTTCCAATTATCGAGAGCATTGTCCAGCCCACGGCGTCTAGCTCGTCGGTCTTGTCGTCTTCAACCAGCGAGTACTACGAGCCGAGCAACCAGGAGACCAGCCAATGGGATGAGCCGTCCAGAGGTTTCCCTGACACGACGGTGCAACCGACTGTTCCCAGCTCGTCTCTTACTTCGTCGTCCACAGAACGCTCCTCCAGCCGCATGTCGCGCCCAGTCGGCGAATTTGGACAGCGGCCTTCAAGTGGATCGGCACCGATCAGCGAAGTGCAACCAACTGCGCCAAGCTCGGCCATTCTTTCATCTACTACAGAGGATGCGTATACTCCGTCTGTTGGCATGCCTAGCAGTGTAGTCCAGCCGACTGCGTCTAGCTCCACCACCTTGGAGGAAGAACCGAGCACCACGACTCGTGCAAGCAATGGATTCCAGGGCCCGCGTACTGGTGAATCTAGCTCGACTGCCACCACCAGCTCTGCTGGTCTTCTGCCTGACCTTTCTGAGGCGTTGCCCATACTCGGCTCCACCGGCGGTGGCATTCCTTCCGACGAACCGCAGCCGACTTTCTCATCAAGCTCGACCATCGAATCTAGCCCTGCTGCTGTCAGCTCAAGCTCGTCGACAGCTTTCGTCGCTTCCACTGGCGGAGCGATCCCTTCCAACGAGCCCCAGCCGACTATGTCCAGCTCGAGCTCGACTGCCACAACTAGCTCTGCTGGTCTTCTGCCTGACCTCACTGAGGCATTGCCTATTCTCGGATCCACTGGTGGTGGTGTTCCCGCCAATGAGCCCCAGCCGACTATTTCCAGCTCAAGTTTGACTGCCACCACCAGTTCCGCTGGTCTTTTGCCTGACCTCTCTGAGGCATTGCCTATTCTCGGATCCACTGGCGGTGGCATTCCCTCCAACGAACCCCAGCCGACTATTGCCTTGAGCTCGAGCTCGACTTCTGATGGTCTTCTGCCCGAATTCTCCGAGGCATCGCCCATCTTCAGCAGCGCTTTGCGCACCACAAGACCTGCATCAGTTGGCTCGACCGGTGGCCTTCCGGATGATGTTGTGCTGCCTACACCTGGAAGCTCTTCATCCGGCATTCTTGGCTTTGCTGCCCCGACTGGTGCCGCTCCAAGCAGTGTCATCCAACCCACTGCTGAAAGCTCTTCGGGCCGCAGTTCTTCTGGTGCAAGCCAGGGCGTTGGTTCGACAGGACTCATCCCGGACATTCTTCCAGAGCCCACATATGCGAGCAGTGGCTCTGAGCTGAACTCGAGCACTGAGGAATCAACTATTGAGGCACCTGTCGGTACTGGCGGACGCCCGGTCCAGCCTGTTTCTCCAACGGCAGGCTCGACTGAAGTTATCTCTACTCGTTCAGCCTCCCCTGAAGTTGGCACAACTGGATTTGCACCGATTGCTGAGCCCTCCCCCACTGGTCCTAGTTCCCCTGACAGCAACTCGAGTGCATCCGATGCCTCCAACTCATCCAGCCTTGGTGCGATCACGGTCGGCCTGTCTACTATCATTGAAGGCACAGCGTCCACAACTTCTTCAGCCTCCATGACTGACGCTACTTCATCGGGAACTGCTGAAGGCGTCATGGGGCCCTCATCCAACGGAGGCATCCTTGGCACTGGCGGTCTTCCAGTTCTTTTCCCCACTGCGTCTTCGGAAGGCGCAACTGGTGCTTCGCCTACTGGAGGTCTTCTTGGTACCGGTGGTCTGCCGATTCCTATCCTCACTGGACCGGCGGAAGACTCCACTGTTGCATCATCTACTGGTGCTTCGTCTAATGGTGGCATTCTTGGCAGTGATGGTCTACTCCCCACCGGCGGTCTACTCGGAACCGGTGGTCTCCTCAACCCCACCCTCACTGGATCGGAAAGCGCTTCTGGTGCTGCCGCGACCGCGGCTTCTGAAACCGCTGCTGGTGTGTCTGGCGTGGTCTCCTCGGCCGCCTCGGATCTCTCGAATGCTGTCTCCTCCGCCTCTTCGTCAGTGATCTCTGGAGCGAGCGGCAGCCCTACTGCGACCGGGACTGCGTCTATCACTAGCGAAGCCTCTGCAGCGCTTTCTAGCTTGGCGTCGTCTTTGAGCTCTGATCTGGCCGGTGTTGCCGCGACCGCCACGGACCCTGCGGTAACGCAATCACTTGCCGAAGGCTTCTCAAGCATCTTGTCCAGTGCGGCTTCCTCGATGAACTCTGGCCTTTCAAGCCACTTCAGCACCGACAGTGCGTACTCGGCATCCGCGACTGACTCGATCCTGAGCACCGGCATTATCATTGAGTCGGAGACGAACACGACTTCATCGCCTGCGAGCGAGACTGCCTCCAGCGTTGTTGTCTCGTCCACTGGTACTGGCGCCATTTCAGCGAGCATGACTTCAGACTCGGCAACAACATCTAGCACCATTACTGGCTCCTCTGGTCTTACCGTCATCCCTGTGCCCATTTCCACCGACTCGGAAAGCTCTTCGCCCATCTACAGTCTTAGCACGTCCACAGGGAGCGATGGTACGACCGCTGTGCCGGTGCCCGTTTCTACCACCGTATCTTCAAGCGCCGTCGGTACTGGCAGCTCAGCATCCTCAGCCTCTGCGTCGTCCACCACCGGTGAGGTTCCAACAACCGTCGAACAGACTACTGAATACCCAACGCTTGATCCATCCACCATTGCCTCTGGTAACTCTAGCGAGCCGACAACTACCTCAAGCGGTAGCACCATCATACCCGTTGTGCCAATCCCAACGTCCGACAAGACTGAATCGACTGCTGTTGGGTCTGGCGACGTGACATCGGCTGTCCAGTCTACTGCCACTGGTGAATCATCAGCCACTTCCAGCGCATCTGATTCGGATGCCTCCTCGATCACCTCGACTGGTTCTTCTGCCTCGGATGCGTCGACAACTGGCTCGGGAACGGTCGAGTCTGCGGTGACCAGTGCAACCGAGACCCCCTCTCCCACCGAGAGTGCTGCGACCTCGGACGAGTCCGCCACCGGTGTCCTGCCTATTCCAACCGAGTCCGAATCTACTCTCGAGACAACTCCTTCCCCAACCACTTCGAAGGCTCCTTACACCATCGTCCCGATTGGTACTGATGATGCCACCACACTGGAGGTGCCGACCAGCCTTACTTTCGCGCCCACCATGACGACTTCCCTGGCTCCTACCACCACGGATGCCGAGGGATCGAGCAGCACGCTGGCCTCGGATGGCTCCACCACAACCGTTGCAACCGGCTTCCCTACCAGCATGCCACGCATGATCCAGCCGCCCGGTGGCATTCCGGAAGCCCCCAAGAACGGGTCCCTTATCCAGATCGGATTCAACTACGGCTTGAATTATGGCTTCGTCGCAGGCAGTTCGACTGCCATCAGCCAGATCTTCGCTTTCCTTCCCCAGGGTATTGCGTACGGCTTGGGTGTCGACCCTGAGCACGTCAAGATGAATGCCCTCATGCCATACGACACCTCCAATGAGCTCGGTTTCATGACCACCCTCGCGCAAGCCTACATTCCTTCCGAACTGGTGGACCAGCTCCAGCTTGACTTGCACACACCCGTCAGCAACCTCTACGGTAACCCGACGGCGTCTATCCGTACTCTGATGTCTATGATCAACCCCAGCTTGCCCGTCCAACCCGGCGCGAGTCTTGACGGCACCACCGTGAACGAGAAGAACCCTGCTGCCACGACTTCCGCAGCCGCAGGTGATGGTGCTCCTATTGGTGGTGATTCCGGCTCTTCCCAGCCGGTCCGTGGTACCAGTGTCGGCATCGGTGTCGGTGCCTGCGCGGGTGCAGCTTTGTACGCTGCGGCCATGGTCTACGTCGCCCGCCGTTACAAGAAGAAGCGTGCTCGCCACGCCCGCACTCCCTCTGTTCCCGCCTCGCAGCCCGAGATGTCACAGCGTGGCTCTAACCTCACTGGCGGTGGTATGGGTGGCTACTTTATGTCCGGCGCCAATGGTCATCAAAGTAGCAACGGAAGGGCTTCCGCAGCTGTGACCGCTTCGTCAGGCGGACGCAGCAGTGGTAGCGGCGGAACGAGAGGTAGTCGCAACAGCGACCACAGCTCCAACGGCCGCAGCGTACGAGAGCAGGGCATCTCTGCGCCAGTCATGAGCGAGAACAGCTTGGGCTGGAACTGAGCAACGAAACGCAACAACCAAGAAAACACAGAAACGGGAACAAGAAAGAGGAGAAAGATGTGTGGAGGATATAGATGATGTATGGGCCCCATTGGGCAAGCGACTTGCTTTTCTTTCTCCCTTTCACTGTCTTCTTCATTTTATTTATTTCCCTCTCCCAAAAATTCAAGTCTTTTTTTCACTTCGAAATTCAATCCGGGGAGTGTCCCGTCCTTCCAAACTTCTTGCATGTCATACAAGCGAGCGAAACTGGACGGAAAGGCGAGAGATGATACCACTTTTTCTTCGTGTTTCCACAATTCTTCTTCTCGCGCCTTATTCTAGACGGGATGGGCGATTACCTTTCATCTTGATCATCAAATAGACAACTTCGTCGATAGTTCTCATGTCAGAAATACAGTTCCTATGTTCACCTTGTTTTCATTCATGTTTGTCGATCTCTCTCATATTGAAAGTCATCTAGAAAGTTTATGTATGTAGCGAACTCTGAGTCGTTTACTTTCGTACCTAAACGAGGTCCTGCTTACATTACGTTTAGATATTGGAAAAGCGACGCGCCTACTACAGCATACGATTGATATCTATCTATTTTGTTTTTCTCTATGAGGCTAGTCTAATAGAGCCAAATTTCTCAAGCCGACTCTTGTTGAGCTTGTCGATATCAAGCGTGGCGGAGTACATACCTAGGTAAGGTATGTGTGTGAGCAAGGAATAGATTAATGATCGGCATAGAAATTTACCCGAAGAGGCAATTGTGGTCAACAGGGGAGGCGGAGCGAGTGTTTCTCTTCCAACCACCAAGGCACCATGTCAAGCTATACTCGTACCTGGCAATCATCCACCACGGCGGTACACATTACGAAGTTAAAGATTGGAGTCAGAACAGTGTCGTCGAGCAGCGAGCTCGGAACTTGCCCTTTTCATCGAGCTCTCTTTCGATATTCAAAAGAACAGATACAGTCTACAGTCTACAGACATGTCTAGCCGCCGTTGATGGCCAAGCTATACAGCTATGTTTGGAATGTTGCAGTTCAGCTTTCAGCCTTGAAGGTTCCAAGGTACTTCTGGTTCGCGCCACAAAACCCGCTCAGGTGATGTGCAATTTCGCGCAGGCTTCAGCTCCGTCGCCATGAGACACCATCAACCACGTGCATATCATCTTTGCTCGCAACATCGGCACGCTCTACTTTCACTCAATCAAACAGACCAAAACACACCATGGCTCATGTTTGATGCGGTACGGCTGCAAAGACGGTGTCTACGGTCTTGCAAGGCCGACAACCACGCCGCGATATAATCGCGTGTCACTATTCTTCTGCGCTACTGCTAGACCAATATTGTGACCATCCTGCACCTTCGCCTAATGCGGTGTTTCAATCATTACTCACACAGCCTCCTCCCAAGTCGGAAAGGCGATTGGCGCATCTACCTCAGCTGATATTATTGCCACCGACGCTTGGCATATTGAGACCTCAGGTCATCACTGTAGAGTTTGGCTCTCGAACGACTTGAATGCAGATGTGGCTGCATGTTTCCGCCTAACTGTGCCTATTTTTTGCTTCGCGGAAGCGAAGTAGCACGCCCAAACGTACACCGGTCGACGGTGTTACGAACCAGGAACCAGGAAGCAGGAAGCCAGTAGAGCAGCGAGTATTGAACAGCGTTACAGCCTGACCTTGACTAGTATGTGATAGTCCGGAACACCTCAATAGCTGGCGTCCAGTCCTGGTATTTCCATCGATATAAGACCTAGGTGAACTCTGGTTTTGATCCCTCGATCGTTACTTCCACATCTCGCAACTATACACACCCTTTCAGAAACATGCACTCCACGATCAGCCAACAGCCATCCACCATGAGCAGCCTCAAAGCAACAGCCATTTGGCTCCTCTTCTCCCTGGGTGTCGCGGCTCTGGCACATCCCGACACTAAATTCAAGACTCTATCGCTGCCAGTACCTAACGGCCTAGAGGCCAAGGGCCTGCACCGACGAGTGCCCGAGACGTGCAGCGGCGACTGCATCACCTGTTTTGGCGCAGGATATGAGCTCTGTCCCTCTTCGTCTAGCATCTGCTACTTGCCTGGCGATAGCTTACACGGAGAAGAAAGCTGCTCGGGCATAGGCTCCATCGACATTCCATCTGTCCCCGAGTTCTGCTCCGAAGGTGGTTGCGAGACTTGCTTTGGTTCGGGTGAGTGTGAAGGGCGAGGACCGCATGTACACGTTGCGAAGAAAGAACTTTGCTGACTTGCTTGCAGTATGCCTCAGTTCCACCCGCAGTATCTGCTCTCTGGTTATGCTTCATCGCGCCCAGTGCAAAAGGGAACCATGAGCCGGATAAAATGAGAACATGTCTAACTCAGATTTGCAGGGCTACCAACTGTGTCCCGACTCATCGATCAACTGCTACAAGCCTGGCGACACAAGCTACGGAATCGCAAGCTGCTCTGCCGAGTCGTCGGGATCAGGATCTTCGGGGTCAGGCTCAGACTCATCAGACTCAGCCTCCACCGCGTCAGAAACATCATACTACGAAGACACAGCTAGCTCAACCGACTACTATGAGTCTACTTCAACGTCCGCATCGTTCAACTACGATGAGGACGTCGCGTCCTCTACGACAATCGAGAGCGAGACCTCAGCCGCGTTCACGCCAGGGTCAGGCAGTACTGGTGCTGCTGGTGGTGTTGCGGGAGGAAGTGTCACAGATAGTTCGCTTTCTACGACATCCGCCGGCTCGGGTGCCTCTTCGACAGCTGCGGGCGGTAACGGCGGCCAAGGAGCGACAGCCACGCCCGGCTCTAACGGTACTCCGATTGCGAATTCCGATGGCCATTCTGTGGTTCGTGAAGGACTGGTCGGTGTTCTGATTGCGGGCGGCGTAGCTTTTGCTGCCGTTTGGCACTTGGGCATGTGAGGTTGGCTGCGACCTGACAACGAGGGAGGAGTGAGTGAAAAGTCCTTCCAACTGCTTGCCAGAACCGTGTTCATCAGAAAGGGATGGTCTGCTACCCATGCTAAAGTTCTAGTGTGAGGCAATCACAGCCATTTGACGAACCGAATGCTGTTAATTCGTTCCACGATTAGATAGATGTGTTTGAGAGAAGATCATGATTCAGGGCACCACTGTGCTATTGCTTTTGCATTAGTTCCTGTCCAGACTTTTACATATCCCAATGTACGAGGACCGAATTCATCGCTCTGGCCAAGCATCAACCAAACCCTCAAACACAGTGACATTGCCAAATGAGATCTCTTGTGAGCCCTCGACGATGAAGCCGAGCCTAGTCGAAGCGCTGTACCATGACCTACAGATAAACAGTCAGTCAGAATAGTTCGTTTGCAATAATTCTTATGGACGGCGGTGAGAAAACATACCAGACCCAAGTACTCATAACGAAACGATTGTTCGCCCAGACTTCGACCACGGAGTTGTCGACAATGACGGTGAGGTCCAGAGTCTCGATCTTG